>Ga0209633_10006303_pt1 | contig 10181 bp, 8 predicted proteins | sample Cruoilmetagenom1_FD_187290 | JGI IMG/M metagenome (GOLD analysis project Ga0209633, IMG submission 187290) | Oil polluted marine microbial communities from Coal Oil Point, Santa Barbara, California, USA - Sample 1 (SPAdes) (version 2) | ecosystem: Environmental > Aquatic > Marine > Oil seeps ... | reverse complement strand
GGTAAACGGTTTGGCTATATAATCATCCACCCCTGCAGCCAGGCAGTTTTCCCTGTCCCCGGCCAGTGCATTGGCTGTTACAGCCACAATGGGAACGTGACGATCGCCAGTGGATTCAATTTCGCGAATCTTTTGGGTAGCCATTATTCCATCCATTATAGGCATCATAATATCCATCAGGATCAGGTCGTATTGTTTCAGCCCAAACATTTCAAGGGCCTGTTTTCCATTGGAGGCCACATCGATCCTGTTCACCAGCTTATTCAGGCTTAAGAGTACGATCTTCTGGTTTATCAAGTTATCCTCCACCAGGAGGATCTTGGCATCCTTCAGGGCAATTCCCGGCTTTCCTGGATGAGCAGTTTCCAGGCTGGTGCCTGCCTCAGAAGCCGTATTTTTTGTGGGATCCTTGGTGAAATCCTGGAAAAAAACAAGCGAGGCACCCTGATTTTCAGGAACTGCAGAAAGCGTGCTTTTACTTTCCAGCAAGAGGGTAACTGCATTGGTCAGATTTGAACCTGAATGGGCATTACCCTGTTGAAGCGATCTCACGTGGTCTACCAGCCCGCTACCATTTATGGTAGAAACCTTAAAAGCAAATTCAAGTCTTACATGGCTGGGGCTTTCCTTCAGGCTCCTTATCTGAATCTGAACCGGATTAGTATCCGTCCTGTAATCATTCACCCCATAAAAAATATTGACAATCAGACTGCGGACCAGGCCCGGATCACCAATGATGAAGTTATTCAGCTTATCCAGTCGGGTAATGGAGATATCTTCCAGTGATGATCCTCCTGACTTCAGTATACTGATGGATTCTTCCAGCACCGAACTCAGATCAAAGGAAGTGATACTCCGCTTATAGTCCACAATCCCCGGTGAGGCTATTTCCACAATATTATTTACATCGGTAATCAGAAGATTGGTCGAAGCTTTCAGGGTTTCCATCAGCTCCTTCTGCTCGTTACTCAATCTTTCGTCATGTACCAGGCTGTTAATCAGCGCAATATTGCTAAGGGAGGTGCGAAGCTTATGGGAGAGATTGCTGATAAATACATCCTTCTCTACCATTTTATGTTCCACCTGACTCTTTGAATCCTTTAATCGAGTGAGGAGCTCCCTGTTTGTTCTTTCCACGTATATGGCTACTGCAACCACCAGGGCATAAGAGGTAAAGAAAAGCAAAGCGTTGTATAGATCCAGATGGATGGCAGTCTCCAGTAGTGGAATAGAATTCAGTATCAGGGTGGCAATGCCAAGCACGATGGGCACATAAATTCCCTGTCTTCCATTCATACTTACTGCAACCAGCGGAAAGATCAGGTAGAAAGCCAGAATCAATACGGATGCTACACCCATATTAAACAGATAAGCATTGAGAATAATCAAGGCAGTAAGCACCAGGACAAGTATACTGCTCATGTTGCTCCTGCGCCCGACGGGAAAAAATAGAAAGGTGGCAACTGCAAGTGCCAGCACAATCCCGTTGATCAGGCTCATGGATGATACGTCCGCCAGGAAGGAATAAAGGATGGAAAAGCATAGCATGGTGATCAGAATCAGGTAATAGATATTGATTCTTCTAACCCTGTTCACGACAGCCTGCTCCATCGTTTCATCAACTCTGAAGGAGATAATCTTTTGTAAAAAACGCAGAAACATTATATTCCAAATATGGCTTTAAATAGCAAAGAAAGTTAAAATATGACCAATCATGAAAAATATTGGTTCTATTTTTGTGACATAAACACATATTAGTTCGTAATTTTGTAGAGCTTGCAGTAGAGCTTGCAGTAGAGCTTGCAGTAGAGCTTGCAGTAGAGATTGCTTTATGAGAAATATACTTTTCTTCATATTACTTGCTACATGTCCGCTGGTATTTGCCCAGGAGGGTGATATATTTCCTGATACATTAGTGGACCTTCCACAGGACACGGTGATGGAGTTAGCTAATCAGGACACGGTGATGGAGCTAACAGGACAGGACATGGAAGTGGAGCTTACTGAGCAGGAACCAGTGGAGGAGCTTACTGAGCAGGAACCAGTTGAGGAGCTCATCGAGCAGGAACCGCTGCGGCCTATGGTGGCCTACTCTCCTGATTTCGAATTCAGGGATGGACTCTTTGCCAATTTTGACATGGTAAAAGAAAACTATCCAATTCCCCCGGCCCGCATAGTTACTGATGAAGATATTTTCGACAGAGCCTTTTATGATAAAATTACTGCCTTGAAGGAGATTGTGATTTATGATGAAAATGGAGTAAAGCAAGTGTTGAATACCGAGAATATCTGGGGGTACAGCCGGAATGGAATCCTGTACATTAATGTAGGATCCGCTTTTCACAGGATAAGCTTTATGGGCAGTATCAGCCATTTTGTAGCAACGGTAACCACTTATAATCCAAACACATACGACCCTTATTCTTATAATCCATACTACTCCAATTCATATTATTACAATCGCTACTCCATGCCCCAGTCCAATGTGACTAGTACCGATCTGAGGCAGTACTTGCTTGACTTTGAAACTGGTGATGTGATGGAGTATGATACAGAGAGTGTGGAGGTCCTTCTGATGAAGGATCCAGAGCTGGCAGATGAATACCATTCCCTTCGCAGCCGGCAACAGAAGCAGATGAAATTCGTTTATATACGCCGTTTTAATGAGAAGCATCCACTCTATTTTCCAGGCGATTAATTATTAAATCCAAACCCATAGAATGCATATGAAAAAGTATTATGCCCTCCTGCTATTGTTGACTCCGTTCATTCAGTTGCAGGCACAGAGAGAATATCTTCCTACCCAGGAGGACCTGGACCATTTTCATACCACCAAGACCTATGTGGTTCTGGAAACCAATGCCATTTCGGATTACAATATTGAAATCCAGGATGCGGTGAAGAAGTTCTGGAATATCACGGAATTTGAGTTTATCGCCATGGATGATTTTGCTGAGAAGAGCAAAGACAAAAACGCCTCTTTTCTTTACCTGGCAACAGTCAGCTTTGAAAAGGACAGGACAAATGCCCGTTACCAGTTTCTCTGTCTGTCGCTGGGCGGGGATCGTATTTCAATTGACGATCTGAAGGATGTGGCCAATATTCCTATGAGCTACTATGGAGTGGATGGTGATCATTATGCCTACAAGCTTGGGATCATGATCAGGTTTCTTCAGTACCATGTAAGACTGATTACAGAGAACCACAATATTGTGAGCCAGAATGTTTATAAGTACTATAATGAGAATATGGCAGATGTGAAGGGAAAGACCCTCTACCTGGTGGAAGAGGAAATGGCCCATGATGTGTCATCCTTATCAAAGATTAGGGCCATTTACCCGGGCAAAATTGAGTTTGTAGACCGGGAGACCATCAAGGAATTGATCATGACCGAAGATGAAGATGCCGTCATACTGCATAAGGTAGGACCCGAAGGCAAGAAAACGAAAGCCCGGGTATATAAAATACTGATCGGATTGGCCGAGGCAAAGTTTTACTATTTTGATTACCACAAACTATCGGATAAGAATCCGGATGCGTTTCTGGAAAGCGATTTCAAAAAGCTGGCCAGGGCCACCAAATAGAAGGGTAGTGTTTTATGGCCGATAAACCATCCATTCCCAAAGGAACTCGTGATTTCTCGCCCCTGGAAATGGCCAGGCGCAATCATATCTTCGATACCATTCGCAGGATCTTCAAAGTACATGGCTATCAACCCATAGAGACCCCTGCAATGGAGAACCTGTCTTCACTGATGGGTAAGTATGGCGATGAAGGTGACAAGCTACTGTTTAAGGTTCTTAATTCGGGCGATTTCAAGGCAAAATTGAGTCCTGAAGAGTTAAGCCTGACTCCTGCTGGCAAATTAGGTACCATGATTTCCGGGAAAGGTCTGAGGTATGACCTGACCGTTCCTTTTGCCCGTTTTGTAGTGCAGCACCGCAATGAGATTTCCTTTCCATTCAAGCGCTTCCAGATACAGCCAGTCTGGAGGGCCGATCGCCCACAGCGTGGTCGTTACAGAGAGTTTTACCAGTGCGATGTGGATGTTATAGGCAGCTCTTCCCTGCTCAATGAATTTGAATTGATCCAGATCATCGACGAGGTGTTCGAAGCATTGGGATTAAAGGTGGTGATCAAGTTGAATAACCGGAAGGTGCTGGCAGGGATAGCTGAGGTAATTGGAGCACCTGAGCGAATAACAGATATCACTGTGGCCATTGATAAGCTGGAGAAGATCGGGCAGGAGAGGGTTATGGTCGAATTGGAAGAGAAAGGATTAAGTACTGATTCCATAGCAAGGCTGGATCCCCTGTTAAAAATGGAGGGCTCAACCCTGGAAAAGCTGGCATTTCTTGAGAAGTATCTGGAAGCTTCCGAAATCGGTAACAAAGGGCTCGGAGAGGTACGCCTCCTCCTGGATTATTTAGAAAGCGATCCGGTGGGGGCCGAGCTGGAGTTCGACCTGACCCTGGCCAGGGGACTAAATTATTATACAGGTAGTATCCTGGAGGTGAAATCGGCAGAGCATGCCATTGGAAGTGTCTGTGGTGGAGGAAGGTATGATGATTTGACAGGAATATTCGGACTTGAAGGCGTGTCGGGCGTGGGAATTTCATTTGGTGCAGATCGCATATACGACATCTTACTTCAACTCGATCGCTTCCCCAAAAGAGCAAGTATGGATACAAGCCTGCTCTTTGTGAACTTTGGCGAGGCGGAAGTGAAGCATATAATTCCCATTCTTGGCCGCTTAAGAAAAAGCGGTATTGCCTCTGAACTCTACCCTGAGCAGGCCAGGATGAAAAAACAGATGAACTATGCCAACACGCGGGAGATCCCCTTTGTGGCCCTGGTAGGTGAGCAGGAGATTAAGGATGGCATGATTACTTTAAAGGAGATGGAGACTGGCAAGCAGGAGCGGCTCACACCGGATCAGCTGGTGGAGCGTTTATCCTCTGTCAAATAACATTCTCGATTCCATTTACAGCTCGTTTTTTTTTCTGTACTTGCTTTTCAAATCTCATGGATATGGAGAAGGTACATCTAGTAAGCACAGAGGAGATCGGTTGGAAAAAGTTTGAAGAGATCAGTTCGGGTGGAACGCAGATTGTATTATCGGACGATGTGCGTGAGAAAATTATTACCTGCAGGAACTATCTTGATCGCAGACTGGAAAATTCGGATGAAATTCTCTATGGGATCAATACCGGTTTTGGCTCTCTTTGCGATACGGTAATATCCAACGAGAATCTGGGGCTCCTTCAGAAAAATCTTGTTATGTCGCATGCCTGCGGTGTTGGTGATGAGGTGCCGGAAGAGATTACCCGTCTCATGCTTCTGCTGAAGATCCAATCTCTCTCCTACGGGCACTCCGGTGTTCAGGTGGAGACCGTGCAACGCCTGGCCGACCTCTATAATCATGATATTCTGCCGGTGGTCTATACCTACGGCTCACTGGGAGCTTCGGGCGACCTGGCGCCCCTGGCTCATATGAGCCTGCCCCTTTTAGCAATGGGTGATGTGAATGTGAAGGGGAAGCGACAAAAAGCTTCTAAGGTGATGAAGGAGATGGGATGGGATCCCATTGAGCTGAAATCGAAAGAGGGACTGGCCCTGCTGAACGGTACGCAGTTTATGACTGCCTATGGGGTATATCTTTGTTTACGGGTGTTTAAACTATCCCGGCTTGCCGATATCATCGGGGCACTTTCGCTGGAAGCGTTTGATGGTCGTATCGAACCCTTCCATGAGTTGATTCAGCAAATCAGGCCCCACCAGGGTCAGCTGGTTACAGCCCGGAGGTTCAGGTGGCTGCTTGATGGCAGCGAACTGATGGCTCGCTTCAAGGTCCATGTTCAGGACCCTTATTCATTCCGTTGCATTCCTCAGGTGCATGGTGCATCCAAAGACTCCATCAACTATGTGGCCTATGTATTCCGGAACGAAATCAATGCGGTAACCGATAACCCTACCATTTTTCCTGAAGAGGATCTGATCATTTCGGCTGGCAACTTCCATGGTCAGCCCCTGGCCCTGGCTCTGGATAACCTGGCCATTGCCATGAGCGAGATGGGTAATATCTCAGAGAGGCGTACTTACCAGCTTGTCAGTGGTTCACGCGGTCTGCCTCCCTTCCTGGTGGCTAACCCTGGACTCAATTCCGGCTTTATGATTCCACAGTACACCGCCGCCTCCATGGTAAGTCATAACAAGCAACTCTGTACCCCCTCATCTGTGGATTCCATAGAATCGTCACAGGGACAGGAGGATCATGTGAGTATGGGAGCCAATGCGGCCACCAAGGCTTACAGGGTGATGCTGAACCTGGAGCGGATCCTGGCCATTGAACTTTACAATGCTGCCCAGGCCATGGAATTCAGACGTCCGGCACAAACCAGTCCGTATATGGAAGGATTCCTTGAGCAATACAGAAAAAAGGTATCTTTTGTGAAAGACGATAAGGTAATGTATCGGGATATTGATCAGACTGTGAAATTCCTGCAGGATGTAGAACTGGACCTGCCGGAGGACCTGATCATGATGCGCGACTATTCGCCGGAAGATATGCGATAGGAGGTGGAGTTAATAAGGCATGGGAGGCATTGGGTCTCCGGCCGGCCCTTTTGACTGTTTTCCGGAACCTCCACCATGGCTATGCTTCACCTGTCCATCTTGCCTTAGTTTGCGAATAAGGTAACGACGGAAATCCCACTCCACCTTGCCCAGCTTCAGAACTTTCTTAGTTGGCAGTGCCTCAAGAAACTTTGCCTGGTAATACTCCCTTTCCAGCTCTAACTGTTTTTCCTTCAGGTTATAACCTTTCTCCAGGGTCTCCAGGATTTCTTGATCAGTGAGGTTGTCGGCATTTTTATGGGCATATGTCCAGGTGTTGCGCTCATCCTCTACCAATTTCATTTTCCGGTTATGAAAATCGTCATAAAGTGGCCAGAAGGCCTTGCTTTCTGCATCGGTCAGCTCCAGCTCTTCCGTAAAGTAGACTTTTCGTTCTTCGTTAAACTTATCGATTTGTTCCTGCGACTGTGCTACAAGTGTTCCTGAAGTGGTAAACAGGAAAACTGCAAGGCTTATAATATAAATTAGCTTACGTTTCATAAGACATTCATTTTACTATTCATAAATAAGATCCATCTCCACATCGTTGATGGCCAGGTATTCAATGGCCTGAGAGGCAAAGGCCTCCTCCTCGTCCAGCTGGACCTCCTCTTCTTCTCCCAGAAGCTCGTAGAGGTAGCGGTCATCATCAAGCACCTGCATCTGTTCCAGCAGAGCAATGTCGGGATAGAGCCCCTCGGAACCAGGTGAAGAGGTGAAGCGTATAATGGAAGTGGTGATTAGGGCGGCTGCAAGTACAGCTGCTGCCATGGCCACCCATCGGGTGCTTTTTCCGATTCTTCGCACCGGAACGCTGGAGGATTCTTCCTCCCTGATTCGCTGCTGCAGCCGTTCCGAAAAGCTTTCAAAATACCCTTCTGGCACGCCAAAAGGGTGATTTTTCAGCACTTCCTGCTGCAAGTCCGGTTTGTTATGATTCTTTTTCATTTCTTATTCAGGTATTGGTTAGACCTTTATGCTTGTAAATGGTTTAATCTTTTCTCAGTATTGATTCAATTTTTTTTACTGCATGATGGTAGGAAGCTTTCAAGGCACCCACCGAAGTACCAAGGATTTCTGACATCTCTTCATACTTCACCTGGTCAAAATATTTCATATTAAATACGATCCTCTGTTTTTCCGGGAGCTTTAGTATGGCCTGCTGAAGCTTCAGCTGGATTTCATCCCCGTTGAACCAGGGATCTGCCTCCAGGCTTTCACTCATCTGCCCCTCCAAATCAATCCAGGGTGCAAAGGCCTTCTTTTTTTTCTGTTTCAGGAAAGACAGGGCCTCATTGGTGGCAATTCGGTAAAGCCAGGTATACAAACCCGATTCGGAACGAAAGCTGCTGAGAGAGCGCCAGATCTTTATCATGGAATTCTGCAACACGTCATCTGCATCATCATGATCAATCACAATCTTACGGACATGCCAGTACAATCGCTCCTGGTATTTAAACACCAGCTGATTAAAAGCAATCTCTTCTTTGCCCTGGATTTTGGATCCTTCGATTATTTCCCTGTCATCCCATTCCTGCATGTTCCAGGAGACTTTAGTGTTTAGACATTCTGTAGTGAACTTGGTTTAATGGTCGGCTCAATAGAGTTTGATAGTAGCAGGAGCACCTTCGAGCACAACGAAATCCCTGATTATGCTGTGAGAAATAGATTTAAGATCATCCCTTCGGAACACAACCCGGTAACTGCCTGGCTGCAGGTAAATTCCCTGGGTGATCTTGTTCTCATGGAGATTCAGAACCCAGATCTGATCGCCCGAGGAGCTAAGCTGATAGAGGGATCCGATGCCCGCTTGTTGCGCTGCAAAAGTTACAAATCCGGGAGTGGAAATCTCCAATGTGGTGGTATTGCTTTGAAGGATCTCTACATTCTTTACCTCCATTCGCGGATAGATGGGGATTTCCAGGTCGTACCAGCCCACCAGGTATTTGCCCATATTGCCGATCTCCTGGATATTAATGGTTTGACTTTCGCCAGCCTTTCTCACCAGGATCTTTTCCCCTTCATAGACCTTGCCACGTTTGGTCCGAACATAAAGGTAACCCTGGGGAGCATCCACGCTAATGGTGTTATGGCGTCCCGGAACCAGTCTGACACTGTCAAAATGGATCGGGGGAATTGTTTGTACCGCCACGTCGTAGGTGTTCAGCTGGTCCAGATCGAGGGTGTCCGGATTGCCCTTATAGTTAAGGGTATGAATAAAATTATAGCGGATTGCACGGGAATATCGATCATACATAACAACATTCACATCGGTTTCGGTGGCCTTGGAATAGCTGTCCAAAAGGTTGAGCTGTGCACTGGTAGCATTCAGAGCCTGGGTAATTACCTCCTCCAAAACAACTTTGAACTGACTTTTTGTGGGAGCATCATAATATTCCCCGATACAGTTAAATGTCTCCTTGAATCCCGGATCATTACCAATCCCAATCACAAAGGGTCTGAGGATAATCCCCTTTGTCTGAAGGTTCTGTGACACCTGGCAGGGATCACCATCACAGGCTTCAATGCCATCGGTAATCAGCAGGATAATATTGCGGCAGTATTCGCATGCAGGAAAATCGCCCGGAGCCAGTTCAAGGGAGTGGGCAATGGGGGTGGTACCTTTGGGATTGATATACTTTAGTTTTTCCCTGATCATGGAGGAGTTGGAAGGTCCAAATGCCACTTCCAGCTTGGTGTCACTACAGTCCTGGGGTGGGACCGGACTCTGGTGTCCGTACACCCTGAGGGCCATCTCCACATGTGGTAACTGTTCCAGGCTGTCTAACATCTCAAACAAAACCTCCCGGGCCATATCAATCTTTCTCTCCCCATCCCATTGACCCGCCATACTGTTGGAGGCATCAAAAATGAAAAGGATTCTTGAGGTGGGCTCAAGTCCGGTGGTGATCTCCTGGGCATGTAGCATATTTACCTGATTCACTAAAGGGAGTATTCCAAGGCAAATAAGCAGCCACAGAGAGCGTATCTGTGTTTTTCTCGTTCCGTTCTTCATCTGTTAAATATAACGATGCTTCCCGACTAAAAGTACGAAAACAAAACGGGATCGGTGTATTAGGGTTTGATCACCAGGAGTCTCTGTATTCTTGACAGCTTGCCACTGGAGCAGCGAAGCAGGTAAATTCCGGACTCCATCTGCTTGGTTGAGAACTCTATACTGTTTCCATAATAGGGTAGAGTCTTTTTGAAGACCATCCTGCCATCCATGCTGTGAACAGAGATTTCCAGTTCTCCATGGGGAAAGTTAAGCGGCTCCACCATAAAGTTGTGCAGAGCGGGATTTGGATAGACTCGGAAATCGAAGGCCTCCTGCTCCGGGACCTTGTTTGGCCAGGCCTCTAACTGTATATTCAGGGTGGTGGCCTGGTAGTCGGTGACAGTCACATCCACAATGGTGTCCCTGTAATAGCCCGGGGCTGAAGCCACGAGATCATAAATACCTTCCTTTATAAGTCGGTAGTAGTCCCCGTGAATTGCAGAACTGTATACCGCCGAATAGTTGCTGTCATGATCGATTATTTCAATACGGGCTTGCAGGGGATCGC
>Ga0209633_10006302_pt1 | contig 10182 bp, 9 predicted proteins | sample Cruoilmetagenom1_FD_187290 | JGI IMG/M metagenome (GOLD analysis project Ga0209633, IMG submission 187290) | Oil polluted marine microbial communities from Coal Oil Point, Santa Barbara, California, USA - Sample 1 (SPAdes) (version 2) | ecosystem: Environmental > Aquatic > Marine > Oil seeps ... | reverse complement strand
AAGATAAAATAATCTTTAGTATATTATTATTAAAACTAAAATTGAGAGGCATGTTTACTCCAAAGCCGATGTTTCATCACTATATATTTTAAAAACATTGTCCAAACCTGTAAATGAAAATAATTCATTGATATCTTCAGAAAGGTCACATAGGTGTAATTTAATGCCGTTTGAGGCAAGAATTTTGTGTAGATCGAGTAGTTCTCTGATACCAGAACTATTGATGAAGCTAATATCCTTAAAGGAAAGAACAAAAAGGGTGGTATGATGCATAATCTCACCAATTTTTTCTTTAAGTTCAAGCCCTACTTCAAAATTAAATGTTCCCCCAGTATAAATAATTTTAGTTTTTCCATTATCAACGATTTCTAGCATTAGCAACTCCTACATTTTATCATAAAAATAGTAATATCATCTTCAAAAGGGACTCCCCCAGCGAATTCATTGACATCTTCCATTATATACTTGATAATGGACTTACAACAATCATTATGATACAAAATCAGTTTTGTGATTAGTCTATCGAAACCATACAGTTTTCTTTCATTATTCATAGTATCTGTTAAACCATCTGTGTACAGAAATATTATATCTCCAGTATCAATAGTAATTGCATTTTCTTCAAAATCAACTTTGTCAAATATTCCGAGAAATCTCCCTTTGGCATTAATTTTTTTTACCATCATCTCTGACTTATCAAAAAATAGCAATGGATGATGCCCGGCGCTTGCAAAGTTGCATTTACCTGTTGCCATATCCATAATAAGATAAAACATTGTTACAAAATCATTTGTATGAATGTTACTGTTAAGTACTTCATTAACTGTTCCAAGGACATTAGCCGAAGAAAATACATTGTGGGCATAAGAATGTATAAGAGCTCTGGTAATAGCCATAATTACAGCTGCAGGAATGCCATGTCCCGAAACATCAGCAACAAGGAAACCATAATGATTGGGACCGATTTTTATATAATCGTAATAATCACCGCCGACTTCTTCAGCTGGTACATACAACGCACCAAAGTCAAAATTATCGTTATCGGGAAGTGAACTGGGTAACAGGCTATTTTGGATTTTTGAAACTTGTATGAGTTCACCACTTATCATATCCTGGGCTTTTTTTAGTTTTTCATTTACCAATCGCAGATCGTCATTAAGCAATATCATTTGATGCTGCTTCTCATTAAGTTCAAACTGTCTCTGTTTTATTTCATTTATTAATGCAATAACTCTTGTTGATTCCACGACACTTTCAACTATAAGTCCCCCCAATCTGTTAAAAAATACTGTAAAACTTCTGTTGTTCATTTTTCTTGATGCTCTGACGCTATTGTTATTGTAGGGACAATCTAAACATTGTTTTTCATTCCCATAAAAATGAAAACATTTAAAGTCAGATCTTATATCACCCTTAAAACCAGCGAATTCCTTCATTTTTTCGTTTACAACATTAACTGAGAAATCTTCATTAACGACCATCACACCTTCGTTTAGACTATTTAAAACCTTTTTTACAAAATAATATTGTTCCTCTACCTGTTTTTTGTTATGGTTTAAAATAATATTGTTGGCTTTCAAAGCTTTTGACTGGTTCGTTAGTTGATCAATTATTTTTTTCTCTTCAGTGATATCAGACAGTATTTCTGCAAAAAAATTAACCCCTATATGCTCGAAACTGGATCTGTATAATTTTCGTAAGCCCTTATAATTAATAGTTTCATGGATAACGTTAACAGCGAATTGTTTTTTGTCTATATTTGCTATTTGACAGTTTTCACATACATCTATTTTATTAAAAAGAGCCAGATAACATTTTTTCCCAATAAACTTACTAGAATGCTCTCCCAATAGCTCTTTACATTTATTGTTTAAATATACAATTTTATAACTACTATCTACCACCATCACTATTTCATTAATAAAGTCGAAAAGTTCTTCTATTTCAATCATATCGTACATTATTTTTTCTAGAGGATATACCTTCTCCCAATTGTGTCATATCAACCACTAATAAAACAAGAACAAAATAGCGCTTAAAACAAAGATTTTTAACTGTACTTTCTATATTCTGTTTCTTTGTTCACACTTCGTTTGTTATTCATCATGTTACAATTACGTTATAATAAATATAATAATAATGAATATAAATGCTATAATAAAACCGTAAATCAGCATTTTTTCAAAATGAGAACTGGATTTTCCAATATTTTCTTCCATAAGTTTATATACAATATCGCCGGTTGAAGATAGAAGATCATTTTCTTTCAATATGTTTTCCCTGAAATTATTGATATCTTCTATAGGTTCATAATTTGCGATTGCACCGATATACATTATGATATTTTTTACTAGTGATAAAAGACTTGTCTTAATATTATTAAGATTTTTATTAAAAGAGAGGGATATTATTTTTGGTATCGCTGGAAGAAAACTGTATTGTTGATCTATAAGAGATGCTTTTTCTTTTTTCGAAAGATAATCAATATTTTTAATATGGTCTATATAGGATAATACTTCTTCACTTTTTTTCAAATACTGATTAACTATATCTACCATCTCATCTATACTAATATCTATATTTTTATAAGCAGGTTTATTAGATTTAAAGTAATCATTTAGCAGCACCTTTCCTGATGGGGATTTATTTTTTTTTCTAGGTCTTTTCTTCGACTTTTCTGTTTCGGTATTTTTATCGCCGCCATGGTTCTCTAAATTGAGCAACCTTTCTATAATTACCCTTGGTGTATAAATAAACCTGGAATCATCTTCAATTATTTCTTTTGCATCATTATCAAGAGCACCGTTTGTAAAAAGATATAAAATAGTAATTTCTTCTTCATTCATAAGCTTTAATATAGCTGCAGCTTTATCCCATCCCAGCTCTTCACCAGGGGCTAACATTTCTAGATAAACAAGTGCTTTGTTGTCTTTTAAATTTCCAAGCTGCCATACTTCGGTCCTTTTACTTGACGTTTCGATGATTCTTCGGAAAAAGATATAATTCAACTGTTTTAAAATTATAGAACAATAAGTGTAAAACTCTTCAATCGGTATATAGTAGAAGTCACTATATGTCAGTTTTCTAATATCCTTCATATATTTCCACTCTTCTGTTTTTGGGGAGTCCCTTATTTATGTTGTCGTAGGAGGGCCGCAGGGCGCCAAATCCCACAACCTTGAGCTTATTATATGGGATACTAGTAATGCTGGAAATAAAATTTTTTGTAAATTCGGCCCGTTTTATAGAAAGTTCGTAATTGCTAGCATATTCGGAATTCTTCACAACAGGGATACTATTAGTGTGACCATATATGTAGTAATCTTTATTTACATCCAGAGTCTTGATAATAGCGATAGATCTATTATCAATGGTAGTATTATATTTGCCAGAGTCAAAATAGATTGTAATGATCGGAGCTTTTCCAGCTGGGGGATTATGAACCCTAACCTTTTCGTTATCAGTTTCGAACTTTACATCTACCACTTCCCAGCCGTTTAATGCTACATTTTCTGTCGCTTCCACTTCTGACGAGGACACTATATGAAAATCTGTTATAACGCCCGATTCAACATCTTTAGCTGTAACTTTAAAGATCTTTTTTTGAAAAGAGTGTAACTTATCTCCACCAAATAAAAGGAGAAAAACGAGTCCTATTATCGTCAGGATATTTATAGGGTAATGCTTTTGAATTGGACTTCCCAAGATTAAAATCCTCTAAAGCCTTTTTAAAATCATTATTTTTATAAATTTTTAAAATCTTAAGCTGCTTAATAAGATCTTTTCCACCATTATTCATAACATATGAATCAGGAGATAACTTGGATATTGTATTAAATCTTCTATCATCAGTTATAACCTCATAAACATAAACGTATGCGGGTATTCTACCTGTATGCAGTATTAATAGTACACTAATTAATAATATTTTGTTTAGATATAAGCTCATTAATTAAACTAACTATTTCATGTAAATTTATTGGTTTAATAATTAGGTTGTTAAATCCTGATAATTCTATCTGCTTTCTATCAGAAATATCACCTCTTGCCGTTATAGCTACCATCGGCTCTTTAAAACCTTTTTCACGTAAACTCTTTACGAGACTGTACCCATCAATTTTTGGCATTATCAAATCGATCAAGAGTAGATCGAATTTATGGGTATTCATGATTTTTGTAGCATCTTCACTGCTTGATGTCTCCATAGAGTTTATCCAGCCCGTAGATGATAGTAAATTATGAATCATTTTCCTGTCAGTAGCAGAATCGTCAACTACAAGAACATTTATAGTATTTGACTTTTCTTTTAAATCTGTGATATTCTTTCTTTTTTTCATTTTTTTCGGCATTTTAGAAGCAATTTCCATAATACCAGAAGGGTCAACGATAAGTCTAACCCTCCCATCACCCATAATCGTACCTCCAGCTATGCCAGTGAGACCGCTCAAATAACTTCCAAGAGACTTAATAACAATTTCTTCTTGCCCAACCAATCTGTCTACAACAATCCCTATATGTTTTTCTGCCAAGGCAATAACTACTACATATATATCTTTGCTGAAGGTTTCTTCAAGCAAGAAAATCTCTCTCAAACGGATCAGAGAAAGAACATTTTCTCTTAGATTCAACACCTCACTCCCTTCTAAATTATGGATCTCTTTTTCATCGATCTTGACTGTTTCTATAACTGAAACCAATGGAATAGCAAAAATTTCACTGGAAACATCTACAAGAAGTGACTGGATAATTGCCAGAGTCAAAGGCAGTTTAAATTGAAAAACAGTACCTTTACCCTCTTCCGAATCAATAGTGACCATTCCATTTAATTTTTCTATATTTGTTCTGACAACATCGAGTCCAACACCGCGTCCTGATACGTTGGTTATCTTGTCAGATGTTGAGAAACCGGGTTTAAAAATCAATCCTAAGATATCATCTTTTCCCATTCTAGCGATCTCTTCTTTTGTTATAAGATTTTTTTCTATCCCTTTTCTAATTAAAAAATCTGGGGATAGACCTCTCCCATCATCTTTGATGTCAATGACAATATGATTTCCTTCATGCGAAGCACCCATTTCCACCTTGCCTTTTACAGGTTTTCCCAATCTTTTTCTTTCCGCAGGGGATTCTATCCCATGGTCTAAAGCATTTCTAATCATATGCATTAATGGATCAGAAATGCTTTCAATAACAGATTTATCAAGTTCGGTATCTTCACCAACGATAACAAGATTAATCTCCTTCTTAAGATCTCTGCACATATCACGGACAATTCTTGGGAATTTGTTGAATACTTTTCCTATGGGAACCATCCTGGTTTTCATAATAGCCAACTGTAGTTCAGTTGTGATCAATCCCAATTGAGAAGTTGTCTCTAAAAGTTGCTCAGTTACATGATCATTTTTGTCATTATCAGTTTTGCTCTCTTTTGCAACTTCTGATGAAATTTGGACAAGTCTGTTTCTACCAAGAACCAATTCTCCAACAAGATTCATTAAAGAATCCAGCCGGGAGATCTCTACTCTGATGGTTTGCCCAATCTTACCTGCAGCTTTTTTTATTTGTGGTGATTTCTTTTTCCCCTTTTTTGAAATTTCATGATCTTTTACTGTTTCTGCTGAACCCTCTGTATGCCCTTCTCTGATCAGTTTAAGTTCTCTTATTATATTATTTACGTTTGTATTTTTGTTCCCCTTTTTGATATCATCTAATATCATTTTTGTGTGATCAATATATTGCAAAAGGGCATCCATTATATGTTTGTTTACTTTTATCTCACCTTTTCTGAGTTTGTTCAGTATATCTTCTGCCTGATGTGCCGTGGATGTTATATTTTTTAAATCGAGAAAGGAGGAAGATCCTTTTATAGTATGTACAGCTCTAAATATTTTATTGAGTAGTTCCAAATCTTCATTACTGTCTTCTAGCTCAACAAGATCATGGTCGATTTGTTCGACTAACTCATCAGCTTCTATCAAAAAATCATGAAGTATCCCTTTAAATTCTTCCTTCTCTTTCTTCTTATCCATAACCCACCTTACAAACCAAATTCTTTTAAAAGTTCATCCACCAAATCTTGATTTTCCAAGTACTCTTTATTATTAATCTTGGAATATGTTTCAAGATTAATAGTATTGTCCTGTACACCCAATTTTGCTAGAGTGCTTATTAATTTTTTATCTATATTTTTTATAATTGTTATCAATTTGTTAGTGTTATTTTTTATCACATCATGGAAACCTAAAGAAGATATAATATCATAGCATATATTTTGACCCTCCATAGCTGTTTCCTTGTTTTTTTCCAACAATGCAAAAAATTTCAACTTATTTTCTGCATTGATATCATTTTTCATTAAAGCCAGGTTGTTTTTAACACTATCTATATTAAAGTTTAATTTATTTACTAATTCAATAAGACTATTAGTTACTTTTTTGTTCTGTCCGCTGATACCAGTTAATACCTTGTCAAATAAAGGTAAGTCTTCACTTGGTGTGTCAAGAATATTGTTGACATCACACAGTTTTGATAAAGCATTTTTTAGGTAACTAGCTATTTCAAATAATTCACTGTTCGGATTGATCTTGATCTCATCTATACTGTATTCCCCTTCTTCAATATTCTTTGCTACTTTTAATAGTTCTTCTAAGTCATCGTTACTACTCATGTATTTATCCCGAGCAGTTTAAAAGTTTTTTCTTTTAATGTATCAGGTGTAAAAGGTTTTACTATGTAGTTATTCACACCATGGCGTAAGGCTTCCAATATATCTTCTTTTGCTGCTTCCGTTGTGATCATAAGGATAGGTATATCTTTAAATTCATTGCTGGCTTTTAGTGTTTTAATAAATTCCAATCCATCCATCTCCGGCATATTCCAGTCAGTTATTATTAAATTCACTTTATTGTTAGCTATGATATCTAAAGCTTCTACACCATCAGCAGCTTCCAGGATATTTTTGAAGCCGACCTTATTTAATGTGTTTTTTATTATCCTTCTCATTGTCAACGAATCGTCAACTGTTATTAATGTAAGATCCAGATCCATTTATCCCTCCTATATATCTATTAAAAAGCCATTTATTTGGATAACTTTATAACCCTTTCTTTTTTGTTCACTATATCTTTGATTCTGAGCCCAAAGTAGCCGTCTTCAGTCACAATCTCCCCTGTAGCAATCACTTTATCATTGGCAAGCAATTGAATAGGTGTCCCTATATCTTGATCAAGCTCTATAATATTACCAGGACCGATGGATGCAATATCTTTTAAAAACATTTTGCTGGAGCCTATTTTTACACTAACAGGGATATCTATATCTAAAAGCAAATCAATATTCCTTGGGGATTCCCCATCTTCTGGGTCTTCATTGTTATCGTCATCGTTATGTTCATATTCCCCGATGTTTATAGATTCCGCTTTATCAACCTCGATAGCTATCACATTATCTATATCCTTGCCAACAAAAAGGATAAAATATAACTCCTGTCCATCGCACTCAGCTTCTATATTTGTTCCATAATATTCTTCATTCAATGTATATGATGCAATCTGATCAATTTTTCTCAAGTCAAGTTCATTAAAATTTACTCTATAGCCCAGTTTGTCATAAAAAGGGGTATTAAATGATGATATAACCTGTCTGAAAAGTTCTAACAATGCATCATTTAATTCTTCATCTAATACATCAGTTTTATCACTATTACCAAGAATAAATATCCTTGCTAGTCTATGTAAATCATTGCTCTTAAATAAAAAACCACAACTGATATTATTTTCAGTTTCTCTAAAAATGATAATAGTTTCATTTTTAAAATCTTTGGACATAACATCTAAACTGGCTGTATATATATCATTGCTATCAATGTTATTAATAACAAAGGAATGATCTAAAGCAGTTTGAAAAGACAATATGGATTTTTCCAATAAAAGACTAAATACTTCTTCAATTTTATCTTTACTTGTCATGTGCCCTCTTTTATTCTAACTAAATATATTACAGTATTTTTTGAATTTTGACAGCTTTTTTACTATCATGAGACCCAATTTGAGCTTTAAATTTTAGTAAATTATTTGCCATAATATCTACAGGTTCATTTGCTTTTTTTTCAGTGAGGATAATATCCCCCTCATTGAGATCCAGTATTTTTTCAATGGGCAGGCTGGTGTTTCCCAGAATTATCTGCAATGGGATGGATATGTCTTCCAGTAACTTAAGCATTATCTCTTTATTTTCACCAAGTTTTACTTTTCTGCTTCCCACTATCCAGTCCTGAGAACATATTTTACCTAATATCGGTTCAAGTGTAATAGTAGGATAACAAATATTCATCATACCGCTTACTTCGCCAAATTTAATTTCAAATACGACCAGTACAATCACTTCATTTTGAGCAACTATTTGCACTATCTGAGGGCTATTTTCACTGGCTTCTTTCCTGAATTTTATATTAGATATGACCTGTTTCCATATCTCCTGAAGATCCTTAAGGATAATCAGGAGCAAATTATTAACGATATGCTGTTCAAGCCCTGTAAGATCTCTTACTTTATATAGAGGTTCACCTATACCGCCAAGTAGTTTGTCAACCATAGGGTAAATTAAAGAAGGGTTTATTTCCAGCGCGACATTTCCTTCAAGAGGTATCATACTAATTATGTTAAAACTTGTCGGATCAGGCAGTGACAACAAAAATTCTCCATAGGTCATTTGATCGATGCTTACTAGATTGATATCGGTAATAGTTCTCAGGAAATTAGACAGGCTGGAACTAAAATTTCTAGAAAATTTGTCATGCAGACTTCTCATAGCCCTTAACTGTTCTTTTGAAACTCTGTCTGGTCTGCGAAAATCATACAGCGATATTTTTTTTGGGATATATGAAAGATGGTCCAATTCACTGTCATCTTTGATGTCCCCTTCTGAAACAGTAGATAACAATGCGTCTATTTCTTCCTGACTTAAGATCTCAGACATACATATTCCTCTTTATAGATATAATACTATATAACACATAAATGCAAGTTTTTATTATACATATACCAGGCATCCGGCAAATCTTATGCTACGTGGAATAGTATATAATTTTGTCAGCAAGTTTATCTAGTGGAACAATTCCGTCTGCGATATCCGCTTCTACAACGACCCTTGGCATTCCATATACAACACAACTTTCTTCATCCTGCGCCAGAATAATACCACCTCTATCTTTTAGGAGCTGGCATCCCCTTAAACCATCTTTGCCCATTCCTGTCATTATGACAGCCATAGCATTGTTTGCATAATTATTTGCAACAGAGCTAAACATCACATCGACACTGGGAGAAAATAGCATGTTGGTAGGTTCATGTGTAAGTTCTGTATAGTAATGTTTTCCAATTTTCCTAACTTTCAAATGAAGTCCTCCCTTTGCAATAAAAACAACACCAGGCTCTATTAGCTCTTTCCCCTTGGCTTCCACAACTGTCAGATGACTTAAACTATTTAATCTTTCAGCTAAGGATTTTGTAAAATTAGGTGGCATGTGTTGGACTACCAGCACTGGGATATTAAAATCTTTAGGAAGTTTTGGTATAACATGTTGAAGTGCCATAGGACCACCTGTAGATGTGCCTATAGAAACTATGCTGATATCATGATCCTTTGTTTTGTGTGGGAGTGGTTTCCTAGGTTTTTTATTATTTAGATAATTATGTGAAGGTTTAATATATTCACTTTCTCTATGAGGTATTACATTTTTGGAGGATATAAATTTCCTTCCAAAATATTTTATTTTAGATATGAGATCTTCTTCTATCTTTAAAATTCCGAAACTTGCGAAAGATTTGTCTTTAGTGATGAAATCAACAGCTCCAAGGTCCAAAGCATCCATAGTTGCATTAGCTCCATCTGTTGTGAGAGAGCTGACCATTATAACCGGTCTTGGGGATTTATTCATTATGACTTTTAAAGCTTCTATACCATCCATGATAGGCATAGCTATATCCAGAGTTACAACATCAGGACCGAGCTTATCGGTTAAATCGACTGCCTCCTGACCATTTCTAGCTACTCCTACAACTTCGATAGTTCTATCTTTTATTATCATAGTTTCAATAGCTTTTCTCATAAAAGCTGAATCGTCAACTATCAAAACTTTTATCTTGCTCATACCATTTCTCTTAATTTGGAGGTGATTTTTTT
>Ga0209633_10006301_pt1 | contig 10182 bp, 9 predicted proteins | sample Cruoilmetagenom1_FD_187290 | JGI IMG/M metagenome (GOLD analysis project Ga0209633, IMG submission 187290) | Oil polluted marine microbial communities from Coal Oil Point, Santa Barbara, California, USA - Sample 1 (SPAdes) (version 2) | ecosystem: Environmental > Aquatic > Marine > Oil seeps ... | reverse complement strand
CACAATTCTTCAACTTTTACAGAACCCTTTATTGCAGTTTTTGAAAGGTCATTGCGAACTAAGTCGACTATCATAATATTTTCTGAACGTTCTTTTTCATCTAAAGAAAGTGCTATTGCTAATTGTTGATCCGCTTTTTTGTTAGCTAATCGTTTCGCAGTTCCTTTTATAGGTTGAGAGATAATTTTATTATTCTCTTTTTTAACGAATCGTTCGGGAGAAGCTGATAAGATGTATTTGTCATCAATTTTTATATAACCGGCTAACGGTGGCTTTGAAATTTCATTGAGAAGATTATAAACATCCAATGGATCAATTTCAGCATGTTCAGCATAAAACTCCTGACAAAAATTAACCTCATAAATATCACCTCTATGGATGTGCTCAAGAATTATATCTAATTTTTTTAAATACTGTTTTTTAGTAATACGCTTATGAATCTTTATGTCATTGCGAGACTCATTTTTTTGAGGCGTGGCAATCTCATTAATTTCAGCTAAATCGTTCTTTATCTCATTTTCCTGGGTATCTAAATAACATATTTCCAACATATCATCCTTTATAAAAAAAAGCTTTTTAGGTTGAAAAAAGTAGAGATCTGGAAATTGTAATCCGTCTATATTATTAGAATCTAAGTTTTCAGTATCATTCTTTAAGTCATAACTTAAATAACCAAAGAGATAATCTTGAGTATTGTTTTTATACTGCTTTAATTCCGCGAAAGCGTTTGAAAAATCACATTCTAGAAAACTATGTGCGTCAACAGCTAAGACGGTGTCAAAATTAGAATATTCGCGAGGATATGCATTGCTATCTAACCAAACTACTTGCTCAAATTGTTGCGCCCAATTTAATAACCTGGTCTTAAAATCGGGAGTGTCTTTTAGTGTTATTTTTATAGAGATTCTCAATCTGATTATCAAATATTTATAATTATTGTAGTAATTCCTCCCTTGAGGGAGGATTAAGGAGGGTGTTATTGGTTAGATAATTCATTGACTTTATTTTGTATTTCAGTCAAGACATTTACCATATCTTTTTTCACTTCAATATCAGAAAAGCGTAAAAAATTAACTCCTTGTTTTTCTAATCTCCCTTGTCTTTTTGCGTCATAAAAAAATTTATGATCATGGCTGTTACCGTCTATTTCAATTGCTAACCCAATTTCGTGACAATAAAAATCTACGATATAATCCAGTATAGGTACTTGTCTATGAAATTGCACTTTAAGAATTCTGTTTTTAATATTTTTCCATAATAATATTTCAGAAAGTGTTGAGTTCTTCCTTAAATATCGAGAGTATTCTCTTAATTCGGCCCTATATGGAATTATCTTGTTTGACATGTTTTACACCTCCCTAACCCTCCTCGAGGAGGGAATTTAAGGCTTACAAAAATAAGATTTATTAAGAAGAATGATCTGCAATGATCTTCCATTCACCATCGATGCGTTTTAAGATTATGGAAAACATGCCATCAGCATCTCCAACAGTCCTTTTTAAGTGAAATTCACCAATTACAAAAAATACATCATTTGCTAACTGATCAAATTCTATTAAATTAAAAGTTAACGTACCTGTATGCTCTTTGGTAGGATATCCTTTTTTATAATTTGCTAAAGTGTTTTTCCAGCCATAAGTGAGCCCTTTACTTCCAATGAATTTAAGGCTGTCAGATTTTATATAGCCTTCCATAAAAGCTTCAATATTTCCATTAGACCAATCCTTAGCTTGTTGTAGCATCATAGTCGCAATTTCTTTTTTAGAAGTTTCGTAGTTTGATTTTTCCTCTTGTGCAAATCCGTTTAAGGATAGTAAAAAAGTCAGTAAAAATAATAATTTAAGATTTTTCATTTGATATAATTTATAGCTTACGTCATTGCGAACGGAGTGAAGCAATCTGTTTATTTATAGTTCTAATTTAAAAAGATTGCCACGTCACCTTACAGGCTCCTCGCAATGACATATCTTATTAACTATGTATCGCTCTGTTGTCAGTGGCTGCTAGCGCAGCTTCTTTTACAGCTTCCGCATAAGTTGGATGCGCATGGCTCATTCGGGCAATATCTTCAGCAGAAGCTCTAAATTCCATCGCAGTAACTGCTTCAGCAATTAGATCGGCAACACGAGCTCCACACATATGTACACCTAAGACTTCATCAGTGGTAGCGTCTGCTAATATTTTTACAAAACCGTCAATATCACCACTCGCTCTTGAACGGCCCAATGCACGCATAGAGAATTGACCTGATTTATAATTTACACCGGCTTCTTTTAATTCTTCTTCTGTTTTACCAACAGCAGCAACTTCCGGCCAGGTATAAACGACACCCGGAATTAAATTATAGTCGATATGCGGTTTTTGTCCTGCCAATGTCTCAGCAACAAAAACACCTTCTTCTTCTGCTTTATGCGCCAACATTGCACCTTTAATTACGTCGCCAATAGCGTAAATATTACTTACATTGGTTTGTAAATGATGATTAACTTCAATTTGCCCGTTATCATTCGCTTTAACGCCTGCTTTGTCTAAGGCTAATCCATCTGTATAAGGTCTCCTACCGACAGAAACCAAACAATAATCTCCTTTAAATTCAACAGGATTTCCTTTTTTGTCATCTGCTGTAATGGTTACTTCTTTGGCAGAAGCTTTTACAGCTGTAACTTTATGTTTAGTATAGAATTTTACACCTTGCTTTTTTAAGACTTTTTGTAATTCTTTAGATAAGGAAGCATCCATTGTTGGGATGATTCTATCCATATATTCAATTACAGAAACTTGGGCACCTAAACGACTATATACTTGTCCGAGTTCTAAGCCAATAACGCCACCTCCAATAACAACCATATGCTTAGGAACTTCTGTTAAGCTCAATGCTTCTGTTGAGGTGATCACTCGTTTTTTATCTAATTTTATAAAAGGTAATGTTGATGGTTTTGATCCTGTAGCTATAATTGTGTTCTTGGCTTCAATTTGTTCTGATGTGCCATCGGCTTTAGCAATATCTACATGAGTAGCATCTTTAAAAGAACCTAATCCTTGATATACATCAATTTTATTTTTGTCCATTAAGTACTGAATACCGGCCGTATTTGTATCAACTACTTTCTGTTTTCTGCCAATCATCTTTTCAAGATTCATTTTTACAGAACCCGAAATTTCGATGCCATGATCTTCAAAATGTTTGATAGCATCATGATAATGATGAGATGAATCTAATAAAGCTTTTGAAGGAATACACCCAACATTTAGGCATGTACCGCCAAGCGTAGAATATTTTTCAATAATGGCAGTTTTCATACCTAATTGTGCGCAACGTATTGCGGCAACATATCCTCCAGGACCAGAACCGATAACGGCAACATCATATGTACTCATAAAATGATTTTAATTTTGAAAAGCAAAAGTAAGCATATTTGTTTATTTTTAGAAAGCTTGACGAAATTGTTTGGTATGATTTTAATTGATGTAGTTTTATAACATGAATAACATTTTAATTATTGGATCGGTTTGGCCTGAACCAAATTCTTCTGCAGCTGGCAGTAGAATGATGCAGTTAATTGCATTGTTTTTATCAGAAGGTTGGAAAATAACCTTTGCATCTACGGCGCAAAAAGGAATTCAAAAAGTTGATCTTAATACGCTTCATATTGAAGAGGTATTGATCGAGTTAAACAATAGCAGTTTTGACAGTTTCATCCAAAAATTAAAACCAACAATTGTCCTGTTCGATAGGTTTATGACGGAAGAGCAATTTGGTTGGAGAGTCACAGAACATTGCCCTGTTGCATTAAAAATTTTAGATACTGAAGATTTGCATTGCTTGCGAAAAGCGCGTCATCAGGTTTTAAAGAAAAATATGAAATTTGAAATAGCAGATCTATTAAATTCTGAAATTGCCAAAAGAGAAATCGCTAGTATTTATAGATGTGACTTATCTTTAATTATTTCAACCTATGAAATGGAATTACTTTCAGACATTTTTAAAGTTGAAACGTCCTTGCTATATTTTTTACCTTTCTTATTGGACAAAATAAATGATGAGCATATTGAAAATTTAAATCCATTTGAAAAGCGTGAATATTTTATTTTCATAGGTAATTTTTTGCATGCGCCGAATGTGGATGCCGTTTTATATTTAAAAAAGAGTATTTGGCCTATGATTCGTAAGCAGTTACCGAAAGCCGAAATGCATATTTATGGAGCTTATATAACTCAACAAATACTAGAACTTCATAATGATAAAGAAGGGTTTTTAATTAAAGGGTTTGCAAAAGATGCTCAAAAAGTAGTAAGCAATGCAAGAGTTTGTGTAGCTCCTTTGCGGTTTGGAGCCGGAATTAGAGGTAAATTAACTGAAGCCATGCAAAATGGGACACCAAGTATTACCACAAGTATTGGGGTGGAAGGAATGCACGGAGATTTGCCATGGAGTGGTTTTGTTGAGGATATACCTGAAAATTTTGCCGATAAGGCTGTTGAGTTATATTCAAACAAATCTGTTTGGGAAAAAAAGCAACAAAATGGAATAAAAATCATCAATCAAATCTATGATAAAGAAAAATTGAGTGGACCTTTTATAAAACACATCAGAAGTTTGCAGGCCAATATTGGATTTCACAGAAATCAAAACTTTGTCGGAGCCATGCTACAACACCACACACTGCAGAGTACAAAATACCTTTCGAAATGGATTGAGGAGAAAGGAAATACCTCTAAATAAAATCTAATTTCATTAACATAAATGCCATTTATCCAATCTTAACGATAAAAGATCTGGGTATAATAATAGTTACCCATAGCATCTTTTTTAACGGCTATACCAGTATGCGTAAAATCGCCTTCAACATTTACTTTAAGCCAGCTATTTTTTAGGTAAGCATACATAGTTTCTTCAGCGCTAAGGTCAAATCCCATATTCTCGGATATTTCTTGAGCATTTTCTTTTAGTTCAAGAGTTTCCCATCTAATTTCAAAATTGTCACTATTGACATCTTTTTTTGAAATCATGTAACTAGTGTGTTCTGCAGCCAACTTATCAGCTGTTGAATTCCTAATTAGTATAGGTTTTCCGATACTAAGGCGATGATCATTAACTAATTCTATCAACTGATTGGTAGTTGCAATCTCATCAGCTGTATCCATGGTATCACTAGACCATGATATTAAAATAAAAAATAAGGGGAGAGTCGAAAATATAATTCTTCTACTCATAATAAATTGTTTCATTATATAACTGAATAATAAAACGTTTAGTATAATTTATCCTCTTTTATTAATTAAACCGGCCCGTTTCAATAGAGCATCGCTATTCGGTTCTTTTCCGCGAAATCGTTTGTATAATAGCATTGGTTTTTCTGTACCACCTTGAGATAATACATTTTCTGTAAACTTTTTAGCAGTTTGTTTATTAAAAATACCTGTTTCTTTAAAATGCTCAAAAGCATCGGCATCTAATACTTCCGCCCATTTATAGCTGTAGTAACCTGATGAATATCCTCCTTGAAAAATATGAGAAAAAGCGGTACTCATGCAATTCTCTGCAACATCAGGATATAATTGTGTGTCAGCAAAAGCCATTGTTTCAAAGTCTTTTACATTTTTAATTATAACTGGCGACTCACCACCGTGCCAAGACATGTCTAACAAGCCAAAACTCAACTGACGTAGGGTTTGAATACCTTCTAAAAAGTTAGAAGAATCTTTTATTTTTTGAACCATTTCCATTGGGATAGGTTCGTTGGTTTCATAATGTCTGGCGAATAGATCTAAGGCTTCTTTTTCATAACACCAATTTTCTAACAACTGACTTGGTAACTCTACAAAATCCCAATACACACTTGTCCCGGATAGGCTAGGGTAGGTAGTGTTTGCAAGCATACCATGCAGCGCATGGCCAAACTCATGAAATAAGGTAGTTACCTCATTAAAAGTTAATAGGGATGGTTTTGTTTCTGTTGGTTTTGTAAAATTGCAAACTATAGAAACATGCGGGCGAGAATTCTCATTATCTTTTTTCCATTGATCTTTATAGGAAGTCATCCAGGCACCGTTACGTTTTCCTTTACGCGGAAAGAAATCGGCGTAAAAAACAGCAATAAAATCACCATTGCTATTTGTTACTTCATAAGTTTTAACTTCTTTATGGTATTTGTCGATCGTATCAACTTCATTGAAATGTAATTCGAATAACTTATTCGCAATTGTAAAAACACCATCAATCACATTTTCTAATTTAAAAAATGGTTTTAACGCTTCCTGATCCAACTCAAATAATTCTTTTTTTAGTTTTTCAGAATAATAAGCACTATCCCATTTTTGGAGTTGTTCTATACCATCTTTTTGAGCAAAAGAAGTTAATTGTTTAAATTCTCTTTCAGCGGCAGGTTTTGCTTTCGATAATAATTCATTAGAAAATGACATTACTTTTTCAGGAGTTTCTGCCATACGTTCTTCTAACACAAAATGTGCATGTGTTTTATATCCTAAAAGTTTTGCACGTTCATATCTTAATTTCACAATATCCAAGACAATTTGCTGATTGTCATTTTTGTTGTTTTGAAAGGCTCTGGCCCCAAAAACATTTGACATTTGTTCACGTAAGCTTCTATCATCTATATAGGTCATAAACGGAATATAACTAGGATAATCTAAGGTAAACACCCAACCTTGTTTCTCTTTTTGTTTAGCCAATAACTGTGCTGCTTCCTTAGCTCCTTCGGGTAAACCCTTTAGCTGATTTTCATCTGAAATATGTAATTCAAAAGCATTGGTTTCTGCCAATACATTTTCGCCAAATTGTAAAGAGAGTTTAGCTAGCTTTTTATCAATTTCTCTTAATTTTGATTTGTCAGTGTCATTTAAATTCGCACCATTACGTACAAACATTTTATATTGATTGTTGAGCAACATATCTTGCTCGGCGGTTAAATTTAGTTCATCCTTTATATCAAAAACCAGTCGAACTCTTTTGAATAATTTTTCATTTAGTCTAATATCATTTGCAAATTCTGAGAGCCAGGGAGAAACTTCTTGAGCTATTTTTTGAATTTGGTCATTGGTTTCTGCTGAATTTAGATTAAAAAAAATGGAAGAGATTCTTTTCAGAGTTTTCCCTGAAAACTCCAATATTTCTATCGTATTCTCAAAAGTTGGAACATTAGTGTTCTTCGTAATAGTATCAATTTCAGCTTTTGCTATTTTAATTGCTTCTTTGAACGCAGGTTTAAAATGTTCGTTTTTTATTTGCGAAAACGGCGCAGTAGTATATTTGGTGTTGAATTTTTTTAATAAAGGGTTAATCATTTATTGTAGTTTAAAGCCTCTCGACTGCACTCGAGGAGACAAAAGTAAAATTAAGAGGTCTGGTCGAGCGCAGTCGAGACCTTGAAATAAACAAGTTATTAGTAAAACCTATTTCTTCAATTCTTCAGCAGCTTTATTCACACTTTTCTTCAAATCTTCTTTATAATTGATAATAATATCTTGAATAGTTTTATCTGAACTACCTATAATTTGAGCGGCTAAAATACCGGCATTTTTAGCTCCGTCAAGAGCAACTGTTGCTACCGGAACGCCTCCAGGCATTTGTAAAATTGATAAAACAGAGTCCCAACCGTCAATTGAATTTCTAGATTTTACAGGTACACCAATTACTGGTAAAGGGCTCATAGCAGCTACCATTCCGGGTAAATGAGCGGCACCTCCTGCGCCGGCAATTATTACTGATATGCCACGTAAATGCGCATTTTTAGCATAATCAAATAACTTGTCTGGTGTTCTATGTGCCGATACAATATCAATTTCTGTCTCTATGTGAAAATCATGTAAAATGCTTACCGCTTCTTGCATGACCGGCATATCTGATTTGCTGCCCATTATAATACCAACTTTAGCCATAGTTTAAAGATTAAAATATTTTGTATTTTTATTGACCAAAGATAGTAACTTATCTTTTTAATTAACCAAAGAAATTTTAAATATGATACCCCTTTTTAATACTGTTGTTTCTTGGTTTTTAAAAAAAAGAAAACATCAGATGGAACTTTTCTTAAAGTATCCTATTGATGTGCAACAAGAATTGCTCATACGTTTATTGAGCATTGCTAGAAATACAGAGTTGGGAAGAAAGTATGATTTTAAAACTATTTACAATTATAAGTTATTTTCCGAACGAGTTCCTATCCGAAAATATGAAAGTATTGAGCCACTCATTGAGCGAACCCGAAAAGGAGAGCAAAACCTATTTTGGCCTTCAGATATTCAATGGTTTGCAAAATCTAGTGGTACAACCAATGCAAAAAGCAAGTTTATTCCGGTAAGTGATGAAGCTTTAGAAGATTGCCATTTAAAAGCCGGCAAAGATATGCTAGGTTTGTATATAAACAATAATGAAGATGCAGGATTGTTTAATGGGAAAGGATTGAGATTAGGAGGAAGCAGTGCTATTTATGAAGATAATAATTCATATTTCGGAGATTTATCAGCAATTATTATTGAAAATATGCCATTTTGGGCAGATTATAGCAGTTCACCAAAATATGAAGTAGCCTTAATGGGTGAATGGGAAACGAAAATGACAGCAATAGTTAACGAGACGATCAATGAAAATATTACTAGTCTCGTTGGTGTTCCTTCATGGATGCTGGTCTTGTTAAATAAGGTATTGGAAAAAACAGGAAAAGATAATATTTTAGAGGTATGGCCAAATTTAGAAGTATATTTTCACGGCGGTGTAAATTTTAATCCTTATCGCGAACAGTTTAAAAAATTGATTCCCAAAAGAAGGTTTAGATATTACGAAACTTATAATGCATCTGAAGGGTTTTTTGCCATTCAAGATACCAATGGCACGACCGATTTACTCTTGATGTTAGATTATGGAATTTTTTACGAATTCATTCCAATGGATCAATATCAAGGAGAAGATTCTATTGCTATCCCTTTAGAACAAGTTGAATTACGTAAAAATTATGCCATTGTAATTACTACCAATTCTGGCCTGTGGAGATATTTAATTGGAGATACGGTAAAGTTTGTTTCTTTAGATCCTTATCGGATAAAAATTACCGGTAGAACAAAACACTTTATCAATGCTTTTGGAGAAGAACTTATTATTGAAAACGCTGAAGATGCGTTAAAAAAGGTGTGTAAAAAAACCAACGCGCAAATAGCTGATTATACAGTCGCTCCTATTTTTATGGATGGCAAATCACAAGGTGCTCATGAGTGGGTTATTGAGTTTGAAATAGCACCGAAAAATATCGAATATTTTACCGAATTATTGGATAATGCGTTGAAATCTATCAATTCTGATTATGAAGCGAAACGTTATCAAGATATGACTTTAAGTATGCCTAAAGTGCTTCAAGCAGAAACAGGATTGTTCTATAATTGGTTAAAACAAAAAGGAAAATTAGGAGGTCAGCACAAAGTGCCAAGATTATCTAATAATAGAGATTTTATTGAAGAACTTTTATCGTTATCTACACATTCTTATACTACTTAAATAAATTTCAGACTTATTATACATGAATACTATCGAAAAGGAGGTTTCTTATAATGCTACGAATTCTTATTCTACATTAAATACAGTGTCTAAAAACACTAAGAATGTCTGGCTTGTGTGTCACGGTATTGGCTATTTGAGTAGATATTTTTTAAAATACTTTGATACGTTAAATGCTGAAGAAAATTACATTATTGCGCTTCAGGCACAAAGTAAATACTATCTCGGTTCAGAATATCGTCATGTTGGGGCAAGCTGGCTTACCAAAGAGAATACTGAAAAGGAGATTGAAAACGTGATGCGTTATTTTGATGCTGTTTTAAAGGCTGAAAAAATTCCAAGTGATACAAATCTTATAGTTTTGGGTTACTCTCAAGGTGTTTCTGTTATTTCAAGATATGTTGCCAAAAGAAAACTAGAATGTAGTCAACTTGTATTATTATCCGGAGGAATCCCAAAAGAACTAAACAATCAGGATTTTAAATTTTTAAAAGGAAAAACAAAAGTATCCTTCATATATGGTTCGCAAGATGAATATTTGACAGAAGCTTATATGGTAGATTCAAAAAAACGTTTTTATGAATTATTCGGAGATTCTGGAACCATTTTTACTTTTGATGGCAAACATGAGGTCAAAAAAGAAGAAATAAATAAACTCGTATAAAAACGCATCT
>Ga0209633_10006300_pt1 | contig 10182 bp, 10 predicted proteins | sample Cruoilmetagenom1_FD_187290 | JGI IMG/M metagenome (GOLD analysis project Ga0209633, IMG submission 187290) | Oil polluted marine microbial communities from Coal Oil Point, Santa Barbara, California, USA - Sample 1 (SPAdes) (version 2) | ecosystem: Environmental > Aquatic > Marine > Oil seeps ... | reverse complement strand
TGCAGTTCTTCTGCATTAAGTGAGAATTGTTTTTCAAATTTGAATAGATATAGATTTTTAAACCACATATTAGCCCCTGCTATTGTCTTGTAATTGTCTTGTTAATTTTTGTTTTTAAACCTAGAACCCTCAGTTGGACAGGATAAAGTGTGCTGCTGTGGTGGTGCATGGCTAGGCGTAACTTACTTGGAATGCTGTCGCACCATGCCAAAAAAACTCCCTTCCAAGTAAGTTACAACAACGCCATGCGTCATCACAGTAGTGCAATTTATTCTGTAGCGTCTTTCACTCTATGAATGAGTTGGCTGAAATCACTAATTTTAATGCTAACCAGTATATTTTTAAAAATTCAAAGCGCTCAACTGAGGAATCTAGGTTAAAGGCGAGCGATTATGCAGGATTTGGATAAAATAAAAACCCTTAATAATTTTTATTCTAGAAATTTCTTGGTCGTTCAACTATTTTTTCTAAATACCGCAATCATTATCATTTCCAACACTGAACAATTAGTGAATGTTTGCAAAAAACGTAATAAATAGTGATTTGAGGTTGTGAAAGTATTCTGGGACGAAAGAAAAATATGGAAAAATTGTTCAGATTTTGTACAAAAAAGAAGCGAATAGCACGCTATTTGCTGATTTTTTAAGCGAAATTTGGGCGATTTTAACTATTTTTATGAGTTCCACGAATGCTTTCACAGCCTCTTTGGCACCCCCCCTGGTTTTTAGTATCAGTCAATTAAGTATCGTGCCCCTTAATCTGTTTAATACTCCGTTTTTTATTGTAGTAAATCAACGACTTCTACGTTGCCAATTTAGGGTCAACAAAATCCTTGTTTCAGAGTCGCCATCCCATTCGACCGCAAAATTTTCCTTCTCTAATGCTGCAACTATTTTACGAGCAATGATTTCATCACTTTCGACGATAGATCCATAACCCAGCCACAATTTCCCGGTTTTGACTGCCCTCTCCATGTCCTGTTGGTGATAATAGCAATGACCGATAGTGCTAGATTCATCTCCTCCACGTTCTATATAGACCTCACCAATATCATCCATTGCATCCGATGAAGTATAGCCAGCATTTTGTAGTGCAATAATATTTTTAGCATTGAGTTCCTCAAAGACCCTATCCAGACGGTCATTATCTGTTTCTTTGGGCCATTTTTTTTCAGCCTCAGCTTTTTTGATAAATTCTTTCTTCAGCATTTCCTTGAAGGCTTTTCGATCCTTTTTAGAAAAAGGGCTAGACAGATAAGTCCTGCCCTGTATTTCTTTTCTATCAAGAAAGCCTGACCATACCAATTGCCTTGCCTCCTCAATTTCTTCTTTTCTTAATTTTTCCTTACCGCTATAACCTCCCTGAGAAATGAGGAATTTTCTCATTTCCTTGTAAGCTACATCGACAGGAGTTTCACTATTTATATCCTCGGCATTGATATCTGCTCCGGCATCAAGCAAAAGTTGTACATCTTCTGTTTCAGAATATTTTGCGGCTGCATGTAATGCAGTCTGACCCGAATCATCCTCAATGTCGGTTCGCGCTTTTGCTGCCAGAAGTTGCTGGGTAAACTTAATGTCTTTGGATATGGCTATATGTAATGGCGTCAGCCCCAAAACACCTATTTCATTTATATCTGCTCCATTTTTTATAAGTCGAACCAGTTCATCATAGTCGCTCGTTTGAACAGCTTTATATAGAGATGTTTTTTCAACCATAATTCCACCTTTAATCTTGGTTTTTTGTAAACTAACTCTAACTTAACAAACTGGCACTGAGTTTGATACCCTTTGATATTTAGAAGGTGAGCGATGATGTAGAATTTGGGTATAATGACCAGCCCTTAATCATTATTATTTTAAAATTATGACTGTTGACGCATTTCTAAATAAACTTAAAACAAGCCCTGATGAAATTGATTTTAATGAGTTAATGACACTGCTGGATTCACACTATCAATTTAAGGAAACGGCTTTTGATAATGGTGATTTGCATAATAAGGCGGGTGAGAACTCAGGTTCCTGCAAGTTGTTCTCTTTTGCGCAACTTCATGGTTTGAACGAGACAGAGACGCTGGCGTGTTTCGGAGCGTATTACCGCGAAGATGTATTGCAGAACCCAGAATCTGATAACCATCAGAATATTCGTAATTTTATGAAGACGGGTTGGGCGGGTGTGAAATTTCATGGCGAAGCTTTATCGGGATCTTTGTCAGGGTAATGTTTCAACTACTCTCTGATGCTAACGGTTTCACCCTAATAACTGAGTGACCATTTTAAACAACAAAAAATGGCAAGCTCATTTAAAAAGTGGGGGGTGCCACTTTATAGTACAAAATAAATGTTATAATCACTGTGACTACTATACCGTGAGACAGACAATGAAACTGATAACTTTAGAAGTAGCTGATGATTTTTATGAAAAGTTTTCACATGTACTTGAAGCTTTTCCAGCAGGAAAAGTAAAGCTACAATCAAAAAAAATAGAAACGAAGATAATGGATCGAATCAATGCTATTGACGATGGGTCAGAAGTATTAACACCTTATAATGATGGCATGAGCGTCGTTATAGATAAACTACAAAAAAAACATGCTAATCGTTAAAACTTCTCGATTCTTCGAGGAACTAGAAGTAATTCTGGACTGTATTGCAAAAGATAATCTTGAAAATTCACTAATTTTTTTAAATAAGCTGAATGATTTAGTATCCACTTTACCCGAAATGCCTTTCAAATGCAGGCAATCTACAAAATCTAATGATAAGGCTGTTCGAGATCTAATATTTCATGGTTACGTCATTCCCTATCGAGTAAATAAACCTAAAAACAGAATAGAAATAATTGGAATATTTAGTGCCAATGAATGGGAGTTAAATTGATAATAATAAACTCAAAATATCTTTTATTTCAGTCATTCAAGGGAATGATTGTTTGCTGATGCTAACGGTTTCACCCTAATAACTGAGTTGATCGTTTTAAACAATAAAAACGGCAAGCTCATTAAAAAAGTGTGGGGGGTGCCATATAATAATTAATTATCAAGGTAAAATTCTTTTTTACAGCCTCTTTCGGGATATAGTCTAAAATAACTGAAAACTAATTTGAAATTCCATATGCCAAGAATCTATATCTCTGCTGCTCACAAGTCATCCGGTAAAACCACGCTTTCGATTGGTTTGTGCGCTGCATTGCATCAACAGGGTCTTAATGTTCAGCCGTTTAAGAAAGGGCCGGATTATATTGATCCCTTGTGGCTGGCGCAGGCGAGTGGCTTATCAGGCGGGCAGGGCTGTCATAATCTTGATTTTAATACCATGTCTGATAATGAGATTTTGGCTACATTGCAGGCGTTTTCTAAGACCGCTGATATTAGTATTATTGAAGGAAACAAGGGTTTATACGATGGCGTAGCCCTTGATGGCAGCGATAGTAATGCTGCGATGGCAAAACTGACCCAGTCGCCGGTGATTCTGGTTATCGACACACGTGGTATTACCCGAGGTGTTGCACCGCTTTTGCAAGGCTACCAACAATTTGATCCTGATGTGAATATCGCGGGGGTGATTTATAATCTCTCCAGTGGAGGCAGGCATGAAAAAAAACTACGTGCTGTCACACAGGAATATACTGATATACCTGTGTTGGGTGTTGTCAAAACAAATCCCCTGCTAGAAATTGATGAACGCCATCTTGGTTTAATGCCGAGTAATGAAGATAATCGGGCATCTCAAAAAATTGCTGAGATTGGTAGAGTTATTGCGGATTCGGTAGATTTAACTGCATTCATGGAAATTGCCAAAAATACGCCAAAAGTTAAAACGAATGCTTCAGTTTCTACTAAAATAAATACTGATACAGCTGATACAGATAAACTTCGTTTAGGAATTTGCGAGGATGCCGCTTTCGGTTTTTATTACACCGGAGATAAGCTGGCGCTAGAGCGTGCTGGGGCTGAGCTGGTTTCAATTGATACGCTTAGTGATCATGCATTGCCAGATAAACTGGATGGTTTGTTTATTGGGGGAGGTTTTCCTGAGACTAAAATGCAGCAACTGGCTGAGAATGTATCAATGCGCAATAGTATTCATGCCGCCATTGAAGCAGGTTTGCCGACCTATGCTGAGTGTGGGGGTTTGATGTATTTATCAAAAAACATATACTGGAATGGTCAATCAGAACCAATGGTGGGTATTATTCCTGCTGATGTTGAAATGCATAAGAAACCGCAGGGGAGAGGTTATGTTAAACTTGAAGAAACAAAACAAATGCCCTGGGGAAAAGCAACCACTCAGGACAAAAGTAGCGCAGCACTTATCAATGCTCATGAGTTTCACTACTCTCGTCTGAAAAATCTATCTTCAAAGGGTAATTTTGCCTATAAAGTTCACCGTGGAGTAGGTATTACAGGTGAGTATGATGGCTGGGTTTATAAGAACCTGCTGGCTAACTATTCACATATGCGGGATACATTGATTTATCCATGGGCTGAACGTTTTGTTGAATTTATGCGCAAGCACAAAAAGGAATTAGAAAAAGGGAAAAATAAAGAATGATTAAAGTTTCAGATACAGCAGCAAAGCAAATTGCTATTTCACTTGAACAAATGGGAGCAGAAAAGCTACCTTTGAGAATTGCTATCAAAGTTCAGCAGGATGGATCATTTCATTACAATATGGGTTTTGATGATAATCACAATGAAGGTGACAAGACTTTTGAGGAAAAAAATATCAAGTTTGTGGTTGATGTTGCCAGCGTGCCATTGATTGGTGGTATGACCATGGATTATGTTGATATAGACGGCAAACAGGAAATTATTTTTCTGAATCCGAATGATCCTAACTATAAAGCGCCAATCAGCTAATTATTTATGTCTCAAGATAGCATCGCACAAATTCCTGTAAGAATTATTGAAGAGAGCTTCTCCAGTAATAGTCAGGGTGTGTCTGATGAGCTATCAATTTCCAGGCAAAGGGAAGAGTCAGAAAACAAAAAAAACCAAGCGGCTGAAAAATTAAAGCAGCAGGTGCTTATCAGGTTTCCGTGGTTTGCGCGTTTGGTTTTATTGTTTCTGATAGTTGTTTTAATCGCTATCGGTGCCACTTACTTTTGGGCAATTCGTTCAGAGGATGTTCCCAGCTGGTTGGCACCCGTTATGACTTTAATGTGGGTAACAGCAGGGATTGGCACACTTTCCCTACTGTACTGGATGTGGAGACAGTTTAGTCGCTTTAGTAATGACCTTTCTATCTGGGCGAATGAATTATTGCGCGGTGATTTTTCCTCGCGAATGAAAGTTCGCACCGATCATTGTCCATCAAAAGGAATTCGTGAACATATTAATAAGATAGCTGAGGATTACGAGAAGCTGTCAAATTATCAGCAACAACGCTTAACACGCCAGTCAAAACGAATTGAGCAAAAGAAGTATTATCTTGGGGTGCTTTATGATGTTGCCGCCAGCATTAATAAGTCCAATAATTTGGAAGATTTACTACAGCGTTTTTTACATACTCTAACCACCGTTGTGAAATCGCAGGCAGCTACGGTTAGACTGCTGGATAAAAATAATGAGATGCGTCTGGTTGCAAGTATTGGTTTAAGCGATGAAATAATTAAGCGCGAAGAAACGCTGCCTGCACCAGATTGCCTTTGCGGACAAGCCCTGAAGAATACTGATATTATGGTAAACACAGGTGTGAAAAGCTGCAGTATATTGGTCGGAAGTAATTTCTTTGAAAGTGATGATGATATTGAAATGCTTGCGATACCTCTGCAATATAGAGGCAAAACACTAGGCGTATATAACCTTTTCGTACACAGAAAAGAACATGATATTCTTGAAGGTGAACACGAGCTACTAGTGAGTATTGGTCAACATCTTGGCATGGCGATTGAACAGTCTGGTGTCGAAGAGGATGCGCGTACCTTATCTATTATTGAAGAACGCACCCGCATGGCACATGAGTTACACGATTCATTAGCGCAAACGCTGGCAAGTTTGAGATTTAAGGTTCGCTTATTTGATGACTCATTAAATCAGGGCGAAGAAGAAGTTATCTGGCATGAATTGGAAGGTCTTGAAAATACGATTGATGATGCCTATGCCGAGTTGCGTAGTTTAATTACACATTTTAGAGCGCCTATTGATGGTAAAGGTGTGGTTCGTTCTGTTGAGCGCTTGGCAGAGCGTTTCAAGCTGGAAAATAAAATTGATGTCTTCTTCTATCATAACTGGGATCTTTCGGATTTACCGCGTGATACCGAGATTGAAGTGGTTCGCATTGTACAAGAAGCGCTGGCAAATATTAAAAAGCATGCTAGTGCAGAAAATGTCCGGATTCTGATGAGTAGTGATGAGCAAGGTCATTGTAGTGTGCTGGTGGAAGATGATGGAATTGGTTTGCCGCAAGATCGACTAGAGGCTGATCCAAAGACGGGTGATCATATAGGTTTATCCGTTATGACTGAAAGGGCCGCGAGGATCAATGGCGAAATTCAATTTGAAAGCGATGATGGTGAGGGCACACTGGTGCAACTTAATTTTGATGCGTTTCCTGAGAATAAAAACTCTGTAACTTTAAATACTTTTAAAAATTATGAATGAAAGAATACTCTTAATAGATGATCACACCTTATTTCGTGCTGGGTTATTTGACTTATTAACACGCCGAAAAATCGAGGTGGTAGCTGCAGTAGGTAGTGGCGCAGAGGGGGTAAAAATTGCTGCCCAAGAAGAACTTGATATCATTCTTCTGGATATGCGAATGCCAGAGATGGATGGAATTAGCGTGCTTAAAAAACTTAAAGCATCTCATCCTGATTTGCCCGTTGCCATGCTAACCACAAGTAGCGATGAAAGTGACCTTGTGGGTGCACTTAGAAATGGCGCGCAGGGCTATTTACTCAAGGATATGGAACCCGATGATCTGGTGGTTGCCTTGCGGGATATTATTGCGGGTAAAACGGTTGTTGCACCTGATCTTGCCCCTGTTCTCGCCAGTGCAGTGCAGGGTGATAATCAGGAAAAAGCGGAAGAAAAAGAAGATCCATTCGCGGTATTAACACCGCGTGAATTTGAAATCCTGACATTATTGGCAGAAGGCCAAAGCAATAAAGTAATTGCGAGAAACTTAGGAATTTCAGATGGCACGGTGAAGCTTCATGTAAAAGCCATTTTAAGAAAGTTAAATATTAGCTCTCGAATAACAGCAGCGGTTATGGCTGTGGAGCATGGTGTAAAGAAGACACCTATTACCGTTCCGCCAAAGCGCATACTTTAATCAGGTTCTCCTTAATTTAAAGCAAAAAAAAACGAGCCGAAGCTCGTTTTTTTTTGGTCATCAACAATACCCCCGTAAAATTGATAACCGTCATCGTTGTTAGCCCAGTAACCAGCTCCCCAATAATGTGGCCGATCTATGGTACGGTGACTTTTTCAGCAGTTGAGAGGGAGAATCCTTAATTAGGTCATGAGTGTGTATGACCGATTATTATTATTTTTAGGAGTATAGAATTTCCCCAACCAACAAAAGTCACAACACAAACCCCTTTGAAAAGTGACTTCTTGCTGAAGTTGTTAAATAGAATACCCTTATATGCCTGAATCAAAGCTGAATGGGATAATATTAAGTCAAATTATTTCTGATGACGGGAAAAAACACTTTTAAATCAATATGATAAAAAGGTGTATTTTTAGGTTTTTTTGTTTTAATTTTTATTTTGGGAGGAAAAGAGCAGGGTCAATTGCATTTCCGTTAAGGTAAACAGTCCAGTGTAAGTGGGGTCCTGTAGCTCTACCGGTACTTCCGACTTTGCCAATGATCTCGCCGCGCTTAACTTCCTGACCTTTTTTTACATTTGTTTTGCTGAGGTGTGCGTATAAACTCAGTAAGCCATTGCCGTGATCAAGGTAGACAACATTTCCGGAGAAGAATAAATCACCTGTAAATAATACGCGACCTGATTCTGTTGCTTTTACTGCTTGTCCAGCTGCTGCTGCAATATCCATGCCGCTGTGAGGATTGCGTTTTTGTTTGTTGATAATTCGTCTTAGACCAAAGCGACCACTATCTCGTCCCGCTACAGGCTTTATAAAATTAAAACGTGGTTGATCAATTGCATAGGTCTTTTTAAGCTTTTGCTTTAATAAATATTCTTTCTCGATTCTCTTACTTGATTTTTTATTCGGATTAACTTTTTTCTTATTGCGAATCTTTAAGTACTGTGTTTTGTACTTATGTGGTTTTACAGTGAACTTCTTTACACGTTTTTTGCCCGTTGAATCTTGTATGACTACTTTATGTGATCCTGTTTTAGCTTTTAGTGAGATACCCAATACTGCCAGCCAGTTTTGCTTTCCCTTTATCAGAGCAACGGGGCTGGAGTTATAAGTCACTTTTGGTCTAGCTGAAACAGATGGTGAAATACTGAGTACCGCAACACCACCAGGTCTTAAACTGTTTTGAGGAAAAGCATAGGCTGTTAAGGCAATTAGTTGAAGAAGAAGTAGGGTGATTAATTTAACTATCATTTTCATATATAAGTGAGAAACAGAAGAATTAGAATTTCGAATATTTTATCGTCTTAGCTTAAGTATTGATAGCAGGCAAATCTATTATTAGTAAAGTATGCAGCTCTATAATGCATTGCCATAAGTAATGTTGATCAATTGTAAAAATCCTGCTTTATTAGTTATTTATCTATTTGTTTCGATTATTATATTTCCTTGAAAATATATACCAATAGGGGTAGAAATTAGTACAATTAATGTGGTAATGTCAGGCAATAAGCTTGGCATCTACCTAATTGTAGATAGCAGAGTGATAAAAAAGAGCCGGAATATCAAACCCCTTATATTAATAGTTTTGATAATCTGGATGAATTGGTAGCTAACTACTAAAACAATGAAAAAAGTGTCCCCCCCATAGAAACACTTATTCATTGTGCATCAAAGGATTGGAGTGTGAATTATGCAGCCTGAACATAAGGTTCCCCTAAATGTTTCGTCTGAGAGTGTAAAAAATAATAATATTAAAAATAAAACTACTGCCAGACGAAGCTCTGTTTCCTCAAAAGTTGAACTTAAGAAGGATAATAGTTTACTTAAACCGGTTGCTTCTAGTGCTGCAACTGGTGCCGTAAAAAGCGCGGCAAAAACTGGAGTAAAAAAACCAGCGAGAGTTCCTCGCAAAGAGCTGGATGCCATTCAACTCTACTTAAAAGAAATCGAGTTCTCTCCATTATTGACTCCCGAGGAAGAAGTTAAATATGGACGACTAGCTAGGCAAGGGGATGCAACGGGTCGTAAGAAAATGATTGTTTGTAATTTACGCCTTGTCGTTAAAATATCACGACGTTATATGAATAGGGGATTACCATTACCTGATCTTATTGAAGAAGGTAATCTGGGCTTGATACATGCTGTCGAAAAATTTGACCCTGAGCGCGGCTTTAGATTTTCAACTTACGCAACTTGGTGGATTCGACAGAATATTGAGCGTGCTTTAATGAACCAGTCTAGAACCATACGACTGCCGATTCATATCAATAAAGAAATTAATCAGTACTATCGTAAAATGCAGCAACTCACACAAAAAACGGGTGTGGAACCTACCATTGCAGAGGTGGCAGAAGCATTAGGCAAGCCCGCCGAAAAACTACAAAAATTATTACATTATGGTGAGCGCATTAGCTCTCTGGACATTAATATTGGTAAAGAAGGTAATAATCCTCTGGTGGACTTCGTAACAGAAGAAAGCGAGATGGAGCCGGATGAAGCCATTAATGACGAGGCTGTACATAACTCCGTAGAAAACTGGTTGCAACAACTGGAACCAAAACAGCAAGAGGTCATTGTAAGACGATTTGGTTTACATGGTCATAATAATTCCACACTCGCTCAGGTTGGCGAAGAGCTTGGTTTAACAAGAGAACGTGTCCGTCAAATTCAGATGGAAGCGCTGAGACGCTTGCGACGTATTCTTGAAAACCAGGGATTTTCTGGAGATGTTCTTTTAGGTAAATCCTAAAAAGGGTGGTGTGTGTTGCATGAAGCGCCTCTAAAATATCGATATCATACAGATATTTTTAACCGCGAAGCGTAAATCTCGGGTGGCTTGCCCCCGAGTTGGATAGCTTACAATGGGTGTTTTTCCATTGTGAGGTATCCAACTTATGGAGTTA
>Ga0209633_10006299_pt1 | contig 10184 bp, 9 predicted proteins | sample Cruoilmetagenom1_FD_187290 | JGI IMG/M metagenome (GOLD analysis project Ga0209633, IMG submission 187290) | Oil polluted marine microbial communities from Coal Oil Point, Santa Barbara, California, USA - Sample 1 (SPAdes) (version 2) | ecosystem: Environmental > Aquatic > Marine > Oil seeps ... | reverse complement strand
GGCGCGCGGCGGCTCGCTGGGGACGATATCCAGGGTGCGCACGCCCGCCTGCTCGCCGAGGACGCGCAGTTGCTCCTGGGCCGCCGGCCGGCGCACGTCCAGGGAGGCCATGAGCACTTTTTTCTTCTGCCGGGTCGTCAGGCGCAGGCCGATCTTGGCGCAACTGGTGGTCTTGCCCGAGCCCTGCAGGCCGACCAGCATAACCGCGACCGGCGGCGGCGCCTCAAGATCAAGCGGCACCGCCTCGGCACCGAGCATGGCAACCAGGTGGTCGTGGACGATCTTGATGACCATCTGGCCCGGGGTGACCGAGCGCAGGACCTTTTCGCCCACCGCCTCGCCACGCACCGCCTCGACGAAGTCCTTGACCACCGGCAGAGCCACATCGGCCTCAAGCAGGGCCACGCGCACCTCGCGCAGGGCGGCATCCACATCCGCCTCGCTCAAGGCGCCACGCCGGGTCAGCTTGCCCAGAACCTCGCCAAGTCGTTCCTGTAGGCTATCGAACATCGCCGTCTCTCAAATCCCGTCAATCACCAAACGCAACACGCGCCGGTGCGCGAAACTCGCGGACCGGCGGAGCTCTCTAGAGCCTGGGCCACACCCATGCCGAAGGTTGCCGGGAAAATAGGCCTGCCGCGCCGGCGGGTCAAGCGCGGGCCTGGGCCGCCGGTCTCTCAGCCAGGATCTTGCCCAACCAATATCCTGAGTGTCCGCCTATCAGCGGATCACGCCTGCGCTGCGCCAAAGCGGCGGCGTGTCGGGACATCCCTCGAAATTTGCAGATCTGATCTGCAAAAAATTCATAAGAGCTTGCCAGGCGGCGCAACTCAGAAAGCACATCGCGGTCAAATCGTTCCGCCCGAAATTTTATTGAGACCAGTTTGCGACCCGATTTGCGCTCTTTCCCTCTCTTGCAATCGAAAACACGGATGAACAATTCAAGTTTACAAGGTTGCCACTTCAGGGGCCGGATGCATGGGGCTGAAGTTGGCCTGTGCGTCGCTGGTTTCCTCCAATGGTCCCTAAGGGGCTGCAACAAAAGGAGGAGACAATGTTGAGCATGAAGAGTTTGGCTCCGTGGCGTGGGCGGCGAGGCCTGCGGCGTGGAGAGCGCGAGGCGGAGTATCCGCTGGATGTCTTCCATCGCGAATTTGATCATCTGTTCGAGAATCTCTGGCGCGACTTTGACCTGCCTATGCTCGGTCGATACGAGATGCCTTTCGGCACCGCGATGCCGCGCATGGACATGACGGAGGACGAAGATCGGATCCACCTGGCGGTTGAACTCCCCGGGATGGATGAAAAGGACGTCGAGGTCACGCTGAGCGAGAACGTCCTGACCATCAAGGGCGAGAAAAAGGTAGAGACGGAAGAGACCGAGAAGCCCTATGCCTACATGGAGCGCTCCTACGGCTCGTTCTGCCGCCGCATTCCACTCGATATCGAGGTCGTGACCGACAAGGTCGAGGCGACCTTTGAGAAGGGGGTGCTGAGCATCAATCTGCCGAAGACCGCCGAGGCGAAGAAGACCTACAAGAAGGTTCCGATCCACACCACCGGCAAGGTCAAGAAGCTGGAGAAGGTCGCGTAAGAACGCCGAACAGATGGCAATGGAAGCGGGTCGCCAACACAGCGGCCCGCTTTTGTTTTAACCCCCCCAAGGGCTTCGCCGACTGCTGATGAAGATGCAACAAGGGCGTGGCTCAGCCGCGGCTCAAGCCCAATGTGTGCAGTCGGACGTCGTTGATCTCGCCGAACATCTCGGCATCGTTACCCATAGCCTCCATCAGCCACTGCTTGAGCGTCGCCGGCAGGCTTTCGCCCCCGCGGTATGAACCGGTCTCGTAAGCATCCATGATCTCCCGCACCTGGTCGAGCAGGCGGTAATGGGTGTCCCGCCGCCCCTCGAAGCCGGGGTAGTTCTGGTCCCGCATGATCTTCTCCTCGAGCGCGAAGTGGGCGCTGGCCAGAGCATGAAAATCGGCGAGGATGGCAGCGATCTTGCGCGGCTCCGCGACCTTGAGCATCAGCTCATGAATTTCGTTGAGCATGTCCACGAGACGGTGGTGCTCGTAGTCGATTCCGCCGATTCCAGTATCGAAGGCCGGGTTCCATTCAAGATAGGGCATCGTTCGTCCCTATTCGTGCTCGGACAAGATTATCTCCGGCCGCATTGTCACACCAACCGGATCGTCAGAAAAGCCGCTCCTTTTTCCGAACTCTCATGCCCGCTCCACGCCGAACGGCCGACCTTAGCGCCAGGCTGTCGGCACGTCTGCGCCTGTTAGGGACTGAAATCTCGGGATCGTCGCAGGAACGGAGGGCGAGCCCAAGGCGGGTGTTTTCGGGCCATCCCGGCCGGGAAGAAATGCGGCATCGCCACAGCATGCCTTTGGCCACAACACACCTCACTCAACCCACACAATATTGCAGAGCGTCATGCACAACTTATGGTAAAGAAAAATTAGGACATTTGGGCAAAGATTCGCGGAATTCTTGTGCGCCGCATGGCTAACGAACGGGGGCACAACGGGGGATAGAATCTGGATCGAACTTCGATAAAGGAATTGCCCCGTGCCTAGCCTAGAGAAATGCGCTCATTGCGGCGAAATGTTCAGCGAAAACTACGGCACCACCCAGGAAAGCAGGTGCAACAAATGCTTAGCTACCGAGCGGGTAGCGCAGGGTGAGGTTCGCAACCGCAAACGTGAGAGCGATAGCGCCGCCCAGCGCCGGATGGGGTCGGACTGGGGTGAAGTAGAACGGCGGGAGCAGCCCCGAGTCCGGACCACGCTTTCGGGCGTGCTCACGGACGGTGCCGGATCACAAATCGTCAGAATTGCAGATGTGTCGTCGGGCGGCGCGATGATCCGCGGCGAACGGGAGCTTGCTGGGAACGGTACGGTCGAGTTGATGATAGCCGGGACCTCGGCGCTTCGCGCGCGACGAGTCTGGCATGATGGGCCCCTGGCAGGATTGATGTTCCTGGAGGCACGCGACGAAGTCGTGGCCAGGATGTCCGAGGTAGCGCCCGTATTTGAGTTCGTTCTTCAGGCAAGCTAGTCCAGCCGAAATCCTAGGGGAATTGGGGACCGAGCGCCGGTTACTCGTCCACCCTCTCTCCGCGCGCCAACCATTGGGCACAGGCCGTACCCAGTTGGCCCCGCGCCATGCCCTCGTAGCGCGCCACATCCTCCGCCTGCAGCGTTTCGTGCCAGCGGCCATTCGTGCCCTTGTGGATGAACGTCTCGGCCCCGCCGTCCCAGAACGCACCGCCGAGCGGCACGCTTTTGACTGCATGCCGTTTCATGTAGGCGAAGCTGCAATGCTCGACAATGGCAGGCCACCGGCTTTCGTCGATCGGCGTCTCCAGGAAGGTAGCGACGCGGCGGATCTGACCGGGCATGTCTGCCTTGAGATCGGCGAAATGCAGTAGCAGAACGTTCGGCAGGTCCTTGATCTGCCACCAGCTGCCGACATGTTCCCAAAATGGCCAAAACGGATGGCCGTCGCCATCGAGCCAGTCGAGGAAGTATTGGCGGACCGAAGCCGGCGGCGGACCGATCGGCGGACCGACGCGCCCCGGCGTGTCGTTCAGCGCCTCGTACCATAAATCGTTCGCATTCGCGTGATGGTTGTATAGGCTCCAGACCACGTCACGCCCATCGCGCCCGATGTAGAGGTATTTTGCCTTCGGCGAGAAAACCAGGGCATCCACCGGCAAATGGGTCTTGAGAAAGCGCCGGTGCGTTTGCGCCTCCACCGCCGGTAGCTTCACCGCTTTCGGCGGCACACGCAGATCAAGCCACGGTGACATCTCGGCGACATCGAGCCCTTCGACGCCATTGAACAGAATTTGCGCTAGGATCTGCTGTACCCAAGTCGTTCCCGACTTCGCATATGTGGCGATGACAATGTCGTCGCCGCGGAACTTGAAGTCGTCCCAGATAGTCGAATCGACGTGATGATTGTGGATATCCCGGACCTTTTTGGGCCATTCGATGGATCCTGTCGTCATCGTTTCCCGCCTCCTCCTTAGCTCCGCCGCGCACCGCGGGGCGCCGCAATCGGTGGACTTTACAGCCTTTGCGGCCCTATAACCCGCTGTATGAGCGCCCGTCCTTTCATCAAGATGCACGGCCTGGGCAATGACGTGGTCATTTTCGATGCCCGCGCCGAGCCCTTGCCGCTTGGCCCCGATGCCGCGCGCCGGATCGCCGACCGGCGCCGGGGTGTGGGCTGCGACCAGGTGGTGGTGATCGAGCCGCCGGCGGACGGCCGCGCGGATGTGTTCCTGCGATTCTACAACGCCGACGGCGGTGAAGCACAGGCCTGCGGCAACGGCACCCGCTGCGCCGCCGCCCTGCTCATGGGCGAAGGCAACGCCGAGCGCGTCACCATGGAGACAGTCGCCGGCCTGCTCGCCGGGAGCCGCGCGGCGGACGGCCGGGTGAGCGTGGATATGGGGCCAGCCAAAACCGAGTGGCAGGAGATCCCCCTGGCCCGCGCCGGCGATACCCTGCATCTGGACTTGGCGCTGGGGCCGCTCACCGATCCGGTGGCGGTGAACATGGGCAACCCGCATGCGGTGTTCTTCGTGCCCGACGTCGCGGCCATCGACATCGAAGCCCTGGGGCCGAAGCTGGAGCACGATCCAATTTTCCCGGAACGCGCGAACATCGGCATCGCCCAGGCCATCGGCCCCGATCACCTGCGCCTGCGCGTGTGGGAGCGTGGCGCGGGGTTGACCCAAGCCTGCGGCAGCGGCGCCTGTGCGGCGGCGGTCGCCGCCATCCGCCGGGGCCTGACCGGACGGACCGTGACCTTGGATCTGGACGGCGGCGCCATCGAAATTACTTGGCGCGAAACGGATGGCCACGTGCTGATGACCGGGCCGGTGGCGACCGCCTTTACCGGTACCGTCGATCTGGAAGTCGGCGCATGAGCACCAGCGCCCCGGCGGCGGCGAAGGTGATCACCTTCGGCTGCCGGTTGAATGCCTATGAGTCCGAGGTGATGCGCGATCATGCCCGCGCCGCCGGCCTCGACGAGGCGGTGATCGTCAATACCTGCGCGGTAACCGCCGAGGCCGAGCGGCAAGCGCGGCAAGCCATCCGCCGCGCCCGGCGCGAGCATCCGGCGGCACGCCTTATTGTCACCGGCTGCGCGGCGCAGATCGACCCCGCGTCATACGCCGCCATGCCGGAGGTGGACCAAGTCATCGGCAACGCCGAAAAGATGCGGCCGGAGAGTTTCGCCCGCGAGAGCTTTACCTCGGCGCCGCACGAACGGGTGCGTGTCGCCGATATCATGACTGTGCGGGAAACTGCGGCGCATCTTCTCTCAGGCTTCGCCGGGCGCAGCCGCGCCTTCGTCGAGGTGCAGCAGGGCTGCGATCATCGCTGCACCTTCTGTGTGATTCCCTACGGGCGTGGCAACAACCGCTCCGTACCCATGGGCGAGATCGTCGCCCAGGTGCGCGCGCTGGTCGCCGGCGGCTGCGCCGAGGTGGTCCTCACCGGCGTCGACATCGCTTCCTACGGCGGCGACCTGCCGGGCCGGCCGCGCCTGGGGCAGATGGTGCGGCGCCTCTTGCGCCTGGTGCCGGCGCTGCCGCGCTTGCGCCTTTCCTCCCTCGATCCGGCGGTCATCGACCCCGACCTGTTGCGCGCCGTTGCGGAAGAACCGCGTCTGATGCCGCATCTGCACCTATCGTTGCAGGCGGGCGATGATCTGATCCTCAAGCGCATGAAGCGGCGGCATCTGCGCGCCGATGCCATCCACGTTTGCGAGACTCTGCGGACCTTGCGGCCAGACGTGGTCTTCGGCGCCGATTTGATCGCCGGCTTCCCCACGGAAGACGCGGCGATGTTTGAGAACACCGCCGCGTTGGTCGCCGATTGCGGCCTGACCTATGTGCACGTCTTTCCCTATTCGCAGCGCCGCGGCACCCCGGCGGCGCGCATTCCCAATCAAGTCCCGGCTACGACACGCAAGGCGCGGGCGGAGCAACTGCGTGCCCTTGGCGCGGCGGCGACACAAAGGTTCCTGGAAAGCCGGGTCGGCGGGACCGCGCGGGTGCTCGTGGAAAAGCCCGGTTTCGGCCATTGCGAGCATTTCGCGCCGGTCGCCGTCGACAGCGACACGCCCGGCGAGATCGTCGAGGTGCATTTGACGGGCACCGCCGACGGCCGGCTGCTGGGACGTCCGGGTGAGCGATAACGCGGCGAAACCCACGGGCTGGCTTGGCCGCCTGAAGGCTGGGCTGGCCCGCTCTTCCAGCAAGCTAAGCGACGGGCTAACCAATATCCTCGCCAAGCGGCGCCTCGATGCGAGTGCCCTGGAGGAATTGGAGGAGCTTTTGATCGGCGCCGATTTGGGTGTCGCCACGGCAGCAAAACTCGCCGCCGATCTGAGCAAGACTCGTTTCGACAAAGATATCGACCCGGCCGAGGTGCGCCAGGCCCTGGCCGAGGATATCGCCGGCATCCTGGCCCCCATCGCCAAGCCCTTGGCCCTGGACCCACCGTTGCAGCCTCGGGTGGTCCTGGTGGTCGGCGTCAACGGCAGCGGCAAGACCACGACCATCGGCAAGCTCGCCAAGCTTTACCGCGGCCAGGGGCATAGCGTGCTGCTCGCCGCCGGCGATACCTTTCGCGCCGCCGCCATCGAGCAGTTGCAGGCGTGGGGGGAGCGCAGCGACTGCCCCGTCATCGCCAAGGCGCCGGGCGCCGATGCCGCGGGCTTGGCCTATGAGGCACTGGAGACGGCGCGGCGTGACGGCAACGATCTGCTGCTCATCGATACCGCCGGGCGCCTGCACAACAAGACCGAACTGATGGCCGAGTTGCAGAAGATCATTCGCGTTCTGCGCAAGCTCGATCCGGAGGCGCCGCACGATGTGCTGCTGGTCCTCGATGCCACCACCGGTCAGAACGCCCACGCTCAGGTGGAGACTTTCAAAGAGCTGGTGAACGTCACCGGCCTGGTGGTCACCAAGCTGGACGGCTCGGCGCGTGGCGGCGTGCTGGTCGCTTTGGCGGAGCGTTTCGGCCTGCCGGTGCACGCCATCGGCGTTGGCGAAAGCGCCGATGATCTGCGCTCCTTCGATGCCAACGACTTCGCCCGCTCGCTGCTCGGCCTCGGCGATTAGAACACCCGCGGTGATCCTGACGCAAACCGGTGTCTCACTTCACCTTCGGCAGCCAAATGTGCTACCGTTTTCGACCTGTGAGAGGCGGCAGCAGATGATTGACACCCAGCATTGGCGTCGAGTGATGGTCAATGACGTCCTGCCCCGGCGTCTAAAACTAACCGCGGTGGCCTCTGGCATCATCAACTATCGGCGCTACAAGAAAAAGGCCATAGAACTCGCACGCAACAACGACGCCATAGATCTCGATCGCGTGAAAGCATGTGTTGATAAGCGTGATTACCGGGGTGCTTGGAGCACCATCTACTATCCGCTCGTGGGCGAATATGTCGAAGCGATATCCGAGATCGAATATCACAGCGTTATTGAATATTCCCTGAACCACATTTTGTATTGCGATTTTGTCAATGGACAAAAAGATTATCGAGCGCTGGGATTGGACTTCCCAATGTTCCAGACGGTTGCGTTCGTGCGCAACGGGCAACTTTATGCCAGCGACGGAAAGAACGAAGTTTCGGTCAGCAAGGACTCTCTCGAAAGCCTGTCGATAGACCCCGACCAAGATTACATCGCTAAGCCCGCCGGAATAGACTCCGGTGCCGGTCGGGCAGTCACGAGGGTATCCGGCCGCGATCTTCCTGATAGTTTAGAGGCCCTTTCCCGCAAATCGAAACTTCTCATCGTGCAGCCCATGTTTTTGGGCCACGAGTTCTTCCGTTCGCTGAATCCTTCGTCCTTGAACACGGTTCGTTGCATGACACTCTTGGACGGTCGCCGGCCTCGTTTGCTCTCGGCCGTGCTCCGTGTGGGTCGACAGGACCGTGTTACCGACAATTTTGGTTCAGGTGGAATTGCCATTGGCGTGGATGATCGCGGATGTCTCAAGGAGTATGCGATAGACAAGAATTTGCGACCCCATCGACACCATCCCGATACCGGTATGTCATTCGCTGGCCTGCAGATACCCCACTATCAATCCATGATTGATTTATGCCTTGAAGCCCATTCGGGTCTCAGAAATTTGGGTGTACTCTCCTGGGACGTTACGCTCTCGCCGGAGAATGCCCCGGTCATCGTCGAGATAAACTGCTCCAACCAGTCGATCAATATACATCAAGCCGTCAATCCAGGAGCCTTGCTGCCCTTGTCGCCTTGTCGCGTGAGTTGGGGTGAAAGAATGCGACACGTCTGGTCGCGCTACCCAACCAATAGCGACCTGCGAGCCGCTTAGTGCCCGCTGCTTGTAACCTGACATCGTACTCGCGAAGATCGCCTACGCCGCAATCGTGCCGTAGCCGACGATTTGCTCGAAGACGTCATGGGCCGGATCGGTCTCCGCGTTAATGGCCGACGGGCCGGCGAAGCGCATGGCCGAGAACCGTTCCGCTACCATTGCCTTGCGCGCATCGCCCTGCGCTAGATCGGCGGCCGCCTCTTCAAAAAGCAACGCCGCGGCCAAACAGTCCGCCATCGCCTCGAGCAGGCGCCGCGCATGACGCGGCCCATTGTCGGGCGCGCCGCGCAGGTAGGCGAGCGCGGCGGCGCAACGGTCGCGCGCGGCCCGCACCGAGGCGGTTCGCGCCGCCAAGCGATCCGGCAACATGGCCAAAATCCCGTCGACCCGCGCCAGGAACAACTCATCGCCGCGCGCCTTGCCAAGGACCATGCGCAACAATTCCAGGGCCTGGATATTGACCGGACCTTCCCAGACGGAAAGCACCAGGGCATCGCGGTAGAGCCGGGCCGTCGGCCATTCCTCCGTATAACCGTTGCCGCCCACCAGTTCGACGGCGCGGGTCGCGGCGCGCACGCCGTATTCGGCGGTGCGATACTTGGCCAGGGCGGTGACCGTGCGCAGCCAGGGCCGCTCCGCCTCGTCCGCCAGGGCGGCATCGAATGTGGCCGCCGCCTCGAAGGCGAGGCCGGTATTCGCCTCCAGCTCGGCCACCAGATCCAGCAGGGCATCGCGGACCATGGGATAGCCGCCGATGGTCGCGCCAAAAGCCTGCCGGTGGCTGGCCCAACACACGGCTTCGAGAAAGGCGCGGCGCTGCACGGCGCAGGCGGCGACCGCGTTGTGGATACGGCTGTATTCCAGCGCCTCCATCATGGCCTTGAGGCCATGCGGCGGGCCCGCCACCTCACGCGCCCAGGCACCGCGCAACTCCACTTCGGCGGTGGCCAGGCCGCGGGTCCCCAGTTTGTCCTTGAGACGGCGGATCCACAGGGCATTGGGTGTCCCGTCCGCCAACGTGGCGGGGACCAGATAGCAGCCCAACCCCTTGCCCCCGGCGGGCGCCCTGCGTGGCCGGGCGGTGGCGAAGGCGAGGCCGCAGCCGGCGTTGCTGGCGAACCACTTGAGGCCAGTCAAGCGCCAGTCCTTGCCGTCCGCCACCGCCTCCGTCGTGGTGGCGCCCACGTCCGACCCGCCGTGCAGCTCGGTCGCCCAGGTTCCGCCGCTTAACGCCGTGCCGTCCATACGGGTCAATTCCGGCAGGTAGGCCTTGCGCACATTCGCCGGGGCCACGCGGCTGAGCACATAGGCCAACGCCCCGGTCATGGTGACCGGACAATGGATGGAGATATCGGCGGTGGACAGCAGGTAACCCATAGTGAAGGAAAGCAGATGCGGCGCCGCCTCCTTGCCGAAGGCCAGACCGATGATGCCGCGCCGGTAGGCCTCTCGGTGGCAAGCTTCGTAAGCCGGATTGTAAATCACCCGACCGAGCGGCTCGCCGTCCGGCCCATGTGATTCCAGGCGCGGCGGCGCGTAACGGTCGGAATAGGTGGCCTGTGCCTCTAGCTCGCCGCCCACCCAAGCGCCGAAATCAGCAAGGCGCGTCCCATGATCCGCGAGCATCGCCGGCGCCCAGCGAGCCAGCAGGCGCCGCAAGTTGCGGTCTGCGTCAAAGGCGTTCAAACCCCGCGTCTCGGCCGGATAGCGGATTGGCGCCTCGCTGGCGCGCATTCGTTTTTTGCTCATCGCCTATGCCCTCCACGCGTACAGGCCGGACTGGACGCCGCCCCG
>Ga0209633_10006298_pt1 | contig 10186 bp, 10 predicted proteins | sample Cruoilmetagenom1_FD_187290 | JGI IMG/M metagenome (GOLD analysis project Ga0209633, IMG submission 187290) | Oil polluted marine microbial communities from Coal Oil Point, Santa Barbara, California, USA - Sample 1 (SPAdes) (version 2) | ecosystem: Environmental > Aquatic > Marine > Oil seeps ... | reverse complement strand
GCCGCGCGCGAACCGGTCGCGATCAGCAGGCGGTCGAACGTCATGCCGGCGCCGTTCTCGAGCGTCAGCGTCTTCTTCTTGGGCGCGACGCCGGCGACCCTGGCCTGGACGACATCGATACCGAGACCTTCGAAATGGCCGGCGCCATGGCGCAGATGCGTGCCGTTCTCGGAGATTTCATCGGCCAGGAGATAGGGGATCGCCATGCGCGAATAGGGCGCCTCCGGTTCGTCACCGACGAGCTTGACCGAGCCCGCCGGATCGGTGCGCTTGAGGGTCTCGGCGGCGATGACGCCTGCCGGACCGGCCCCGACGACCACATATTCCATACCTCAGGCTCCCATGGTCTCGGTCATGCCCAGGCGCTGCAGCGTCTGGGTGGTCGGTTCGCCGTCAGGCGTCCAACCGCGATACTCGTAATACTCAGGCAGCATCTCATCGATCGCGGAGACCTTGCCCTTGGCGGTGCCGGATGGCGCGGGAACCTCTTTCAGGCGGGCAGGCAGATCGTCGTCCGCCTTGGTCAGACCGGCCTTCAGATTGAACATGCGCTCGAGCGTCCATGTCCGCTCGCCCGACATGAGCATGCGCTCGTCGGTCCACTCGCCCTCGCAGGCCGCGTCCATCAGCTCGGTGAACGCGTTGGGCTTCATGCCGGCGCCGGCGGTGAACAGACAGAGGCCGGTCGAATCGAGCATGGCGACGAAGTCCTGACTGTCCTTGCAGGGCCTGGCCTTGCCCGTGCCGGTCTGGTCCTCCATGTCCGGGCCGAAGACGTCGTGCTTCAGATGACAGGCGCCGCGGTTCGAGGTGGCGTAGCCGAGACCCATGCCCTGAAGCGCGCGGCTGTCATAGCCGGCGAACTCCTGGCCCTTGACCACCATGGCAAGCTCGGGATGGCCGTATTTCTCGCACATCAGCTTGGAGCCGAGCGCCAGCACCTGGCCGAAGCCTTCGAACTTGCCGGTCTTCTCCGCCATGATGGTGAGCGCTTCAGCATTACCGAAATTGAGCTCGACACCGTCGGTGTCCTCCTTGGTGATGACGCCCATCTCGTAAAGCTCCATGGCCGCGCTGAGCGTGCCGCCGAAGGAGATCGGATCGTAGCCGTGCTCGTTGGTCATGTAGCCGGCGAAGGTCAGGGCATCGATATCGTCGACACCGCATAACGGCCCGAAGGCATAGGCCGTCTCGTATTCGAGGCCGCCGGAGGCGTGCATGTATTCCTTGCGGTTGACGATGGTGAAGTGGTTCTCGTCGATATGAGCGATGCGGCCGCAGGCGATGGTGCAGCCGAAGCAGGCCTTGTTGGTGACCAGGTTTCGATGGCCGTTGGGCTTGGTCTCCATCATGGCGGTGGCGTTGATCTTGTCGACGCCTTCGAACTGGACCGCCTGGAAATTCCGCGTCGGCAGGCCGCCGAAATCCTGCATCATGTCGATCATGGCATTGGTGCCGAGCTCGGTGAGCTCCTTGCGGCCGGTGCTCTTGGCCATCTTCTCGTGGGTCCAGCGCACCGCGTCCATGAAGGCTTTCGGGTTGTCGACGCTCACGCCCACGGTGCCGCGGGCCGCGATCGCCTTGAGGTTTTTGGACCCCATGACCGCGCCGACGCCCGAGCGCCCGGCGGCGCGGTGCAGATCGTTGACGACGCAGGCGTAGCGCACGCCCTGCTCGCCGGCGACGCCGATCGAGGCGACCTTGATCTGCGGGTTCTGGTGGCGCGCCTTGATCCACTCTTCCGTGTTCCAGACCGTGGTGCCCCAGATCTCGTCGGCCGGGCGAAGCCGGACCTCGTCGTCGAAGACCGTGAGATAGACCGGTGTTTCGGACCGGCCCTCTATGATCACCAGATCGTAGCCGGCATATTTCAGCTCGGCGCCGAACTTGCCGCCGGAGTTGGAACAGGCGATGGCGCCGGTCAGCGGCCCCTTGGTGACGACTGCATAGCGCCCGCTGGTCGAGGCCATGGTGCCGGTCAGGGGACCGGTGGCGAAGATCAGGACGTTGTCCGGGCCCATAGGGTCGGCCATGGGGTCCATGTTCTCCCAGAGATACTTGGTGGCGAGACCGCGCTCGCCGATATAGGCCTCGGCCCATTCCATGTTGAGGGGTTCGGCTTCGCACGTACCCTTGGTCAGGTCGATGCGCAGAACTTTACGTTGCCAGCTCATGTGTTCGCTTCCCCGTGATTTAGGCTTCAGGCCGGCCGTGACCGGCGAGGGCGGACTGCTGCATGCGTTCGTAGCCGGTCCAGGTGTTGTCGACATAGGTGATGGCGTCGGTCGGACAGGCGTCCGCGCAGGCCGGATCGCCGCCGCAGAGATCGCATTTGACGACCTTGCCGGTGTCCTTGTTGTAGTTCACCGTGCCGAACGGACAGGCGATGGTACAGACCTTGCACCCGACGCAGACGTCGTTCGACACCTCGACCGCGTTGGTCTTGGGATTGCGGGTCAGCGCCCCGACCGGACAGGCATGCAGGCACCAGGCCTCGTCGCACTGGGTGCAGGTGTAAGGGATCGCCCGCGCGCCGTGCTCGAACTCGAACACCTTGATGCGCGACTTGGCGGGGTTGAACACGCCTTCGTTCTCGAACGAACAGGCCATCTCGCATTGCAGGCAACTGGTGCACTTCTGCGGATCGATGAGGAGGGCTTTGTGCATATGTCTCGCTTCCCATGCTTCGCCGGCGTCTTTGGCCGCACCGGCTCGAAGAGGCACTCTAGTTCGAATTCATTGTCATGAAAATAGAAGACCGAACACGGCGGGCTGCCGCGTCCGGTCGATCGTAATTCTTGTTATGCGTGGGCTGCTACCTGTCGATGCGCGAGATCTTGGAGCCTTCCAGGGTCAGGTTGTACATCAGCCCCTTGTTGTTGAACATGAAGCCGATGATCGGATCGACGATGTTGTTGGTGTCGACCTCGGCGCCGGCGCCGACCGTGATCAGGACGACCGACCCGTCGACCCCGATCTCCCAGCCGTCGCGGGCGCGGAAGTTACGCAGCGCGGATTTGGTCATGAACAAGATGACCACGGACCGGCCCTGGGCGCCGATCTGGAAACCGATCGAGGCGGAGGCGGTGTTGTAGTAGCCGGCGGTGCGGCCGCCAATTCGCAGCGCACCCTCGCCATAACTTCCGCCGATGCCGAAGCCGGCTTTCACCACGTTCGGGAACACCAGCACCGCCGACGCCTTCTTGGCCAGTTCGCGGCCGGAATAGACCTGGCTGTAGAACTGCCGCAACGTGGCGTCCACATTGCCTTCGATTTCGGGCGAATAGGCGTTGGCCTGTCTCGGCGCGCCCAATCCCGCAGCGAACAGGACCGCAAGCGTCAGCATCACCATGTATGCTCTGCGCAGCATGTCGATCTCCTTAAACCATTGGCTTTTACGAAGCCCCGTCGACTGCGGCGTGCGCCGCAGACCACCTCTCTCCGGAAGTTGTATCAAAATCAGTACAACACGACCACAAGATGGCAACGAAATGAACGGTTTGCACGGCCCCAATTGCCGCACCGCCGCCGACCTGCGATGATGGCGGCCGATCGGACCGGCAAACAGGGAGGAACCGAGGCGTGGACCGGGAAACCGCCAGGCAGGTCGGGCTTACGGCCTATATTCTCTACGGCGTCTCCGTGGTGATGCCGCCGGTGGCGCTCGCCGCGGTTTTCTTCGCCCACTACAAGCGCCCGCATGTCGAGGGGACCTTCATCGAGAGCCACCTGACCTGGCTGATTCGAACCTTCTGGCTGACGCTCTTGTTCAGCATCATCGGCGCCGTGCTGACCATCGTCCTGATCGGCTTTCTCATCCTGTTCGTGGCCGGCGTCTGGTACGTGTTCCGCGTGGTCAAAGGCTTCGTCGTGTTCAATGACGGCAAGCCGCTGGCGGACCCGGAGGGGTGGCTTTGAGTTATCACTTGCCTTCAAACGAGTCTCTGGCGCCCCCGCTCAATACCCTCTAGCCTAGGTTCCGGCGCTTGATCCCTCGCCGGATCGGGCGAGGGGAATCCATGGCTGAACTATCACTACGTGCCAAGACGCACGCGATCCTTGAGCGGTCGGAACGCACCGATTTTATCGGCCGGTGCGTGGATCTCGCCCTGATCGCACTGATCACCGTCAATGTCATCTCGGTCATTCTCGAAACCGTCGAGGGGATCTACGGCCAGTACGCGGCCTATTTCGATGTCATCGAGATCGTCTCGGTCAGCGTGTTCACGGTCGAATACCTGTTGCGGCTGTGGAGCAGCGCGGAGGGGGCCGGCGACGGCGAGAGTGCCGGCACCGCCCGGCTGCGCTACGCGACATCGCCCATGGCGATCATCGACCTGCTCGCGATCGCGCCGTTCTATCTCGCGTTCTTCGTCTCCATGGACCTGCGCTTCCTGCGGGTGCTGCGCCTCCTGCGGATCTTCAAGCTGACCCGCTACTCGTCGGCCATGACCATGCTGCTCGACGTCTTCCGCGAAGAGGCGAGCGCGTTCTTCGCCGGGTTCTTTATTCTCATCGTGCTGCTGGTGCTGGCGGCGAGCGGCGCCTATCTCGTCGAGCATGAAATGCAGCCGGAGAAATTCGGCTCGATCCCGGACGCCATGTGGTGGGCGATGGCGACGCTGACCACGGTCGGCTATGGCGACGTCACGCCGATAACACCGCTCGGCAAGCTGTTCGGCGCCTGCGTCACGGTGATCGGCATCGGCATGGCGGCGCTGCCCGCCGGCATTCTGGCGAGCGGTCTCGCCGACCAGCTGCGCCGCAAGCGCGAGGCGCTGACCGAGCAGTATCGCCACGCGCTGGAAGACGGCGTTATCGATGCGGACGAGGAATTCGCGCTGGAGAACCTGCGCAAGGAACTGGGCCTGAGCAAAACGCTCGCCGGCGACGTGCTCAAGGACCTGCACAAGAAGAAGGCGGCGGTCAACGCGCGCAGGTGCCCGCATTGCGGCGGGGCACTCTGAGCCGCAAACGTAAGGGCCGCCCCGATGCCGGAGCGGCCCCTGTCTTTCCGACGTTCCAGTTGCAGGACGGAGCTACTGGCGGACGCCTTCGATGTCCAGAGTGAGATGAACCGTCTGCTTGGCGATCGCGTGCGGCATGCCGAAATCGGCCGGCACGATGCTCGCCGAGCCGGCAAAGCCGCGGCGGAAGCCGCCCCACGGGTCCTTGCCGCCGCCGATATGCTCGACCGCGATCTCGACCGGCTTGGTCACGCCGCGGATCGTCAGGTTGCCCTTGATGGTGCCCTTGCCGTCACCGCCGACTTCGATCGCCGTGCTCTCGAACTTGGCGGCGGGATGATTGGCCGCGTCGAAGAAGTCCGCGCTGCGCAGATGCTCGTCGCGCTTGACGTGATTGGTGTTGAGGCTGGTGGTGTCGATGTTGACGGTCACGCTCGACGCCGCCGGATTGGCTTCGTCGAACTTGAAGCTGCCGGTGAACTTGTCGAACCGGCCATGAAGCCAGCTGTAGCCCAGATGCTTGGTCTTGAAGCCGATGACGGCGTGCATGCCGCCGGTGTCGGTGCCGTCGATCTTGTAGTCCTCCGCGACGGCCGGCGCGGTGAGCGCGACACTAGCGGCCATGGCCAAACCAATCAGAGTTTTCTTCATCGTGTGCTCCTGCATGTTATTGCGGTCGGTCAGTTCGCAAGCAGTTTGGATTTTGCATCCAACATTTGCGTTCGAATGACAAAGACCCCTCTCGAGACAACCGTGGCCTGGAGTAACCCCCGGGGAACACGGCAATGTTTGACGCCCGGACCCAGCCTGTGAGAGTGTTCACTGGTGTAATTCAATTCAAGGTGAGCGTACTCACGATTTCATGAGTGAACATGTTCATGGATGAACAGAACTTGCAGACGTGGCGTTGGGACGACCTGAGGACGGTGCTCGCGATCGCCCATACGGGCTCGCTGTCGGGCGCCGCCCGCCAGCTCGGCAGCTCGCACCCGACCGTGTTCCGGCGGATTCGCGACATCGAGGCCCGGCTCGATATCAAGCTGTTCGAGCGCTCGCCGACCGGTTACCTGCCGACGCCGGCGGGCGACACGGTGATCGCGGCCGCCGAACGCATGGCCGCCAATGTCGAGGCGCTCGACATCGAACTCGGCAATGGCGAGGTGCCGATCCGGGACCGGCTTCGGGTGACCTGCTCGGACACGGTCTACTTCTTCATCCTGGCGCCATTGCTGTCCGACTTCAGGCGGCGCTACCCGGAGGTCACCCTGGAGGTCATCGTGACCGGCGACCTTGTCAACCTGCAGCGCCACGATGCCGATGTCGCCTTGCGGGTGTCGCGCCGGGCATCCGAACATCTCCACGGCGTCAGGCTCGCTGAATTCGGGTTAGGCGTGCATGCACATAAGGACCGCGCCGCCGAAATGGAGCGGCCCGTCGTGCTGACCGACCACGACTGGATCGGGTTCGACGAGAGCATGACCTATACCGGCGTGGCGCGGTTCATGATCGAGCACGGCCTGGAGCGCAGGGTTGTGTTCCGCGTCAACTCGCTGATCGCCTGCTGCGAGGCGGTACGGCACGATATCGGCCTCGGCGTGATGCCCTACTATGCCGGCGCGGCGCTCGACGAGGTGGTGTGCCTCGACGGCGTGACCGACGAGGTGCGGACCGAGCTTTGGGCGGTTTCCATGCCGGCCATGCGGCGCAAACCGGCGATCCGCGCCTTGTTCAGCTATCTGGAAGAAAGCATGGCCCCTCTGCAGCCGACCCTGCTGCGGCCGGTGTGACACCATTGACAGGGGACGTGCCCGGGTCCATAGCCACCTCCCCATGAAACACGACAGCCCGATCAAACCAGACCTCCCCATCGGCGAGTTCGTCGCCTTGATGGCGCTTTTGATCTCGCTGGTGGCGCTCTCGATCGACGCCATGCTCCCTGCCCTGCCGGCAATCGGCGCCGATCTCGGCGCCAGCGGCGAGAATGAAACGCAACTGGTGCTTACCGCCCTGTTTCTGGGTCTTGCGACCGGGCAGCTGGTCTACGGTCCGGTGTCCGACAGCGTCGGGCGCAAGCCCGCGATCTATGCCGGACTTGCGCTGTTCATGGCCGGCTGCGCCTTGTCGATCTTCGCACGCGACTTCGAGACCATGCTGGCGGGACGCTTCCTGCAGGGCGCCGGCGCGGCAGGCCCGCGCATCGTCACGCTCGCCCTGGTGCGCGATCAGTATGCCGGCCGCGCCATGGCGCGGATCATGTCGTTCGTCATGGGGGTGTTCATTCTGGTGCCCGCCCTGGCACCGGCGCTCGGACAGGGCGTGCTCCTTTTCGGAAACTGGCGGCTGATCTTCGCAAGCTTCCTGGGCCTCGCCGCGCTGGGCTTCGTCTGGTTCGCGGTCCGCCAGCCCGAGACCCTGGAGCGCGAGCGCCAGGTGCCGCTGTCCTTGAGGAACATCCTTACCGGCATGAAAGAGTGCTGCACCAACCGGGTCGCGCTCGGCTACACGATCTCGGCGGGCCTGATCTTCGGCGGCTTCGTCGGCTATCTGGTGTCGGCCCAGCAGATCTTTCAGGAGCAGTATGGCGTCGGCGCCCAGTTTCCGACCTATTTTGCGGTGCTCGCCCTGTCGATCGGCTCCGCCTCGTTCTTCAATGCCAAACTGGTCATGCGCTACGGCATGCGGCTTCTGTCTGGCCGGGCGCTGATCGCCCTGAGCGTATTGTCGGTCCTGTTCCTGGCCTATGCCTGGACCGTCGCCGGCCATCCGCCGCTGCCCGTCCTGATGACCTACTGGATGGTCGCCTTCTTCTGTTTCGGCATCCTGTTCGGCAATTTCAACGCGCTCGCCATGGAGCCGCTCGGCCATATCGCGGGCGTCGCCGCCGCGGTGATCGGATCGCTCACCACATTCATCTCCCTGTTCCTGGGAACGTTGATCGGACAGGTCTATTCGGGAACGGTGCTGCCGCTGACCGCAGGCTTCGCGCTGCTCGGCATCGCCTCAATTGCGGTGATGTATCTGGCGGAGAAGGAAGTCAGGTACTGAAGGGTACTATTCAAGGAGGCTGGACAAGAAACCGGCGCCGAATGCCCCCGGGCGCGGAAATGCATCCAGCAACAAGGCGGTCGTGTGCCGTCTCGCGCTTGCCTTCCGGCTTCTTGTCCGTAAGTAAATACGGGTCGGCGATCCGACCGGATCACATTGCGCAAATTTTTTTGTTTTATTTGTATACAAATCTACTCCGCGTGCTGCATTAATCACGCGAATCAGGTAAGACTTACGTTCAGCGCACGTAATTCCGGGGGCCGGGGGGCCGAAACGGTAAGCAAGCGCAGCACCAAGAGCTGCCATTGCTGTTTTTTGCGGCAGTCTTGAGAATTCTATTCAGTTGACCGGTCAGGGGAAATTGCGACAGTTCGCAATCGACGAAACCCTCTTGGAGACCGGTGCGATGACAACCAGCCTTGCTCAGGCCGATGTCACCTCCTACGGGCGTGACGGCTTTCTGTTTCCGATCGACATTTTCACCGAAGACGAGGCGCGGACCTGGCGCGCGCGGCTCGAGGCTGCGGAAACCGCGCATGGCGGCCGCACCGACCTGCCGCACGCCTTCAATCAGTATTGCCGGGTCAATGCCCACGTGGTGCTGCCGATGGCAGTGGAGCTGACGCGGCATCCGGCGATCCTCGATGCGGTCGAGGGTATTCTCGGGCCCGACATTCTGGTCTGGAGTGCTGAGTTCTTCATCAAGGAGCCGGAGACCGACGCGATCATCACCTGGCACCAGGACCTGACCTATTGGGGCCTGGGGGAGACCGACGAGGAGGTCACCGCATGGCTCGCCCTGTCGGACGTGACGCCGGAAAGCGGCTGCATGCGCTTCGTGCCCGGCAGCCACAAGAACCGGATCGTGCCGCATGAGGACACGTTCGCCGACAACAACCTCCTGTCGCGCGGCCAGGAGATCGCCGTCGATGTCGACGAGGATGCGGCGGTCGACGTGGTGCTCAGGCCCGGCCAGTTGTCGATGCACCACGGCCGGATGTTCCATGCCTCGGGTCCGAACCGGTCAACCGACCGACGCATAGGTATGGCGATCCGCTACATCACGCCGGCGGTGGAGCAGCATGTCTCGCCGCACGACTACGCCATGCTGGTGCGCGGCCGCGACACCCATGGCCACTTCCGCCTGATCGGCGGCCCGGCGACCGACCTCAGCCCGGAGGCCGTGGCGCTCTATGACGAGATGCTTCAGGCCCAGCAGGTCGCCATGACCGAAGGCGCGGAACGAGAGGTCGGGCTCTATGCGCCGACCGCGTGATCGTTTCAACGGGCAACCTGTCATGACGGTCCTTCGAGGCCTTGCCATCGCCGCGGTCATGGTCGGATTGTCCATCGCCTTTCCGGCGCAGGGCGTCGCCGACGACCTGGTGGCGTCCGTGCTGGAGGCGAACCGGCGCACCCAGTGGGTCACCCTGTCTCCGGGCTTCGCCATGCGCAGAATGATGATCGGGCGTGGGAGCATGACGGTTCATGCCTGGGCGATTGACCCCAAGCATAATAAGATCGCCGTTGTCGAGCAGATGAAACCGACAGGCTCCACGACGGCCGAGTTCCGCGCCGAACACAAGGCCCTCCTCGCGATCAATGGCGGCTTCTTCGAGAAGGACCGGAGCGGCGCGCTGACACCGTCCGGCCTCCTGATCGTCGACGGCGACACGCGCCACCCCTATCACGAGAAGGCGGGCTCGGGCGCGCTGCTGGTTGCCGGCGGCAAGGTCAGCCTCGACTGGAGCAGGTCGGCAGGCGCCGGAAAGAATTGGACGCACGCGCTCCAGGTCGGCCCGATGGTGGTCGATCCCGGCGGCAAGAACGGTATCCGCGCCAACAACAACAAGCGTGTCGACCGGAGCGCGGTGTGTCTGGCAGGCGGCAAGTTGATTTTCGTTGTCATAGACGGCGGCATGAGCCTGTTCGAGCTGGGCCAGATCCTGTCGGAAAGCGACCTCAGCGGCGGCTTCGGCTGCGAGCGCGCCCTCAACCTGGACGGCGGGCCGTCGACGCAGGCGTCGTTCGAGCACGGCAACCAACGGTCGGAGGTTACCGGCGATTGGCCGGTGCAGAACGGCATTGTGGTGATACGGCGGCAATAGCGCTCGGGTTTTCAACCATTCTCCGGCGTGCCCCGGACTTGATCCGGGGCCCAGGGCGGCGGGGAT
>Ga0209633_10006296_pt1 | contig 10187 bp, 8 predicted proteins | sample Cruoilmetagenom1_FD_187290 | JGI IMG/M metagenome (GOLD analysis project Ga0209633, IMG submission 187290) | Oil polluted marine microbial communities from Coal Oil Point, Santa Barbara, California, USA - Sample 1 (SPAdes) (version 2) | ecosystem: Environmental > Aquatic > Marine > Oil seeps ... | reverse complement strand
TTGCTGTACCAGCAGGATTTGCTTTTATGTTTACTGGTTTGGCAACTTCTGTTATGTTCTCGCCCCGTGATGATTCGAGTCTCAATGACAAACGATCATTACAAGATGTGCACGATGATGTTGATGTGCATTAAATAACTAAAGCGTTTTAAATTGCGTCTTTTTTTAAAAGACAATTTTTGTAAGTATTGTCCCCATCGTCTAGCGGTTAGGACACCGCCCTTTCACGGCGGTAACCGGGGTTCAAGTCCCCGTGGGGACGCCATTTACAACGTCAGGTTATATGTTTAAAGTCCAGGGTCCCCATCGTCTAGTGGCCTAGGACACCGCCCTTTCACGGCGGTAACCGGGGTTCGAGTCCCCGTGGGGACGCCACTTTAATTATCTGATTATCATTCGCTAAATCGGATATTCTCTACTTAGTTTAACTCCTCAGAATTTATTCCGTTTTTTTATTAACAGAAATGCACTGCCTGTTTGCCCGATATAAAAAAGTAGGGGAAGTGACCATATTTTTTTATAATACTTGGGTTCTTCTTTAGTCGTGTTTGCGTAGGTGGAGTTAGGTATAACCCCCACAAAGTTAGTTTAGTTTGAGTAGAGTTGGGTCTAGGGTTCTAGAGTTAACCCATCCTAATGTGCTGACTTAGCTGTTAAGTATAGTTGATGATATTTTTCAGTTGGTTCTTTAGTGTATTCATAGCACTTTATAATGATATGATGTAACATATCATTACAAGAAATGTATTTCTGTTAACTAAAACTGGGTGAACAACTTTTAATGTCATGCAAAGAAACGCCAAATTAAATAATATTAGATTTCGATGCGGAATGTCTTTATTGCTGTTGCTGTTCTTCCTTATGGCGCAGACGGTTACGCTTTGGCATTCAGAAATACACGGCTTTCACGAGCATGATGAGTATTGTGACACATTTGACAATCTGGAAAAGCAGTCAGTCATTGTCAATACATCATCTGTGTTAATTGACGACATATCGTTTGTTAGCGTTTGTCCTGTTATCTCCCCCTGTAAATTTGTACAGGCTTCAATTTCTGCATACGACTCACGAGCCCCACCTATTCAATTTCTTTAGTTTATAAAATCACATTTGGCAGGCTTGCTCCTGCCGGAACAGAATATTTGTCTTTTCTGTAAAGGATCACTTTGTTAATTCGCTTTGGTTGAAGTATTGAATTGTATTCATTGCTTCGAAGCTTTAGACAAGGAATATGAGTTCCTAACAGGAAATGACATCAATTAATGGAATTAAAAAATGAAACACCTTATTAACAACAAATTGGTTGTTGCCTCCTTCTTTTGCATCAGTACTTTAATCCTCAGTGGTTGTGGCGGCGGCGGTAGCAGTTCATCTGGCGATGAGACGTCTGTCGAACTGCCGGAAGGATTAAGTTTAAGTCTTCTTAATGCTGGAACAGGGGCTTACTATAGTTTTGATACCACAACTGAAGCGCGAGCAGATCTTAATGAGCTGGCTACGGGTAGTCAGGATAGTGCCGTTCAAAATCTTGCAATTACTGATACCTCAACAATTGGACATATCTATCACTGGCCAGATTTTCGTGAGGTTAACGGTGAAGAACAGTTTGATATGAAGTATGTATTGATGCGCCCAACTTATCAGGCTGGTTCAACAATAGATGCAGACCAAATGGTACAACTTACGCACTTTCATGATGAAACGCTCGCGGCTCATTCAGCTGAGGAATTTCGCAATCCCGCGCCAGGAAGTGGTAAGGAAAAAGGCTTGTTGCGCCTGAACAACTTTGTTGCTGAACAGAGTGAGTTAGAGGCAGAAGTGACCGAAGTTATGCCAGTAGGTACGCAGCTATGTCGAGCTTATATCGATCCCTACCTTAAATTTGAAGAGGAAGAGGAACATGCAGCTGAAGAAGCTGAGGAAGAAACCACTGAAGAAACAGAAGGGGAGCATGAGCACCACGATCTCATGCATTATGCGTTGGATACCACTGGTCGCATGTACTTCTTTACAGAAGAGGAGAATGGTTTAGAGCAGGCACAAGGGTTTGTTCAACTTGACGAGGTTAGCCACATCAGTGACTGCTCTCGCACGACCATAGCACGTGTTAGTGAAGATGGTGTTCTCGTTTTTATTCCTGATACCCAGCGACTTTACCTTGTGGATTCTCATGGTGGTGATTTCCACCAGCACTCGACATGGCCTGTATCTGCATTGCTGCCTGAGAATGAGACTACGGATATTGTTGCAGTTATCGGCGCTGGTGAAGAGCACGATCACGACCACGAGTAAAAAATCATAAACCGCCCCAGTTGTACCCTTCTGTTATGAGAGCGCAATTGGGGCATGAGGATTTATAGATGAAAGGATTTACGACGATTTTTGGACTATTGCTTTGTGCCGCCGTTTTTGCAGATGAAGAACTCGAAGAAATCACGGTTGTTGGTACAAAAGAGAAGAATACCTCCGTACCAGAAGAAACAGAAAAATTAAGTGATGGTGCTAGTAACAACACACTCGGAGGTTACCTAGATGCTTTACCCAATGTAGATTCAGCCAGCTATGGGGAAGCCGTAGGACGGCCAGTGGTACGTGGTATGAGTGGGTATCGAGTCAAAGTCTTGCACAACGATAATGCCCTCAATGATCTCTCCGCAATGAGTCAAGATCATGCAGTGGCAGTTGCCCCACGAGCTTCCGAACGTATAGAGCTACTCAAGGGGCCAGCTTCGCTATTGTATGCTGCGCAAACTGGCGGCGTTGTAAAAGTAAGCGATTCATTAGATTTACGGTTTCCCGAGGCCGGAATTCATGGTTCAGTATCGACAGACCATCGCATAGGTTCGGACAGTAATGCTCTGGATGCACGAGTATCGTTGGCCAAAGACAACTGGGCGATGCGCCTTGGTGGGCTACAGCAAGAATCCGGTTCTTATGTTTCAGGTAATGGTGACACTATTGTAGATTCGGATGTTAAAACAACACAAGCTCAGATTGGTTTGAGTTGGCAACCAGATTCACGTAGTGAACTTCAGTTTAATGTGACTAAGTTAGATAAGGATTATGGCATACCTAATAGTACGCCTGAAGCAACTAGAATCGATATGAGTCGTGAAGATTTGGGCATCAAATTTCATTATCGACCAGAACTTGAGTGGTTAGATGAAACAACGTTAGACTTTCTCTACAGTGATTATCTGCATGATGAAACTGAAGGAGGTCGAAAAGACGGTTTATTCAGTCAGCAACAACAGCGGGGCTCATTAACTGCTGCTTGGGGTATCAGGGATTGGATAGGTGAAACTCGTATTAGTCTTACGCAGAGTGAATTGCAAGTTTGTCATGAGCATGGTGCTTGTGATGAGTTTAGCGATGCAGCTCGAACAGGGGCACCTCTTGGAGAGTCATTAACTCAGTATTTACAGAATACAGGTTTGACGTACAGTCATGGTCATCCCATGCCTGATACCGAAATCCAAATTTTGCAAGCGTCGACATCAGCACAAAAAATGCTGAATGACTCTTTTGAACTGAGCCTTGGTACTCATTTGCAATCAAGGCAACTCACCTCTAATCCAGACAATATTCAGGAGCAGTGGGTGTATCCTAGTGAACGTGATGCTGATTATTATGATAAGCGTGATGATCACGCTTTGAGCTTTTCAGTGGGACTCAATAATAAAGCTGAAGAAAACAAGATCACTTGGGAAGCAAGTATCGGTTATCTTGAGCGTTTTCCCAGTGTTGATGAACTGTATTGGAACGGCTTTCATCATGCCACAGATAGCTATATTTTCGGTGACACGAACCTTGATAAAGAACGCAGTGTGAATCTTGATTTTGATATTGGCTACAAACATAATGAGCATCACCTCCAATTTTCCACTTTCTACTATCATTTCAAAGATTATATATATCAGGATAGAGGCTATGATAAAAATGGTAGTGCACTTATAGACCCTTTCCATCTTAGTCCAGTTTGGTTGACTCGCCAGACCGGTGCTGAATTTTTTGGAGGGTCGCTCCGTTACGAAAATTCACAGCTGCGACTGGATGACAAACCAGTCACACTTTGGGGACAGGTAGATGTTCTTAACGCAACCAAGTCACATGGTGACAATCTCCCACGCACGGCTCCGGCAAGTATGGAAGTAGGCGTACTTTACAAACCAGCAGACTGGTCGGCCTCACTAAGTCTTAAGCATGTTTTCAAAGCAGATAAGCTTGCGCCTAATGAAGAAGGAACTTCTGGATATAATCAGTTGAACATCCAGCTAAAAAAAGATTTGAAAGTTGCTAATGAGGATATTGAGCTCTGGTTTAAAGGGGAGAACCTGACTGATGAATATGCCGAAAACCACTTATCTGTTCTAAAAACAACAGCTCCCTTACCTGGGCGGCATATTTCTGCCGGGATAAGCTGGAAATTTTAGTTCTGAAGGTTTGTGAGCCCAAACTGCTTTTCGTAGTTTCGATTACGAAAGGCAAGTGTATTGTCCACTTGTGTTTAGGATGCCATCTACGACTAGAGCTGACTAGTTGGTTTATAAAAAAAGAGCCTAAAACTAGGGGGTGTGAATTCAATTACCAAGTGCAACCCGTTTACCAGTAAAGAATAGTGCTCCTCAAATCGCTCTTTGACAAAGCATAAGCTTACTTTCAACTTGTCCATTTCTCTAACGCTTAATTTAAATTGCACTTACTAGTAGAATTTACGGGGTGTCATAAGATTCGATTTAGCACATATAGTTAGCCAGTAAATCTTTCTATGTTGGTAAGTGTAATCTAACCCTTGCGCCAACATGTGGGGATATCAACAATTCGATTTTTCCACCAATTGCTTCAACTATCTCGGTACTTACGGCTAACCCAATGCCTTGACCTTCAGATTGGCTATCTGCTCGGATGCCTCTTTGAAGGAGTTCAGATGGGTTTTGATCAGGGAACCCCATGCCATCATCGTCAATATCAATAATTAAAGTATCGCCGTTTTGAGTCGCTGTTATTTCAACAATATTTTCACAGAATCGACAGGCATTATTGATCAGGTTTCCAAATACTTCCATCAAGTCGTCTTCTTCCATGCGACATTTTGCAAACTCGTCAACATTGATAACAAACTCAAATGACTTGTCGCGATAAACTTTTAATAATGATTCTTTGAGACGATATAATACGGGCCTCACAGCATGTCGTTTAATGATGACACCATGGTCATTTACAACCGCACGACGTAGTTGATAGGCGATAATATCGTCCATCCTTTCAACTTGAGTCTTAATCGTAGTGTCATGACTTCTTTCAGCGGCGTTTTGTAAAACAGATAGGGGGGTTTTAAGGCTGTGTGCTAAATCATCTAAAGCATCTCGATATCGTTGTTTTTGGCCTTTTTCTGCATTTATCAGTGCATTCACGGCACTTTTTACCGAAGATAATTCATCGGGGTATTTTTTGTTTATAAGTTGCTGATCCCCTGATTCTATTTTGTTTATTTCTTGCTCGAATTGTCTAATAGGGGTGATTACTAAATAACTGCTGACTAGTTGTGAAATTAGAACTAAAACGGTGGTAATTATAAATAATAAGAAAATATTACGAATTATTTCATCGTGACCTTTTTGCAGTGCGGACGCAGATTTTGCCAGTATCAGTTGATAACTTCCATGTGGTTTGTAGCTAAAACCACGTGCGTAAACAATATAATTTTCGGCACCATCCAGTTTTGAAATATTACGACCTTGAGTATCTTCTGGATGTAGTATATCAACGCCATCAACATCGGTTGGCATGTCGAGCAAGAATGTGGTGAATACTTTTTGTTTATCTTTTGCGAATCGACCTGCACTAATATCATTGAAAGGGTATTGGCTATGCCAGACAATGTTTTTAGATTCTGTCTGCTGGATATAAGCAAATTTATCAGCGGTGAGTTTACTGAAATTGTTTTTAATTAAAAATGCCAGGAACTCATTCTTAGAACTATTTTCAATGACAAATTTTCCATCGTCAAAATCAAGAAAACCCATTAACTCCAGACCGGCAGTATTTAAAGAGGTTTCTTCATCTTTAAGCATCTTGTGCTGGGTTACATAGTAAAGAACGCTGCCCAATAGTAAAATGCCAAGAAATATAATGGCAAGCGCACTAAGGAATTGTCGGCTGCGCAATGAATTCATTATAGTTGCATCTTTATGAGAAAGTTAATTTTTAAGAGTTACGAGTAAGCGTAAATCTATAGCCACGACCGCGCAGTGTATCAATAGGGTTGATTGTTCCGTCAGGATCAAGTTTCATGCGTAGTCGACGGATGAACACTTCTATGACGTTACTGTCTCTATCAGATTCATCATCATACATACTTTCTGTTAGATCAGTTTTGGAGATAACTTCGCCTGCATGCATCATAAGGTGCTCAATGACTTTATATTCATATGCGGTCAATGTTATTTCATCGTCATTTACCAAGACGCGTTGCTCTGAAGTATTCAAGCGAATAGGGCCACAGGAAAATTCGGCTTGAGACCAACGACCAGTGCGACGTAATAAAGCACGCATTCGCGCTAATAATTCTTCAAAGTGAAAAGGCTTGTCTACATAGTCGTCGGCACCGGCTTCCAGTCCTTCGACTCTATTCTGCCAGCGAGTTCTGGCGGTAAGAATAATAACGGGGTAGTCTTTTCCAGCATCACGTAGCTTTTTAATAATCTCAAGACCGCTGACTTCCGGTAATCCAAGATCAACGATGGCTAAATCAATAGGGTATTCAAGTGCATAATATAAACCCTGTGCTCCATCAGCCGCTGCATCTACAATGTATCCTGAATCTTGAAGTGAATCAATTAGTTGCTCACGAATATCATTATCATCTTCGACAACCAGTACTCTCATATTAACCCCATTTAATATCTGTTTTTATAAACGATTTATTCAAACCAATAGAAACTAACTTCCTATTGAAACCCTAAATATTGCAGTCAGTAAGATATCACTGGTAAGACATTATACACAGTATAAATGTTGTTATAGTTTTTTTTATAGGGGAGTACTAAAAGAATATTAAAAGTAATTAAGAATAGCTTTATGGTTGATTTTGAACAATATTTTTTTCACAGCAACCCAGCTTAATCATTTGAAATTCTCCCTGATCTTCGAGGAACTTAACGTGGTGACAATCTGGGTTTGTATAACTAGACCTTTTCTTTATATAGAGAACTCTACCGCTGAGTAGTGACTTAACAATAGCTACAATCTCAAGTGTAGTAATAGGTTGAGTTGCCACAGAACGTTGCACAGGAATGCTGATAACTTCAGCGCTGATTGACTGACTGGCAAAGCTACTAACACTTAAAAAAAATGCAAGTAGTATTGATTTTAATAGAGGATGCTCTCGCAGATATATCCTCATGATGACCCCGGAATTATTTATTTATTGGTATGATTCCATATATATCATTTTATCAATTAACCAAAGCTGAACAGCATGTTCGACTATGTTTTTTAGAGTGATTTTTTAGGCTGGTAACGATAATGCCCGGTAATTTTCATGGTGAATAAAATATCTTCAAGCTTTGGCCCTTTGCCCATATTATGCACAATTAGCGGACGTGTTTTATCTGCACTTACTTTATTAGTCACGATTCCGATGTGAGGCATGCCAGGCATGATGTCCCAGGTTACCAGGTCCCCTGGAAGATAATCATTGGCATCCGTGCTCATGGGCAGTGCACTTCCATTTCTTGCAAAAAACACACGAAGATTAAGTACACGTCTATGGTCAATATTTGCATCGGGCTGGGTTCGTTTCCATTTTGGAAGATTTGGATATTGAGAAAACCCATTCCACATATCTGCATGCACACGTTCCTGTAGATCGATGCCTAGCTTACGGTAGGAACGTATGACAACATCAGTACAAACACCAATATTATCAGGCACATCTCCCCAGGGAAAAGGAATAGCATGATAGCTTCCGTCATATTTTACTTTGTGTGATAAGCGCTCAATTGCAGCATCTACAAGGTTTAGTGAAAATACAAATTTTTTAAATTGTTCATCGTTGGCATGTACTATCGGCATTAGATTGAACAAAAAAAGGAAAAACAATGTTTTTGGAAGATACATATGTGTTTGATATAAATATAGGCTGAGTTAGATTAAATGATTATACTTATGAAAAGACGTATAAAAAAAGGTATAGTTCCAAAAACTTGTGAATAAGCTACATCAAAGGTTATAACTCGTGCCACAAAAAATAGATAAAGGGCATTGCCTGACTTGTCCTGTTAGGCAATTTAGTATATTTTCGGATTTGCCTGAAGTTTCATTAGAAGAAACCATAAAGGACTTTCATACTTCAGTTATTACGTTTGATTCAGGGGAGCCGATATTTCATGAAAATGATGATAGTTCAAAGCATGCCTTTACTTTACGCAATGGTTTAGTCAAGTTGACTAAAAGTTTACCTGATGGTCGAGTTCAGATTATAAGGATCCTAACTCCGGGTGATTTATTTGGCTTTGACGGTTTTGCCAAAGAAAATTATAATCATACAGCAACAGCATTAACTAAGTGTGAAGTATGTAGCCTACCTGTGGATGACCTTGCAACGTTACGTGAAAATAATAATGAAGTTGATCAGGCTATGATGTCCAGGTTCATTAAAAATTTACGACAATCTGAAGATATGCTTTTAGAATTGGGTGCCAAAAGAGCCTCTGAAAAGCTGGCAAGCTTTATACTTAATCTTAGCAAGTCTTGTTGTAATGAAAAACTGGGTCATAAGAAACAAGATGAATGGATAAAGCTGCCACTTTCTCGCAGTGAGATTGGTTCTCTACTGGGTTTGACCATAGAAACGGTAAGTAGATTTTTTTCAGATTGGAAGCGTAAAGGTTTCATTAAGGAGTCAAAAGGTAATATACAAATATTAGATGCTAATGGATTAATTAGTACAGCCTGTTCATCGGGTGCCTGTGAGGAATCTTAAAATAAAAAATGTTTAATAAAATATGAAATTAAATCAACCTCTCAAAATTTTCCCTACTGGTATGCATCCATGTTCTTATCTGCCAGGTTTAATTGCCAGAAATGCAGTGGTAGATCCTGATTATGAAATGACACCGGATGTCTATGACTACTTAATTCAAAATGGTTTTCGACGTTCCGGTGAGCAGGTATACCGTCCTTATTGTCATACCTGTGAAGAATGTGTGACTACCAGAATACCCGTTAATGAGTTTAATCAAAGTCGAAGCCAGAAAAGAAACTGGAAGCTTAATAGTGATTTAGTTGTGAAAGTCCACTCGGGAGGGTTTCGAGCTTCATACTACTCTTTGTATCAACGTTATTTAGTTAGTCGTCATGAAAGCCAGGATCATGAGGGTGTAGAGAAATTTTTGTTGGCTGATTGGTGCAATATTAAATTTATTGAGTTTTATTCTAATAATAAAGAAACAAACACAGAGACTCTCATCGGTGTAGCTGTGATTGACATCGTAAAATCTGGACTATCTGCCGTTTATACTTTTTTTGATCCTGAAGAAGGAAATCAGCGCGGTCTGGGCACCTATGCCGTACTTTGGCAGATTGACTTTGCCCTTGAAAATGATCTGCAATATGTATACCCAGGGTTCTGGATAAAAGATTGCCGTAAAATGAATTATAAAACCCGCTTTCAACCGATTCAAGGTTTGCGAAGAGGAAGTTGGATCAGCCTTGAAAAGGCTATTTAAAAGATTATTTTTGATTTTTTTTCTAGGCACTTTCTTCTTAAGTGTCTATCAAATATCCGAGTACTGGAATTATCAAGAAACTCTGGTCGATATTACAAAACAGCTTCGTTTAAACGTAACAGCAACCCAGATTCAGGCTGAAATAGAAACCGCCATCAAGCAACAAAACTACGATGATGCCAAGATGTACTTATCCATTGCAGAATCAAATAACTATGCAATTGATGCTAACTATTATCAGCAATTAATTACTCAGCAAGATACCAATTTTAAGAGAATCATTAAGCAGTCGAGCAATTTTGTAAATGGGTTTATAAAAGGTGAAAGTGCAACTATGGCTGGAATTGCAGGTGCAGTAAGTGCTGATTTTACCGTTGTCGGTGATGCTCGTGATCTTAAAAAACAATATGATATTTATCAGCAAGGCAAAGATGTTAATGAACTGATTATTATATT
>Ga0209633_10006295_pt1 | contig 10187 bp, 8 predicted proteins | sample Cruoilmetagenom1_FD_187290 | JGI IMG/M metagenome (GOLD analysis project Ga0209633, IMG submission 187290) | Oil polluted marine microbial communities from Coal Oil Point, Santa Barbara, California, USA - Sample 1 (SPAdes) (version 2) | ecosystem: Environmental > Aquatic > Marine > Oil seeps ... | reverse complement strand
CAGAATATCCCAGGGCGACCCGTTTGGTATCAGACGGCCGATATCCCGATTCCCTCTTTCATCCAGAATTGTTGTGGATATGGCGACTAGTCCTTCCGGTAAACGCTGGTACAATGTAACATCGCTGCCGGTTTTCTCACTTATCCGATCAACCAGGTTTCTGTTAGCAAATACCGGTATTCCGTTAAATTCCATGGTGGGAATTGTGACAGGTTGATCTTTTTCAGTGAGGTAATTCACCGCTGTGATTTTTCTTGTTTCACCATGGTGTATCGATAGGTTATTCATCAGGAAGTGTTCGGCAACAATCAGATCTTTTCTAACTTCATCTCTCTTGTTTTCAATTCGGAGTTCTACGATTGTTTTAATAAATTCGGCAGTGGAGGATAAATCGCTATCCACCCTTTCTGTAATCAGAGAACTTACACGGGCATAGAGAAATACCCCTGATAGTATCAGCAGGACGGCAAAGAGGGTGCCGTAGGCAAGCATCAGTTTTGTTGAGATTCTACTGATCATCCCGGTGGTCTGACTTCCATGCGGTATTCTCTGGGCGCCATTCCGGTTCGTTTCTTAAATAATTCGCTGAAGTACTTCTGATCAGGATAACCTGTTGCATCAGCTATCTCATACACTTTCAACCCCGTTTCCCGAAGCATCTTTCTGGCTTTGTCCAGGCGTAGTCTGGTGAGATACTCTTTGAAATTCACACCTGTTTCAGCTTTAAACAGTCTGCTCAGATACGGGCTGCTGATATTCAGTTCATCGGCAATGACATCCAGACCCACATCTTCTGAAAATCGAGTCTGCAATGCTTCGATAGTATATCTGACCACACGGTGTCCTGATTTATCCGTATTTTTTGAAGTTTCTTCGAGTCCTGAAAGAGCCTTGTTGTAGAAAATATCCCTCATATCCTCTATTGTCCGGGCCATTGCCAGAGCATCAATGATGTTGTCAATATTTCCCAGTACAGCTTCGGATGCGAATCCCCTCTCGGTAAGTACCAGGTTCAGGGAATAGAAGAAATTTCGAAACCAGGTTCTCAATGGTGTGGTGTTTCTGGGACAGGCCTCTCTCATAAGTGAAAATATTCTGTCTGATCGGGCAATGAGGGCGGTTTCATCACGGGATGTCATTATATCGGTAAAACGTCCGGCCTCTCTTTGGAAGTCAGGAAGCTTGAGAGCGTGTTCACGTTGAATATCTTTTCCCTCTATCAGTCTGTTCTTACCGAGGTACAATGCATGGCCGAGAAGTGCCCGGGCTTCTGAGCCTGATCTGGCAATGTCCTGGATATGTTCTGCCGGATTCCCCACAGCTGCGGTAAAGTTCATTCCTCCGTATTCCTGCCCTCGGCGACGAATCTCCTGATAAGTGCGTTCAACAGAGTTTTTCAGTTCAGTGAGGGGTGATATCAAAAGAATGGCAATTCTGTTTTCATTAAGAGATGTGGCGACAATGTTTTCAGATAATCCATTCAGGGATTCGAGAAACCGCGGAAGGATTCTATAAGGATTATTTTCTGTAATATTAGATTTATGAATGCAGGGATCGAGCATCATCACAGTTCCACCGGAATAAGGTTGTTCGAGGATAGCAGAAATCTCTTCGCTGCCTTCTCCTGTATTGAAAATTCTCCGGAGTATATCCTGAAGCCGGATCGTCTTTCCCTTATGCCGGTCTGTAGAATCTTCTTTTTCCAGATCCAGAGTCTTTTTTAACTGTTTGAAAACCTCTGCCGCACGTTCTTCTTTTAAGGGTTTAAGAAGGTAACTGAAAACATCCTGCTCAATAGCATTCCGGGCATATTCGAAGTCATCATAACCGGAAAGGATAACGACTCGGGTTTTCGGTGATTGAATACGAATACGGGCCGCCATATCAAGTCCATTAAGATTCGGCATCCGGATGTCGGCCAGAACTACATCAGCCCCGTCCCTCCCTAGAATATTCAGAGCCTCAGCTCCATCCTTTGCGGTACCGGTAACCCGGAATCCCAGAGATTCCCAATCAAAGGTTTCTGCCAGGCCACGGCGTACGAGTTCTTCATCATCTGCTATCAACAGTGAATACATATCTATTATGAGATTAACATATTTTCATGGGAAAACAATCATTTACTGTGCCGGTACAATTCCCATCCTATGATATCGGCTACGTTGAAACGTACCATTCCATACCCTTGACGGCACCGAAGCATTTTTCCTTTCCCAGAGATTCTCCGGTAATATTCAGTTCTAATATTTCAATATATACATTCCAATATGGCGTAAAACCTCTAATAAATAACTATAAATACTATTGAGCGATCTATAGGTTCTGAGAATGTTGTATAAAGAATTAAAATATGAAAAGTTAAGTTTACATGATGAGTCTCTCAGAATAAGCTGAAAACCGGGAAATATTGAATTAAGGAAGAAGAAATATGGTAGAGAAAGAAATCCGTAATATCGCCCGATATGTCTGGCAAACAGGGGCTGAAGCTTTGATGGGTCTGGAGCACACAATTGATGATGCTGCATTTACAGGTGTCGTTAAAGCTATTGCATCATGCTCCGGCCGGATTATCACATCAGGAGTCGGAACCTCCGCTGCGGCTGCAAAGAAAATTGCCCACTCGTTGTCCTGTGTTGAATGTCCTTCCTTTTTTCTGGATTCAGGTGATGCGGTGCATGGTGCATTGGGTTCAGTTCAGAATGGTGATGTGGCCATTTTGATTTCAAAAGGGGGCGGAACAGGTGAAATCCTTAATCTTCTTCCGGCCCTGGAGACGAAAGGCGTCTTTGTTATCGGGGTGACTGAGAATCCTGATTCAATACTGGCAAAACAAAGCAGCCTTCCTTTCCTCATAAAAGTGGAAAAAGAAGCTGATGAGTTCAATATGCTGGCAACCACCAGCACCATGGCCGTAATAGCTGTATTTGATGCTGTCTGTATCGCAGTGATGCACTATACCGGGTACTCCCGGGAGCAGTTTGCTGTAATTCATCCGGGAGGAGCCGTGGGAAAACGATTAATAGAAGGGGATGAGATAAAATGAAAGCTGCCTTATTTGAAGGTTTAGAGAAACTTGTCGTCAAAGAAATGCCTTTGGCAGAATGCGGTCCTGGAGACATAATTATAAAGATTTATGCATGCGGGATTTGCGGGGGAGATATCCGTAATTACTACAATGGATTAAGGCACGGTATTAAAAGTCAGGTAATTGGTCATGAATTCAGTGGAGTTGTCCATGAAGTCGGCTCCGAGGTTAAAGGATACGAAGTTGGAGACCGGATTGCCGCGGCTCCGGATGTGAGCTGCGGAGAATGCTATTACTGTAAAAGAGGATGGGTGAATCTATGTAACGATCATAAAATGATCGGGACTCATTGGCCCGGCGGATTTGCCGAATATATACATATTCCGGCTTTAGTTATAAGCAGGGGTTTTATACATCATATTCCTGAAGGTGTGAGTCTGGAGGCTGCCTGTCTGTCTGAACCCGCCTCATCGGTTATTGCAGGCCTGGAGAGAGCTCAATTCGGTCTGGGAGACAGTATCCTGATTCTTGGGGATGGCCCTATCGGCTGCCTTCACATCGAAGCAGCACGGGCCCTTGGTGCTGCAAAAATAATAATCTCGGGAAACTTGAGACGCCTTGAATCTCTGGAGAAATTTCATCCGGATTTTATTATAGATGCTTCCAGTGAGGATGTTCCCTCCCGGGTTCGGGAGTTAACCAAGGGACTGGGAGTTGATCTGGCAATCTGCGCCAATCCGGTGGTGGCAACTCAGGAGCAGGCTGTTCAATCGGTGAGAAAGAGGGGACGTGTTGTTCTTTTTGGCGGAGTACCTAAAACAGCCCCGATAACGCAACTGAACAGTAATTCAATTCATTATAATGAACTGGAAGTTGTCGGTGCTTTTTCCTATGAAACCAGACATCATTTAAAAGCACTTGAGGCTATACGAACAAAGGCACTCAGCCCGGAACTGTACTTCACTAAAACAGTTTCACTGGACGATATTAACGAAGGTTTTAAGTCTGCCAGAACCGGTAAGGCTCTGAAAATACTTGTTAAACCATAAGACTTTCAAGAAAGGAAAAAAATATGAGTGAAATCAACATTAAACTGGCCCGGCGGATTCAGGACGGCTTGTATTCCTCATGACTTTGATGGGATTGGATATCGGGACTACCGGCTGCAAGGCTCAGGTAATAAACCAGGATGGAAAGCGTCTGGGATTTTCCCTCCGGGAGTACGGTGTTGATACCGATTCCCAGGGTAAAGCTGAGCAGGATGCCGAAGCGGTCTGGCAGGCCGCTCTTGAAGTGATGAGGCAAGCTGCATTCCAGGCCGGTGCTTCCAGTGTCGGTGCTTTAAGCCTGTCGGTGCAGGGGGATGCCATTATTCCTGTTAACCGTGACGGTAAGGCTATCTATCCGGCTATTCTGGGCATGGATTACCGATCTGCGGTTCAGTCAAACCGCTGTGCCCGAATTCTGGGGGATCGGCATTTATTTAATCTTACCGGAATGCGTCCCCATCCTATGAATTCTCTTACCAAAATACTCCTTCTTCGTGATATCTCTCCTGTGATTTATAATTCTGCCAACCGAATAACCACTTACGCTGATTTTATCCTGGGGAAGTTGGGGGCTCCGGGGGTAACCGACCTTACCATGGCATCACGCACCATGGCCTGGGATATTGAAAAAGGTGAATGGTCTGAAGAAATACTCCATGCACTGGATGTGAACCCCAGTCTTTTTTCTGAAGTAGTCCCTTCGGGAACTCCGGTGGGTACCATTGCACCAGAGGTGGCTGAATATACCGGTATGTCGGTGAAAGTTATACTTGGGGCCGGTGGGCATGATCAGCCCTGCGCGGCATTGGGTTCAGGTGTTACCGGCCCCGGGAGGGGAGTCGCTTCCACCGGGACTGCAGAGGTGTTCTCCTGTGCTTTCAAGAAGGCCGGGAACCGGGATGCTTTCTATAAAGGTTTTTATCCTGAATATGCCTACACACTTCCTGAGATGCGTTTTACCTTCAGCTTGAATCATGTGGGAGGTATTCTTCTGAAGTGGTTCCGGGATAATTTCTGCGATGCAGAAACACGGAAATCTGCTGAAACAGGAGTGAGTGCCTATAAACTCCTGGATGAAGAAATGCCTGCCGATCCGACAAAGCTTTTCTTTCTGCCTCACTTAAACGGTAGCGGAACTCCCTGGTGTGATATGGACTCCCAGGGAGCTCTGATCGGACTTACCATGGATACAAATCGTCACGATGTGGCTAAATCCATACTTGAATCACTTACGTACGAGCTGGCGTTGAATCTGGAAACAATGGAGGGTGCTGGTCTTGAAGTGAATGAAATAATTGCTGCCGGCGGGGGAGCCTCTTCTTTGCCCTGGCTTCATCTCAAGGCCGATATTCTGAACCGGCCGGTTATAGTGCCGGAGAACCATGAGGCCGGGAGTCTGGGGGCCGCCATTCTGGCAGGCGCTGCTGCAGGTATCTGGGACCCTGCTGAGGCTGCCGCAGGAATTGCCCGGAGTGAAAAGACTATCGAACCACAGTCTGGGTGGGTTAAAATCTATCAGAGCCGGTTGGAAACATACCGTCTTATCTATCCTGCATTAAAAGAGGTTAATCGACGTATCGCCTATGAATGAACAAAATTTCACCCGTATTCCCCATAACTGTGTACTTAATCTACAGGCCGTATACGGAACCTTAAAAAGCGCCGAACGAAAAGCCGCTGATTTTATTCTGGATTTTCCCGATAATATTGCCGGGCTTACCATCGTGGATTTTGCCGGCCGCGCGGACTGCAGTGAAGCTACGATTGTTCGATTAACCAGACGGCTGGGGTATGAAGGTTATCCGGAATTGAAGGCAGATTTTTTTGCAGTAGGTGAGGACAACGCAATATACGAGTACGAGGATGTTTCTCCGGCTGATTCACCGGGAATCTTGATACGGAAGGTGTTTGAGGCTTCAATTCAGGCTTTGAAAGATTCCCTTGAAATGCTGGATGAAGAAGCCTATAAAAAGACTGCCGATGTTCTTTGTTCTGCAGGCAGAATACTCTTTGCCGGTATCGGAGATGCGGCCCTTGTTGCCCAGGAAGCCCAGCAGCGTTTTATGCGTATTGGTGTATCAAGTTATTTTAGCCTGGATACCGATCTTCAGCTCATTCATGCAACTCAGCTGGAAGAGGGGGACGTGGTTGTTGCTATTTCTCACTCCGGCCACAGTAAACCGGTAGTTGATGCCTGTAAATTAGCCCATGATTCAGGGGCAGCGGTAGTTGGAATTACCAACTTTCCTGTATCTCCTCTGGCTAAAAAATCAGACATAGTTCTCCAAACTGCCGTCTTTGCAAAGTCGATGACCGGTGAGGTGATTTCCAAGCGTATTACCGCCCTCTGCGTTATTGAAAGTCTGTATTTAAGTGTTCTGTTTTCCAGAGGTGCCAATGCATTGGCTGTCCTGGGAAAATCGAATGAGGCGGTGATGGGGAATAAGATTTAGTCGATATTCCGTCTACTCTGAAACGCCCGTTCTGCCGATGCTGATATCATGATTTATTTCAAATCCACAATTTTCACTACCATTGCCGTTATTCTCTTATCAATTTCAACCGTGGAAGCCCAGGATACATCAGAAATACCACAGCCTGTACTTCTGCAATTCAGGCAGCAGAAGGGGGAAGTTCTTCATGCCGAATCGGTGGTGAATGAATCGGTTTTCTTTAATGGAATCTTTTCCCACGATGCGGTAATCGGGGAATCCTCTGTTTCCATCATTCGTGATGCGAATCTGGACGGTGAGGGAACGGCAGTTCTGGATACAACTTTCCGCACCGAGGAGCGGATTAATGGTTTGCCCTTTTATCTGGAATGGGTGAGTTCCCAGATGGTAAGGCTGAAGAGGGATGCCCGGGGCCGTATGAATGTACCGGCAGATGCGGTCCTACCTGTACTACGGAATATTCCGGTTTTTCCGGAATATCCTGTTCAACCCGGGGATTCCTGGACAGCAGATGCCGAGGAAGTCCATCTTTTCAGAATAAGCGGCAAGCTGGCCGGACCATACCGGGGAGAAATTCCGGCATCATACGAATATATTGAAAATATTTTCAGTAACGGAAAAGATCTGGCCCATATCCTTATCAGATATAATATCTATCTGCCGATAGCCAGTCCCGGGGAGCCGGTGAGACTGGTTACAGGCCGCTCAGAGCAGAACCTGTACTGGAATGTGGATGAAGGGTATCCGGTATCAAAGAACGAAGATTTTGAGTTTCTTATGATGATGTCAAACGGGGTAGTTCAGGAGTTCCGGGGGCATCAGGAGGTAAGTTACAGATCTACCATGGAATTGGACCGGGAAGAGGTGAGCGGCTCTATACGCCGGAGCCTGGACCGTACACCGGATACAGCAGGAATAACGGTGAATCCAGTTGACGAAGGTGTGCTGTTGAGCCTGGAAGACGGCGAGAATGTTCTCTTTGAGCCGGAATCATCGATAATTCCTGAAGAGAGGATTTCCCGGCTGGTAACTCTGAAATCTCTGCTGGAGAGCTACACCGGTCGGGATATTCTGATAACCGGACATACGGCGCATTTTGGAACTGAAGAGGGGAGAAAGGCGCTTTCAGAAGAACGGGCTGCTGCGGTGGCCGCAGTGCTTTTTCCCGACGGCAGACAGGGACCGGGGAAACTTTATATACGGGGAGCGGGTTCCGATGAACCGGCGGCTTCTGAAGGCAGTGAGGCCGGCCGTATGGCCAACCGCAGGGTGGAGATTCTGATTCTCGATTGAGTCGTTTTTCAGTTTCTTATCAGGTGATAATCAGCACCACCACTCCGGCCACGGCAACCACAGCGCCGAATACTTCCCTTAGGGTTACCCTGTCTTTGAGAAAAATGATTGAAGGAACAATAATAGTAATAGGGACAATTGCAGTAATGGCGGAAACCACACCCGCCGGACTGTAGCGCATGGCCAGCAGGATAGCACTGACACCGAAAACCGGCCCGGCAAAGGCCCCGATTCCCAGTCTCAGCATGGCGGGCCTGTCTTTTACTCCTTTTACCACTCTACCCAGAGCTCCGGTTGCCAGGATAAGAGGAATGAAACCGGCCATACCTCCGAAGGTTCTGATGAATGTGGCCCCAAGGGGATCGTGGCCGCTCATTCCGAGTTTACCCAGTATCATTCCTCCTGACTGACCCGCCGCTCCGCCAAAGGCTAAAAGGAGTCCTATCCACCTTGCGTTTCGGGTGCTTATCGTTTTTTTACCAGCTGATTTATTCCTGTCCTTTCCACTGACAGCCAGAGCCACTCCTGCCATGGTAAGTGCCATTCCAGCCCCGTCCCCCGGGGCCAGACGGGTTCCGAAAACAACACGGTCCAGAATTGCAGAGATTGGTGGGGAAAGGCTCATCATTAACATCGCCATACGTGAACCGATGATGAGATAAGAGCGGAATAAGAGGAGGTCACCCAGAAAAAAACCGACAAAACCCGAGGCAAGCAGCCAGAGGGTATCGGCCATACCTATCCCTTGGGGCCAGGGTGTTATCCCCCGAAGGATGTTTATCAGAGAAATAATCAGGGCCGCCATTATAAGGCGAATAATATTCACCGGTACGGATCCGATACGTTTCCCGGCACTTTCAAAAACCAGGGCTGAAATGGTCCAACCCAGCACAGCTCCGAGAGATATCAATTCACCGATAGAATGATCGAACATAAGAGCGAGTCTTTATTGAATTTGTAATTTTGCCAAGGGGGTATGGGGGCACAGCTGGGATAACAGGGTGGAATACTCATATTTATTTTGCATCTCTGACTTTATGACATTAAGCTTGGTGGAAAGGGGGTTCATTATGAACCGAAACATGATAAAAACGATACTTTTCCTGTTATTGATACTGAGTTTTACCGCCGGCCTCTGGGCCCGGGGAGATGCAGAATTACCCATGAAAGGACCGGTTACAGTAGCTTCGAAATTCGATACTGAAGGTGCTCTTTTGGGCAATGTGATAGTACTTGTGTTGGAAAACGGTGGTTTTGATGTGGTTGATAAAACCGAACTCGGGGCAACCGATGTGGTCCGCAAAGCTTTGGAAACCGGTGAAGTGGATATGTACCCCGAGTACACCGGTAACGGAAACTGGTTTTTTATGCCCAACGATTACGGTGATGACTGGTATAACAGTAAGGGTGCTCTGGCGGCTGTAAGGGCTCTGGATAAGGCCGCTTTCGATATGGAATGGCTGGAACCGGCACCGGCAAACAACACCTGGGCTATTGCGATTCGAGGGGACATTGCCAAGGCTGAAGGTCTGGAGACATTGAGCGATTTTGCCGGATATGTGAACGACGGCGGGCAGGTGAAACTGGCCGGTTCCGAGGAGTTTGTAAGCCGCCCGGATTCTCTTCCTGCTTTTCAGGATGCTTACGGTTTCAAGCTGAAAGAAGATCAGCTGCTGGTACTTTCCAGCGGTAATACGGCTCTTACCGAGCAGGCTGCCGCCCGGGGTACAGACGGTGTGAATACCGCTATGGCCTACGGAACCGATGGTCAGCTGGCCGCTCTGGGTCTGGTTGTTCTTCAGGATAATCTCGGAGTTCAGCTGGTGTACGAGCCGGCACCCAGGGTCCGCTCGGCAGTTTTAAAAGAGTTTCCTGAGATTGCCGATCTACTGAATCCTGTATTTACCAGCCTGGATCTGGTGAGCCTGCAGACTTTGAATGCGAAGATTGCCGTTGAGGGCATTCCCGCCCGGGATGTAGCCGAAACCTGGCTGAAAGCAGAGGGCTTTATAGATTAATCTCTTACCATGCGTGAAAGATTTGATGTGGTGCCCCTGGCGGCTCTGTTTCTCGGATCCGCTTCATTTCTTATGCCGTTCGCCGCCCTCAAGGAAAACAGGGTGGTGGACGGGCTGCTGTTAAACGGATTTCAGCTCGCAGGTCCACTTTACGGGGCCGTTGCTGTACTGACTGCTGTAGGTGTACTGGCCGGGGTATTTCTGATGAAGAACGGCAGTCGGCGGCGGCTTCTCTATGGCGCTGCGGGGGTTGTCTGTTTCTGGCTCACCGCGGCTTTACTGGTAAGGGCGGGTATGATGCTCACAGGCGGTGCGGCACCCCGGGTAAGTCCGGCTATCGGATTCTGGG
>Ga0209633_10006294_pt1 | contig 10188 bp, 11 predicted proteins | sample Cruoilmetagenom1_FD_187290 | JGI IMG/M metagenome (GOLD analysis project Ga0209633, IMG submission 187290) | Oil polluted marine microbial communities from Coal Oil Point, Santa Barbara, California, USA - Sample 1 (SPAdes) (version 2) | ecosystem: Environmental > Aquatic > Marine > Oil seeps ... | reverse complement strand
TCCACAAAAAGGGACGATCATATTTAATAATTTCGTTTCGCAAAATAGTTTTTGGCATGAACAAGGGGCTCAACCTAATGATGTGATTAAAGAAATTGATGGAACTATTGTTACCTTACAAAATGCAAATCAGGTTTTCGGACAAGTATTTACCTGGCAGCCCGGAAAAGAAATAGCAGTTAAGTTAGATAGAAATGGTGAGGAAGTTGTTATTAAAACTTCGCTAACGCAATCGTATACAATGGGGCAAAAACTGCAGCCAAAAGAAGATACTTCGGAAACTCAAAAGAACTTACGGGAAGCTTGGTTAAAAGGGTAAATTATTGAAAATATGTAAATTAAAGATATTAATTGTGATTCTGAGTGTCCCGATAACTATCGGGGCGAAGAATCTCAAAATTGTAGATTCCTCAGTCGTATCTCTTTCGGAATGACATCATTTTTTCAATTAAACACTAGCCATTACTGAAACACTTTTAAAAAAGAGCCCGTTTAAATTAATTTAAACGGGCTCTTTTATTTTGTAAATATTATTTGATCATTCTACAACTATTGGAATTCCATAATAGAATTCTAATAATTTCGTTCTGAATACAAAATTATATTTTGCCCTGATCAAACTCGATTGTGCGTTGACTAACCTATTCCGTACCTGCTCAAAATCAAAAGAGTTTGTAGCACCCAAATTATAACGTTCTTGAGCGAATACAAAAGATTGATCCTGGGCTTTTACCGATTTTTCAGCAGCTTCATATTCCTTCAATGTTGCTTTCGCATTTATATAGGCCCGCTCTATAGCTTCTCTTAAGGCTCTTTTTGTATCGTCTAAATCGACTTGTGATATCTCCTGATTAATTTTTGCCCTGTTTACATTCGCTTTTACCTGACCCCTATTAAAAATAGGAATGCTTAAATTTAAACCTATAAATTCTCCTAGGTTATTGTCAAGTTGATCAAAAAATCCGTTTTTAATCAACCTTTGAGGCCCGGAAGGGTCATTAAAATCAACGGGAACAAAAAAATCATCTTCTTGTCCTTGAAAATGATTGTATACCGTATTTATACCGGCGCTTAAAGATAAGCTCGGTAAATAATCGGCTTTTGCAATTTTAATTCCGGTTTCTGAGTTTTGTAATGCCAATTCAGCACTTTTGATCTCAGGTTGGTTCTTGACAGCTTTCGAAAATATTTCTTCAGTATTGTTATACAATAAAGCAACAGAGCTAATTGTTACCGGAATCTCCTCAATATCAAAACCTTGATTTGGTATTTGCAATATTTGGGAAAGATCCAATAAGGATAAGGCCAGATTATTTTCCGCGGTAACCACTCCATTTTCATCATTCACTTTGGTAGCTTCAACTTCCAATAAATTCCCCTTAGGTTGCACTCCAGCATCAACTAATTCTTTTGTTCTGGAAAGTTGTTGTTCACTTATTACAACCTGTGCCTCTGCTATTTTTAAATTTTCTTTATTAAACAGTACATTCAGGTATGAGTTTACAATATTTAATGAAATATCGTTCTTCATTTTTTCCAAGTCTAACTTACTTGCCTCATATGATGCTTTAGATTGTATCAAGTTGTTTCTATTGCTGAATCCGTTAAACAAATTAACCGACGCATTCAATCCAAAATTATTAGACCGTCTGTCATTAGCAACTCGAGAATTACTTGCAGCGTCAAAACCAGAGCCAAAGCTAAAATTTTGGGAAGCTGAGGCAGAAGCGCCCGGCAGCATATTCCCTTTAGCTGTAGTGATGTCTTCTTTTCTTAAATCTGTGGTGTAACCTGCCCTTTTTACCGATAAATTATGCTCCAAGGCATGGTCTACACATTCTTTTAAGGTCCATTTTTTATCTTGAGCAAACGAAGTGAGAATTACAAAAAATGTAATTAGAATACTTAATCTAGTTTTCATGAAGTCGTACTATTTTTTAGCTAGTTAAATAAAGTAAGGACGCGATTACACTTTTTAAATGTAATTCAACGTTCTGCTTTAGAGATTCTTGATTTTTTATATGACGAATAAAAGTAAAACTTGTTACACTTTATTTTTCTTATTGAAATGTTAAAACTTGAATTCGACCTAATATTTGTTCAAAGTTTACTTTTTTTCCAGCTTCTGTACAGAAGGAAACCTGCAACACCAACCAAAATATAGGGGAAAGCCATTAAATAGATAATTCCGGAATTTAATCCTTCGGCCATATCAGCATCACCAGATTCAACTACCGCCTTACACATTGCACATTGTGCAGAGATACTTTGTGAAAAAATAAGCAATATGATAAAAAAAACTTTTTTCATTTTTTAGACTTAGTGTTTTTTTAGTAATATGGAGCAATCAATATATAAACCACTACGCCTGATATCGCAACATATAACCACAAAGGGAATGTGAATCTTGCTATTTTTTTATGCCTTTCAAAATCATTGGTAATCGCTCTTACATAAGTGATCAATACAAAAGGTATCACAACAATTGATAACAAAATATGCGTAAGTAATATAAAAAAATATACATACCTAACCCATCCCTGTCCTTCAAATGTAGTCGAATCTGAGGTCATATGATAAGCAATATAGAGGATTAAAAAAATAATAGAAGCGATAATGGCCGTTTTCATTAATCGTTCGTGCAGAAGTCTTTTTTTATTTTTTATAGCCCAAACGGCAACAACCAAGAGCAATGCGGTTATCGCGTTAATCGTAGCATACACGGGAGGTAAAAAAATAGGTAATTCAACATCTAACTTTACACCAAATAATAATGCTACCACTAAAGGAATAACTATTGATAGCGCAATTATCCATTTGTTATATTTTTTTGATGAGGTGGTTTCTATTGTCATTTGAAATTATTCTTTTAACAAAATAGCAATATCTTCTTTTAGCATTTGTACCTGTTTGGCATCCAATCCATCATAAAATTTAATAGGGTTTTCATTCTCTCCAACAGTAACAGTTCTTGATCTTATATAACCATCTCTATCAATCAAAGCAAAGAGGCCCGAATGTTCAAACCCTCCCTCAGCTTCAGCATTTTCACCTGCATATAATTTAAATCCTTTATTTGAAAGTTTATAAATTGTATCTATGTCACCCGTTAACAAATGCCAATTTTTTAAGGTTGCATTGTGCTCTTCGGCGTATTTTTTCAATCGTTCAGAAGTATCTCTTTTTGGGTCAATGGTTATAGATGCAATTCCAAAATTCGGATTGCCATAGAATTCACCCTGAATTTTCAGCAAACTTTTGTGCATTTTCGGACAAATAGTCGGGCATGAAGCAAAGAAAAATTCAACCACATAGACTTTCCCCGCAAAGTCTTGGTTGCTAATTGTATTTCCATGCTGATTTATGAAACTAAAATCGGGAACTTTTTCGAACTTTAGCAGAGACGGATTTGAAATTTTATTAATGATCTTCGGCACTGCCCAAATTCCAAAGATCAACAGTATAAATGTAATACCTATGTATGATTTGTTTTTCATATTTCTCTCTTATTCTTTTTTAAGGCCAGCCTGTATTCGGCGATCAATACTTTCACATCATCGACCATTTCATTATGAATTGGTGCAACAGTTTCTGCATTATAACCATATACCATTCCACCAGGCGCATTCTCATCATTAGTTCTTCCCCGTAAGTGCATATCTTTATCAATAATAAAGGTATATGGAGAATAGTTGTTAGGAGTCAATTGGTAGGACGTTTTTAAACTGTCAAATAAGTCGATAATATCTTGATCGGTGCCAAAAACAAAATTCCATTTTTGCATATCTGTTATTGCTCCCAATTCTTTTTTGAGTTGCATGGCTTGTTTTTGTGTACCTTCAGGTAATACAATGACGAATTGAAAATCTCTAAACTTATAAAAGTGTTTATATATTTTCTGATTTAAGTTCAGGGCATTGTTTTTTACAGACTGTAAGTCATTCCCAAGAAAACATAAAATCGAAATTTTGCCTTCTAAAGATATAGTTACTGAATCTTTAGTTTTAAACTTTGTTATATCCTTTATTGTTTCTGTAACAACAGGAAGCTTTGCAAAATTATTAGTACCTGTCAGTAATAAAATATAAAAAATAAGTGGTACAATAAACAAGCCAATTAAAACCCAAATTTTCTTTGATAACATTTTTTATCGCTAAAAAAAGCGGTTAAAAACCGCTTTATAATTTATTAAGTCGCTAGTAATTCCATTTTGTATAGCTGCTTAGAACATCACCCATATAGTCACCTTCAATTAGAACAAGTGCTGCTAAATAACAAATTAAGAATACGGCTGTCCAAACAATAGCCCTCCGCAGACTCGCTTTCTCTTGTTTTAAATGCATAAAATACCAGGCGATACCATATGCTTTTACCAAGGTAAGTATTAAAAAAATCCAATTTAATATACTTGTCCCTAAAAAACTTGTCAAATGAATAGATTCGGGTTTACTAATACCTAATATTACTTCAACAACCGTAACGAGTGATAAAAACCCAAATACTTTCCAAATTAATCCTGTATGTGATTCTGCGTGTGCCATTATTTAATTATTTAAACTAGATAGAAGAATGTAAATACAAATACCCAAACCAAGTCAACGAAGTGCCAATACAAGCCTACTTTTTCAACCATTTCGTAATGACCTCTCCGTTCATAGGTTCCTAAAATAACATTAAAGAAAATAATAATATTTATCAGAATACCTGAAAATACGTGAAAGCCGTGAAAGCCGGTTATAAAAAAGAAAAAATCAGCAAATAATGTTTTACCATATTCATTGACTTTAAGATTTGCCCCTTTAACAACACCGGTCGCTTTCGCTAAAAATTGATTTGCCTCTTCCCTCGAAAGTATTGTTTTTTGTTTTGTTTCTAAATTAACTTGTTCAGTACGTAAACTAATATCAGGGTTTGCTTTAAAGCTCTCTACGACTTCATTTACGGTATACGGTGGTAAACCTGCCGCATCTTTAACATACCATAAACCTTTACTTTTAGTATGCTCTACTCTACTTTCATTTGAGTTCACTACAAAATCTTCTAAAGGAATTTGATGTCCGGAAGCATCTACAAATTGCACGATTTTACCATCTTGTAATTGTAATGAACCATAGGTACCACCTATAAAATTTTTCCATTCCCAAGCCTGTGAACCTAAGAAAATCAACCCTCCGATAATAGTTAGCAACATGTACAAGGTTACTTTTCCTTTTTTCATATGGTGGCCGGCATCGACTGCCAATACCATAGTCACAGAAGAAAAAATTAAAATAAATGTCATAAATGCCACATAGTACATAGGATAATGGCCATGAACAAAAGGAATGTGAGTAAAAACTTCATCAGCAATCGGCCAACTGTCTAAAAATTTAAACCGCATTAAACCATATGCTGCTAAAAATCCTGAAAAGGTCAAGGCATCAGAAATGATAAAAAACCACATCATCATTTTACCATAACTGGCTCCTAAAGGTTCTTTTCCTCCTCCGGTCCAGGCTCCTTTATTAGCGTTTTCTGTAGCAATTGTTGCTTCCATAAATAAGTATTGGTTGTTTGGTTAAACTGTTAATCAGCCTTAGACTAATTTTTTGACAGATAGGCAAAAATAAAAAACTTTATGACATAAACCAATGGTTTAAAATTTTTTACCTGCTTGTAAGGTTTTGATTATCTGATAAAATAGAAAAACAAAAAAAGAAAAATCCATAATATATCTACAAAATGCCAAAAGATAGCACCGAGATCCATTCCCAAAGTAGTGGTGGAATTGTATTTATTTTTAAGATGATTATAGAGTACAACTAATAAAACAATGAGTCCGGCCAAGGCATGTACCAGATGTGCAAAAGAGATAACCACTAATAATGAAGAGGATACTAAACTCCCTTTGCCAACAAAGAATAAGCCCGCTTCCCTTAATTGATTGAATCCTTCTATTTGAAAATATACAAAGCCCAATCCCAACAATAGGGTAATGACCAAGAAAAGAGTGGTAGCCTGTTTATTATCCTTTTTAATACTTTTTTTTGCCAATATGAAAGTAATACTACTTAATAAGATCAATGTAGTACTTATGTATAGTGCTTGCGGCAAATCAAAAGAAACCCAATCTTCACGTTTCATACTGATCACATAGGCACTGGTTAAACCGGCAAACATCATTACCATACTAACAATGGCAATGTATAACATCTGTTTTGAGACTCTCTTCCTTACTTGTTCATTCATAATCATTAGTGTAAAAATTTATCTACGACGTAAATTACTTGAATTAAAGTGATATAAAAAACACTTGCTAACATTAGTTTTCGGGCAATTTTGTCAGTTTGTTTTTTATGCAATTCAATACCATAATACAACATTACAAGCCCTAATAAAAATATTATAATTGCTGCTACAGGTGATAGATATAAACTTCCGGTTATTTTGAGTACGGGAAAAACAGATACCAATAGCATCCAAACTGTATACAATAAGATTTGAGAGGTGGCTTTTCTATTTTTTTCACCGGTTGGCATCAAATTGAATCCTGCTTTTTTGTATTCATCATATTGCAGCCATCCTATTGCCCAGAAATGTGGGAATTGCCAAAAAAACTGGATTAAAAATAATATACCGGGTTCAATAGCGAACATGCCTGTTGCCGCTACCCAGCCTAACATAAAAGGAATTGCTCCGGGGATAGCACCTGCAAAAACCGCAAAAGGTGTTACGGGTTTCAAAGGCGTATAAACACTCACATATAAAAATATAGAAATAGCCGCAAACATTGCTGTTTTCGGATTTATGGTATATAAAATAGCTATTCCTAAAATAGCCAGCAAAATTCCGATAATCAATGCTGTTGTTACAGTCATTCTACCGGCAGGCAAGGGCCTGTTCTGAGTACGTTTCATTAATTTATCAGGCTCCTTTTCAATAATTTGATTGAACACATTCGAAGCACCGACCATACAATAGCCACCAATAGCCAATAAGATCAATGTTGGTATATGGGGTGTCTCTACGGCTAATAAATATCCTGCTATTGACGAAAAAACAACACTAACAGACAGACCAAATTTAGTCACCTGTTTCAGATCATCTATAACAGAAATCAACGTTTGATTTTTCGTATTTGTACTTGACAAAGTCTGCATATTTTGTTCTTAAAACGGTGCAAATATATTTATTAATTCACTAATAACCGTGTTAAAAAAGAGTCTTTATGAAACTACACTGTAAAAAATTTAAAAAAGGCTTTGCGATTCATAGAAATGTATTAAATTTGCCCCTGCATTTTGCCGGCAGGCAGGCTCGCATTTAATTTAATAAATGCCTCGTTCTTTTAACAGAAAAACTTTGCGAAAGTAGCTCAGGGGTAGAGCATCACCTTGCCAAGGTGAGGGTCGCGGGTTCAAATCCCGTCTTTCGCTCATAGAACAATCCAATTTAATTGCCATATATGGCAATTTAGTCATGCCTTAGGCAGACGGGCTCGAGTGGTGGAATTGGTAGACACGCTGGACTTAAAATCCAGTGGGCAGTAATGCCCGTATGGGTTCAAGTCCCATCTCGAGTACTAGGAAGCTGAGATTTATGTCTCAGCTTTTTTTCTTTCAGGTACAACATAGGTACAACATTTTGATATTATTAAAATTTAATAAATTTTAACATTGTTTAGAGGTAAACGAGATTAAATTTAATAGTACTTTCCATATGTTTTCAAGTTAATATTTTTTTGATTAATATACAAAGAAGCCTAATAAACAGTTATCTAGTTTTTTCTTTGCATTAGCATGGATTCTTCATTGAAAAGCTATTTTACGATTTAAGCGAATGACAAAACCATTAACATGTATTTGGCTATTTAATATTTAAAACTCGTTGAGTGAGAATTCAAGATGTGTGTCTATGGACACAATCATGTCTGCTCCCCACGGTCGCAGAATTTAAAAAAGTCCTTTACCCCTCAAAAAAAATCCGTTTTTAAAGTGATGGATTCAGAGGCTGCTATCATAGATGGTTTTTGTATTTATTCTCCATTATGCTAGGAGAATCCATTACTTTAAAAATGAACCAAGCTCGCTCAAGCGAGTGCGGTAGTTTTCATAAAAAAAGGAATTGGTCGATGATGATTTTATCAAGTTTCTCTAATGGAATTATATAGTTTAAAATTATCCGTTTATTCTTTTTTTGCACCTAATTGACCCAATTTATATCCCTGTTTATAAGGCTTTACGAAGGATTTGACCCATTTTAACTTATTTTTTTAAACTTTTTACTTTAAAGAAAGTTTACATTAAACTTTCTCGGTGTTTATGCGGCTTTGCGAGCGTTTTACAATAAACTTTTTTCATTTAATTAAATATTGAAATGTTGTAAGTAGCTAAAAATCAATGTTTTGCGAAGCAAAATAAATCAGTAGCATCGCTTTAGCGTGCTACCCTCTTGCTTCTCCTCTTTCGTTTGCAAAGCAAACAAAAAATGAAAACAAATTAGTTTATACTATTTGCCCTTTTTAAAATGTTCATTTCCCCATATATCCTTGCCATAAAATCAAAATATATTTATCTCTACCATGTTCCTTTCTTTTTAAAAACCCATATTCATATACAAATAAGTACACATCACCTTTTTTATTCTTCCAGTAATGAGTGAAAAAATTCGGGTTAAAACCTAACTCTAATAGTATTTCTGATCTTACCGTGGCTTTACCAGCTTTATTATATTTTTTTAAAATTTTTCGATTTAACTTCAATTGATTATCAACTTGATTATAAAACTTTGGAGCCTGTACTTGGGACAGTTTATAATGGTAAGCACTTTTACAGTAAGGGTCACAGAATTTCTTATCTGTTCTACCCTTGAGTACTTTATTACAAGACAGACATAATTTTTGAAATTTCATATACTATTTAATTTAACAGTACATTATACGGATAATATTCGAATAACAAACGATTATACAATTTGTTTCTTGTAATTTTAAGTAAAAACAATAAAATACAATTCTCATGGAAAAGTCTATTACACTAAAACACCTTTTAATTAAGAAACAACAATGCATTGGATTGCAATTTAATACCGATAAGGTTATTGAAGCATTGATAAAACAATTACCAGATCCTAAGTGGAGTAAGGAGTTTAATATGGCTTATATCTTCAATACGAAATCTAATTTGAACCTGATCTTTGAAAAATTCAGAGGGGTGGCTTGGGTAAACTGCAATTATTTTTTTCAAGATCGGGTCCTTCATAACGACAATGAGGATATTGATTTAGAATGGTTTAGAAAAAGAGAAACTGAAGTACATTATAAAAAGTGTCCTGACGAATATTTAAAGAAACTAGAGTTAAAAAAATATGCTAACAATACAGTAAAAAGTTATGTGACATGTTTTGAAGCGTTTATCAATTATTATAAAGATCATGAATTATTAAGTTTAAACGAAAATGACATTAGAAACTATCTGCAAAAACTCATTCGGGAAGAACGATCTAATTCATATATCAATCAGGCTATCAACGCTATTAAATTCTATTATGAGGTAGTTCTAGGAATGCCTAATCGCTTTTATGCTATCGAAAGACCCAGAAAAGAGCATAAATTGCCCAAAGTGCTATCAATTGAAGAAGTTAAAATGATGATCGATAATACCAATAATAGTAAACATCGCTGTATTGTTAGTCTACTCTATTCTGCGGGTCTAAGAAGAAGTGAATTACTAAATTTAAAATTGGAAAATGTAGACAGTAAAAGAATGCTTATACGAGTGGAAGCTGCTAAAGGAAATAGTGATAGATACACTCTACTTTCTAAAACTCTTTTAAAAGATCTGAGAACTTATTTTAAACAATGGAAGCCTTCTATCTATTTATTTGAAGGCCCATCTGGAAATCAATATTCAGCTGCCAGCATTGTTAAAATTGTGCAAAGAGCCAGTCAAAAAAGCGGAATTCGAAAAAACGTAACTCCTCATATGTTGCGGCATTCTTTTGCCACCCACTTACTTGAAAATGGGACTGATTTAAGGTATATTCAAGTTTTACTAGGTCATAAAAGTTCAAAAACTACAGAAATTTATACGCATGTTGCCACAAATGTTTTTTTGCAAATCAAAAATCCACTAGATTTGTAGGTATTATATAATAGATATATGTGTCATATGACACATATCCCTACGTTACCATACATTTAAAAATCAA
>Ga0209633_10006292_pt1 | contig 10190 bp, 6 predicted proteins | sample Cruoilmetagenom1_FD_187290 | JGI IMG/M metagenome (GOLD analysis project Ga0209633, IMG submission 187290) | Oil polluted marine microbial communities from Coal Oil Point, Santa Barbara, California, USA - Sample 1 (SPAdes) (version 2) | ecosystem: Environmental > Aquatic > Marine > Oil seeps ... | reverse complement strand
TCCCATTTTTATCGGGTCCCAGTTCTATTACGGCAAAATCCAATTCATTAGGTCCTTCCCTATGTTCTATTAGACGAATTACAGGAAATTCTACAGATTTTCTCAGTTCCTCTGTTTTACCAATTTTCTGGTATTTAAAATTGGCTTTTTGGATAGTAGCTAATTCTTCCGGAGTTATATATTCGATATTTTGTTGATTATCATATTTCCAAGGTGTAATCCATCCTTCTTTTTGTACATCAAAACAGTGACCGGCTGTTAATACTAGGTTATTTGTGATTAGAGTACCAGTACACCATCTTTTTTCTGAAATATTTCCCGGAGCATGATTTGGAAACTTGTTTTCTATTTCATCTTCAGATAACCATTGTAATTGCATTGTAGATGGCTCATGCTTAATAACATAAGTCTTTTTAACTCCTAAAGTTCCATCATATGCTTCAACCTCTTGAAGATCATCCTTATCTCCACATACTGATTCAAATTTTAATCCAGGCGGCAGGGGAAGAGCTACGCGATTATCTGTCATAAGATCCTCTTGAGAAACCGCTCGAAGGGCGGATAAAAAGATAATCAAGGCTATTGCAACACTTAAATATTTTAATGCTTTTAGTGATTTCATTGGCTTTACCTCTAATCTTCATTATTTATTGTTATTCCAGTATTGTCAAGCACCAATAAGCAGATATTGCAATAATAATTAATTTATGTATTATTGACCAATAGTATTGCCTTCTATTTCTTTCTTAAATTTAATAATTGGTTTAAATTGAGTATTAATTGAGTCTATAAGAAATAGTCAAATTATCAGAAATTTCAGAAACCTTCGCCACTGATTCTTGCTCTTTGAGCACCTTTATGATTTGTTCTCCTGTGTACCGCCTGTTGAGCATGCTCTCCTCTTGTCTATTTGTTCTTGCTAATGAGAACCCTCATTCGCTATGGACTAGTTTAGGTGGGGGCTTGCTCCTTCTCGAAAAATCATTCTTTTTTATATATTTTTGTATTTATAGCATCGGTGTGTGCAAAATCTTATATTGAGAATTTTCTAAATAGGATTACATAGCAACTTAGAAAGCAACAGTTTAAGATTAGTATATCAATTTAATTTAGATGTAGATCAGCCGAAATTTTATTGACTATCTCTCTCTCACAAACTGCACAGAATCTTACATAATCTGATGTACGCATTAAACAATTTAGCTCAGGTCTAAAGAAGTTGCACTTCTTATAATTACCGCCTTCATAAATACCAACTGTACCAGGTTCAACCTGATGTTGTACCATATTGGCTCCACATCCAGAATTACGCTTAGTAGGAATGGGGGTATCGTCAAGTATTAAATCTTTCCATTCGATTTCTGAACGATCAGTTTTTTGTGTAATATTTGGGAAAGTCCTATTATATTCATAATGCTCTAAATCATATTCATCAGCCAAACCAAAATAACTGTGTCCTAATTCGTGTAGGCCAATTTTGAATGCGTAATATGAAGAAGAAAATACTGGAGCCCCATTCCAACCACCTGAGCCACCATGATTGTTGTTATTTACAAGAATCATTACAATATGAGCATCATTAATCCAATAATTTCTAACGTCTCTTACAATTCTTTGATCCTTAATTTTTAGCAATTCCTTACGACCATCTCCTGTATAATCAAAGTATGATTGAAAAAATGTCATTTTTGATCCAGAAATATTAAATAAATCCTCACTGCTTTCAGTTGACACAATATTTAACCTATACACTTTTAGTTTATCTTGAAACTTGGAGAAAGGTTTAAATGTAATAAAATTTTCAACAAAATTATCTACATCTTTTTCAAACTTTATTTTATCTTCGTTATTTGAAGTATAACCTTCTGCACAAATTGCTATATTCCAAGAAATTGATGTATCCTGGTTGCCGTGAACTAATACGGCGGGTCCATCAACATAACCATATTCACTTTGGAAATCTCCCGTTACTGGGGCCGCTTCATGTTGAATTTCTACACGAGAATCTATTTCAAAAGAATATAGGTGTTCGGGTGATTTTGTTGGAGGATCTATTTTATGAATTATGCTTTTTATCTCTAGTACAAATCTCTTTTCCGGATCTGGGATCAATATAGAAAAAATGTTTTGTTGATTAGCCGGAATTATATAAGTAACCGAGTCACCATGATCTCCGAAATGAAATTCTAAATCTGAATTAAAAGGATCTTGTATCGTTCTGGTATAAAAGGTTTGACCTTCTTCACTTATAAGATTGATTATATATCCGATGTATTCATTATTTGCTTATCTCAAATCAAATGGGGGTGGTAAAATATTTGTCTTTTTGAAAGACGTAATCCAAACATTTGCACCTTCATATTCAAAATCTATGCGTAAACTTTTTTTGAACAATTGATTCTCCTAATAATTATTTTTTCATGCTGTTTCGTTATGTATCTTCCGATGAACAATAATGTTGCCAATATCTAAGTACCCTGGCAGTCTTTATCCATTAGATGAAATCTCCGGCAAAATAAAATCTGTTAGTTTAATTTCGGTCGGGACACTTCAAAATTTCTAATGCTTCTAATTCTATGGTTTACATGTACCATAATCTTCAGGCGGATTTGGAATCATAGATTTATATTTACCTTCTTTTGCCTTCCTAGCCTCTTCAATACGTTTTGCTAGAACTTTAATGTCTGTAATCCATTTCTTGTTTGGTTCTGGTTCTAGTTCTGGCTCTAATCCTATTTTTTCCCCTTTATCATACAAGCACTTGGTGAATTTAGGGTGAAACAACTCATCATTATTTTTTAATGCAGTCTCCTCTGATAAAATGCTTTCACAACCATGATCCATAGCAGTTAGTACTTTGATATTCCACGGGTCGTTAATGTTATCAGGGTTATTAGCAAGATAAGCATTATAGAAAACCGATAAACGAAGAATTTGATCAATAACAATGCCCATGCTTCTTGTAGCAATTGCTAAGGGGCTATAACTTGTGCACTGTTCCCTTACCGTATAGTCGCCATGTACAACCATATAAAACGTATTTTTAGGAGGCTCTTCCGCAAGTTCTCTTGTATCTTTGACTACACTTTTCCAGGCCTCATCCATCACTTCCTGTACTCCATAGAAAAATACATATTCTCTGGCTCCGCCGTCAATATACATTTCACCGTCGATAAATTCAGCTGGAAATATTACCGGTACTGCAGAGGAAGCCATAATAGCGTCAATAAATAATCTCTGTCTTCTTTCACCCTTATATTTATATGCTATTCCTGTGAGGTCAATTATGCTGAATTTTCCCGTGTCTGCGTTGACAGCACCTACGAATAAATAACGATTCTTTTTATATTGATTTGCTATTTCATTCAGAATATCATCCGTAAGAACGTCTTTAAGCATCTTTCTAAGAGGCTCTCTGCTGTACATAGCTTTTTTCTTAAAAAGATTTGATGCCCACCAGCCTTCAACTACGTCAGAATCTTTTAAGCCCCTACCGTAAACTCTTTTAAGCAGATCTATTATCTCGCTCTTAATTCTATCCTGCCTGCTTATTTTATTCTTCTTTTCTTTACCTTGCTCATTTTCATTCCTTGTTTTTTGTACTTTCTCTTCCTCATCTATATTTCCGGACAATAAGAAAACAAACGGTGCAAGCAATGAACCCGTACTTACACTAGTCACAATATCAAAATGAGGTATTTGCTTTGATTGGTACCATCCGACCATAAATCCGGCACCGAATGCCCCATATTCTCCGCCTGCTGATAGAGACATGACATTTATTATTTTATCATCTTTCTCAACTTTACTCTCTATTAGTTCTACGAATTGGTTAAGCAGCGGTTTGCCGGCTTGGTCTTCTTCGATAAGTTGTGCTTCCATTTCTTTGGATTCGACAGATTCACAAGCCTTACCGCATGGCCTTTTACCAGCACAGCCAATAGATAGAATCACAATAAATAAGAATATCCCAATTAAAGTTTTGAGGTTCATGACATACCTCCGCCAGATATGTAGCTAAATAATAATACATTAAACAACTAAGCCACAATAATGATATAACTCTTAATATTTCAAATCTGACATCACTCTATAATAGTTTTCTTTAATTTGGTGATTCCTTAATTTTATGTTGATATGACTCAGTGCAAAGCTACTGATTATTATAAATTGCAAATAATAGCACTCGCTAACCAGTTTTAAGGTGTAGCGATACAAGCTTTTAACTTACTATCTGCGTCAATATATCTAGGTGCATTATTTGATATATTGTTAGAGGGAGTTATTAGCAGGGCAGTGCAAGTCCTCGCTTTAATATTTGCATTAATCTCTGTATCAGCAGGAACACTATCACATCGGGGAGGAGGAGCTAAGCTCTCTTGTGTTCCCGTAGGTTGATCTTGATCTAATAATTCTTGAGCCCCTCCGGTATTATCATCAACTTCTTTAGTTGTGTTCTTTGTCTCCTGAATTTTCTGAAGTGAAGTTTGAAAAGCTGCAACAATTGTATTGACCTCAGGAATCGAATCTTTCAGTTTGCTCTGAAGATTAGTATAAATCTGTTTAACTTCTGTTTTAATATTTTCAGCTGATCCAGATATAGCTTCTTCAGCATCATCCTGTAGTTTTAATGCCGCATTAGCGGCATCTATTGCCTTTCCTAATGCTTTCTTAGGATCTCCATCCTTTAATTGTGGATCTGCAAAAACAATTTGGGCATTAGTTAAGTAATAACCAATATTTGTTTTTTGGTCTTTTAGATTCTTTCGTTCTTCTGATACATTAAGAAAAACGGTAGAGGTGCTCAAAACACAATCACTTTGCTTCATTGCTGATAAGAAATAACCTGCCTTTGTACTGCTATTGCTATACGCTCTTAAGGCAACGGTTCCTGCTGTACCTAGTGCTAACGCCGCTATGAGGTTTGTGTTGCCTGAAAATATAGCTACAGCGCCTGTTGCTATTGCCAAACCTATAATTGGAAGATCAAATAAAAATGTGTTTACTCCTCCAAGTTTTGTAAACTCATCGGAATATTCGTTGGCTCTGAAATTGGCATAATTACGCTTTAGGCAGACTTCTTTATTAATTCCTGTTAGGTCCTTGCAGAGTAACTCATCTATACAATTTGCCCTCTCGGCCTGACTTGGAAGTTTATCACAGAATTTTTTACTCTTATTAATTCCATAATATTCTTCATACGACTCAGATTTATACACATTAAAAGCTGCGCAAGAAAAGTTAAGCCCTATTAGAACGCTTAGCAGTAAAAAAGAAATAAATTTTAGAGTTAAAATGTAGGACATTGGCCTTAATTTAGTATTCATTCTGTAAGATCCTCCTTGTGGACGCATCCTCTAGCAGGTGCGGTTATAACTAATCTAAATAATTCGATAGAATTTTAACAATACAGATCCCATTCTATTAATATTTCCTATCTTGTTTATCAATCATATTTATGTTTCCGCCAAATTCATTAGTAAATAACAAAATCAATAAAGAAATGTTTAATTGATCTCTGAACCACATCATAGTACAGCATAGTACAGCTGGATAAAGTAGTCAATAGTTTTGTGTAATTTATTCTATTCCTCTTTTGTATAGCTCTGTTTAAGTTGGGAATATGAAGAATGCAAGCCAATCCTGGCTATTCTCCATACTCTCTGCTTATAGGGCTTTTTGTTAAAAATCTAACTTATAATATGGACCTAGTATAAGGAGTAGGGTCACAGCACACTACGTCCAAGGTTCATTATTTAAAATTGGGCTCCTTTTTCCCAAGTTCAAATAATGAAATTACTTTAATTAAGTTTTGTTGAAGTATTCAGTAATTTTATTTTTCTATCAGGTAGTTGCATATAACAAAACCCAAGTCATATACAAGATTTCAAATTATATTCATTATGGTACTAACGATTTTTCTTTGTTTACTTTATGAATTTCTAAAAATCCAGGTTGTACTATCTGCCATAATTTATCAGCATTCTGATTCATAATTTCTGCAATGATATAGAAAAATGAACTACCCAATTCAAGATTTTCTATTTCTAACATTTCGTAAATTATTTTTTCACGGATTTTGTCATGAGGATGTCTATCAAATTTACTGATAGCATCATTATTCTGTTCTCTGAATTTAACTAGATCGCAAGAAGGTTTCTTAACACAATCTATTAATTTATTTGCTAAGTCAATTTCTTCAGAGCTAGGGTTGGGATAGTATTTCCCATTGTAATACAATTCTTCTGCATTTCTTACAATATTTCGCAATTTGAAATAAAATGAGGGTGCATAATATAAGGTATCATATGCTTCGAAGTAATCTTCAGAAATTTTTTTTTGTTTTGCAACTTCTTTGATTATATCAACTGCGAATAGATCAGCTTGAACTTCATCTAACCAACCTCTTTTAATTTTTTTTGTATTTTGGTTCAAAGGCTTACTAGTTTTACCGTATAGTTGGAATGCTTGAGAAGATCTAACTGTGTGTTTATAGTAAACATGTCCATATTCATGGGCTAATGCAAACATTTCTATCCCCTTAAAATAACTGATTATTAAATTTTGAAGTTCGGGAGGGGGAGGCAATTGATGACCTCGGAATGTTTCTATAAATTCTAGGATCCTACCTCCATATAATTCAAGTAATGTTGGATCTTCGGTTTCATAAGAATTTTTCATTATTGTTTTTGGCTTTTGAGAGAGTTTCATTATGAGTGCTTCATCGCTCGGATCAATTTTTACTCCTTCTCTTGTAATTACGAAAGGAATTGTCATAGCAATTATCTTGCTCATCTCATTAGCAAAAGTGAAAAAATGTCGATTTATTATTATAATATGACCCATTTCTTCAGAAGGAGTTGCTACTCCTGCATTTAATTCTCTTATAGGAAGGGAGCCTATTTTTGGCAACTCATTTATCCCTAAATTTAAATTATTAGCTGTATTATGTACTTCATCTAAAATTCCTGATAAATATTTGTAAACACCATATCCCTCATACCTTGTCGAGATTTTACTGCACGATATATCTTTAATTTCGTCTAAGTCGATAAGATCTGGTCTCAGACTATTAATAATTGCTTCATATAGCTCTAAACATTCTGCAATGGTAGTATTGCAATCATATGCAGGCAACTTAGTGCAACTTTCTTTTTGTAATTCTTCAATAAATTTGTACCCGGGATCTGAATCTGATAAGTATTCATCTTGATTTTGTGCTAATGAAATTGTTTGCATAGCAAATAGAATTAACAGTACAATAAATATATTGAAAAAATTAAAATCATTATTCACAACTCACCTCCATATATTACGATAATATTATAAAAAGGGTCAATCTGCAATATAAGAATTTATAGTTGCAATAATTTTCTTCTTATCGTTAGTTTTATAATATTTGTTTAATTCTCAAAAAATGTTGACAAATTTTCTAAATTATGTTTTGATGGAGAATATAAATTTCTTAGTAGTTGTGAGGTGTAAACAAATGCTTAAATACACTGGAATCGGAAATAAATATAATGAATATTTAAATATTGTAGCTTTATTGGGTTATTGTTTTTTATTTATAGTAGTATATTCGTCCAGCGCTTATTCACAAGATACTGATTGTATATCAGAAGTTAAGGAAAATAATCAATGCAAAGTGGTTATAGGCACAAGTGAATCAAATCTTGTCGGTGTTGATGGGCAACTAACAACAAAATCACTGACTGTGGATGGGCATATAAAAACCCAAACAATTGAAATAACTGGGGGCGGTGATTTAGCAGAAAAATTTAATATTAGGCCCTTTGAGATAATCAAACCTGGAATGGTTGTAAGCATTGATTCTGAACATCAAGGTTTGCTAAAAGTAAGCAATAAAGCTTATGATAAAAAAGTAGCAGGAGTTATAGCAGGGGCTGGAGAACTCATGCCGGGTATAGTTTTAGATAAAAATGATTTTTCTAAATCTAAATACACAAGAAATGTAGCATTGACTGGGCAAATATATTGTTTGGCAGATACATCAAACGGTTCTATTAAGCCAGGAGATTTGTTAACCACTTCCGACACTCCTGGGCATGCAATGAAAGTTTCCGATTTTACTAGATCTAATGGTTCAGTTATTGGCAAAGCAATGAGTTCATTAGAAGATGGTCAAGGTCTAGTGCTTTTGTTGCTAACTCTGCAATAATTAGCAATCCTTCTAAAGGAACTAAAATGAAAAATCAAATATTGTTCAATCTAAAGTATATGATTAAAGATCTAATAGTTATCCTGATAATCCTATTAATTTTGTCTTACAATGCTATCGGACAGCCTGCTCCAATGCAAAGTGAATACAAAGAAGTTAATATCGTGTCTGCCATACATAATAATCCAAAAATTATGTTCGAATCATTTAGTGATTCAGGCATAAGTTGGAAAGCAAAGCCTGTTGAAAAAAAACATGTTTCCGTACCTGGAGCAGATTGGATTAGGATCCATTTTGAGGATTATAATCTTGGGCAAGAGAGTTTTATCAGAATATATGGTAGTGATGGCGCAAAACAAGAATTGAATACAGTTAGTATGCAAAATTGGGATTACTTATCAGCAAGATTTAACGGCGGAATTGTTGCTATCTACTTATATAAATCACCGGATGATGATGGTATTTATTTTAGAGTAAAAAATGTATCGGTTGGTAAAAATAATGAAGAAAAGAAGCTTGATATATCAGAAATAAATATTAGTGATAAAGAGGCAACATGTGGAATTAAAGATGATCGTATTCGGTTAGAGAACCAGGATTTGAGAATTGCTCGTGTGATGGGTGTAGGCTGTACGGCTTGGTTGATAGCTGATGGATCCCTCTTAACAGCTGGCCATTGTGTTGGACCTAAAATGACATATGTTGAATTTAATGTTCCTCTATCAAATGAAGACGGCGCTACAAATGCACCTTTTCCAATTCACGCTTATCCGATAGATCTACAAAGCATTAAATTTACACCCCCAACGCAAGATCTTACTGATAATACTGATAATTATGGTAAAGAGTGGGCTGTTTTCCGGGTTCATCCCAATAGCAACCATGGGCTTTTGCCCCATCAAGCATATAATAATTTCTTCAGAATTAGTAATACTAGATTAGGTGAAAGCCTTCGCATAACAGGATTTGGTATCGATAATTCTCCGCCTGGAAAGAAAAGCCCTAATTTCCGTAATAGCTTTAGTCAAACTCAACAAACTCATTTTGGTAATTACTTAGAAGAAATAATCGTAGACTCTAATCAGGCCTATCTTTCTTATAGGGTTGATACAATGAAGGGTAATTCTGGAAGCCCTATTATTGAATCGGAAGATCCTACTGTATCAATCGGTATTCATACTGATGCGGGATGTCAAGACAGTGATAATTCTGGAAATAAAGGGACAAGTTTCAACAATGAAGAGTTGGTAAAATTTATTAATAGCAACTATATAAATAGCGAAATTTTTATAGATCAAGTTCATCCGATTGTAAGAACTAGACAAGATGGCAATGAAAGCGATGGAACACTTCTAAAACCTTACATATCAATTAGTGAAGCTTTAAACAAGGATTATACTGACAAGATTTTAAACATTATAGCAGGCTCATATAATGAACAAAACTTATTAATAGATCAACCGACAAAGATTAATGCATTATTCGGATCCGTGATTATAGGAAGATAAGCAATCGACAAAATCTTCATATCATTTAATAAATCACAATCATTAATAAAAGCACTTAAAATATAAGCCTTTACTATTCAATAATAATCTTTCTCAAGGAACCCATTAATATCTGTATCAAATACTACAACCCCATTTAGCATATTTAAAAAGTTCCGAAGTATTATTAAAAAAAATTGCCGTAAATTGTATTTGCTTGATCATAATTCTTAGATGTGTTTACGCTAATACCGTAATTTTGACCACTAATTATGCAACAATGCTAGAACCTTTACCGATTGTGTTGAGCCTTAGTGACAACACCTTTAGAAGCTTTTCCCTTTCTGATGTTACTCTGTGCATATATTGACCTGAACCGAATTAGTTGGAAACCAGAAGATAGTCATTAGGAAAATGGATACCAGTTTGTATCCTTATATGGCTAACACTAGAGCTTCAGAGGTTTTTTTAAGCATAGTCCCCCTTCCATGGATTTCGTCAGTAACCCAACTATGTTTAGT
>Ga0209633_10006291_pt1 | contig 10191 bp, 11 predicted proteins | sample Cruoilmetagenom1_FD_187290 | JGI IMG/M metagenome (GOLD analysis project Ga0209633, IMG submission 187290) | Oil polluted marine microbial communities from Coal Oil Point, Santa Barbara, California, USA - Sample 1 (SPAdes) (version 2) | ecosystem: Environmental > Aquatic > Marine > Oil seeps ... | reverse complement strand
ATATCACATAAAGGAGAAACAAAAATGGAGAAAGCCATAAAACGTTACAAATATTCGTTAATAGCCTGCATTGTTATAATCCTTCTGCTCCTGCTCTGGATCTTTATGACTCCGGGACAATTGGGCTCGTTGCAGAACTTACCGGAAAACGCCATAGAAGGAGTACTGGGAAGCATTGCTTTTAATAAAGACGGAAATCTTGCTTTAGTCGATAATAAAGGCGAGCCATTAAAGCCAGTTGAATTACCCCTTGAGTTGAGAGGTGGTGAACTAAAATTTATGACTAATATATCCATGTTTGGCGTTAAAGGATCACCGCTGAAAATTGTTATCCATATGGGAAACTCAACATATGCCTTCTGTGTAGACGATGTGACTGGTAGGCTTTTGCCTTATAGTGCTTGCGAATAGGGTATTATTTGGGAGCATACGTGAATTTATGTGCCGCTTTATATATAGATTGTCACATAAATAATTTTACTGCGTTATCGGTCGTCGGAGTAGAGACGCAAAATTTTGCGTCTCTACCACCTCTGGCCTTGTGCCAAATTTTAAAATCGGGTAATTATCTGACAATCTATAGATGTTCAGATAATCAAATTCACAAGGATAGAGGGGGAAAAACCTGTGGAAGGCTTACTGGTAGTACGTCGACCGCAGGTTTTTACCGAGCCCCTGGTAGATATTATCATCCAGGCGGGAATTTATAATTTTATCTTGTAACGCACTATCTTGTTAAGCAGGCCCTGGCGGGTCAGGCCAAGAAGACCGGCAGCCCTGGAACGATTGCCCGCTGTCTCACGGAGAGCTTCACTGACCATCTGCTGCTCGATTAGTTCAGTGACCTCTTTTAATTTTTTATCGCCTGGCGCTATGAAAACAGGAATTTCCTTTGGGTTGTTGATCTTGACGGATAAAAACTCTTCTCGAATCTCCCCCTTTTTTCCAGCCAGGATCAAGGCGCGTTCGATTTCATTTTGAAGCTCTCTAATATTGCCGGGCCAGTCAAACCGGGCCAAAAGTTCCATTGCCAGGGGCGTTAAGCGGGCGCCTGGTATCTTTAACTTTACAGAAAATTTTTTAAGAAAATAATCCGCAAGCAGGAGAATGTCTTCTCTTCTCTCCCGCAAAGGGGGGAGCGTTATTGGAAACACATTAATTCGATAAAAAAGATCCTTGCGAAAATTGCCTTTTGTTACTTCTTCTTCCAGGTTGCGATTGGTGGCAGCAACAAGGCGCACATTCACCTTAAGAGTGCGGCTTCCTCCAACTGGTCTAAACTCTCCTTCCTGGAGAACCCTGAGAAGTTTAACCTGCATGGCTGCAGGCATATCTCCGATTTCATCAAGAAAGATGGTCCCTCCGTTTGCCAAGCTGAAAAGCCCTTTTTTGTCTGTAACCGCACCGGTAAAAGCTCCCTTAACATGGCCAAAGAGCTCGCTTTCCAAAAGATTTTCGGAAAGAGCGCCACAGTTTTCTACCAGAAAAGGATTTTTCTTTAAATGACCATTAAAATGGATCGCCTTTGCAAAAATCTCTTTGCCGGTGCCGGTCTCTCCCTGGATTAATACCGGGGTTTCTGTATCGATAACTTTTTCCAAAAGGGTAAAGACCCGGCGCATTGCCGGACTGAAACCGATGATCCCCTGAAGATTAAAACGATCCTGTGCCTCTGATTTAAGCCGTCGATTTTCCTGCTCCAAAGAACTGGCATACTGTTTTAGTTCTCCATAAAATTGGGCGTTTTCAATCGCTATGGCGATTGTTCCGGAAAGGATCTCCAGTAACCTTTCCTCCTTTTTCGTAAACTCTCCCTTAAGTTTATTTAATACATATAACACCCCAATCAAGCCTTTCCGCGTCCGCAAAGGAAGGCAGATCATAGAGCGGGTTACAAAGTTTCCCTTCAGATCTATCCCTTTAAAGAATCTATCATCCCGTGAGGTATCAGGTATTATTACCGGCTCTTTTTTGCGCAGCACCCATCCGGCCACTCCCAAATGATCCGGAAACCGCATTTTCTGTATCCCTTTTTTTTCCCCGTTTCTTTCCTCCTCTTCCACGGTACGGATAAAGTAAAATTCTTTATTTTCAGGATCATGAATGGCTATGGATACGCCTTCTATATGGAAAACAGCCTTGATTTTACCAAGAATACTTTTAAGCATTTCATCCAGATCCCGAATGGCATGAATAGAGGTAGAGACCTCGTAAAGCAGCGTAATATATTCCAATGTTCTTCTCCAGTCACAATCTTGTTTGCTGTCAATATAGATCCATATTTACAATCATAAAATTTATATGGCGAAAAGATTTATATGTCAAGCAAGTTAACACTTGTAACTATATTCGTATATCAAGTTTACAGCAGGCATCCCCTCCACATTTTTAAAACGTAAACCAAACGCGTTTTCCATTCTACTCTTATCCTTTTAAATCAATTTGTTATGGCCTCACGAGCAAAAGAATTTTTCTTTTCTGTGTTGTGGCATAACTTGTGCGAAAAAAATTACTAAGGAACGAGGACAAAACAATATTTCAATCGACATAAAAAAGAAGGAGGTGAATGTGTTGACATGAATAGCAGCTTTTTGAAAAAAAAGGGTAAATAAGAAGGTTTATTTAAAACATTTCAACCTGTTAAAAAAGGAGGAGGTGAAAACATGACCGAAGAAAAATTTCAAATTTTGCTATCCAAAGTGGAGGAAGTCAAAGAAAAAAATGAAGGACTGCTGTTCTCTCTTCCCAATGTAGTTGGGGTGGGAATCGGATTAAAGGAGGTAAAAGGCAAGGAAACTAAGGAAATTGTTTTAAGCACTTATGTGGAAAAAAAACTTTCCAGGGACAAGCTTGGAGCAAACGAACTGGTTCCTGATAGCTTTTCTATACCCAAAACTTCAGAAACAATAAAAACAGATGTACGCCAGGTAGGCAAAATTGAAGCTCTCGCTTTCACAGCGAATATCAGGCCAGCCAAGCCAGGCTATAGTATCGGGCACCACCTGATCACGGCCGGGACGTTTGGCTGTTTAGTAAGGGATGTTTGCCCTCCCTGCCGGATTCATATTCTGAGTAATAATCATGTGCTGGCTAATTCAAATGCAGCAGGAATAGGCGATCCGATTTTGCAGCCTGGACGTCATGATGGAGGCAGATATCCGGCAAATATGCTGGCAAGGTTATCTCGGTTTATACCCATTGCCTATGGCAGCATAGCTCAATACAATCTCGTGGACGCAGCTCTGGCACTACCAACGAATCAAAGAAAGGTGATCTCCTCAATTATGGGGTTGGGCATCCCTAAGGGCACAGTGGAAGCTATATTAGGAATGGAGGTTATTAAAAGTGGCCGGACTACAGAAATCACAAAGGGCAAGGTTATCGGTATGGATGCAACCGTTGCAGTTCATTATGGCAGCGGAATAGCTTATTTCCGTAATCAGATCATGACTACCAACATGTCGCAGGGAGGTGACTCGGGATCTTTGCTAATGAGCCAGGCCAGGCACGAAGCAACTGGTTTGCTGTTCGCCGGTTCAAGCACAGTAACCATTCATAACAATATTAAGAATGTTCTTATGGCTCTGGGTGTCGAAATTGTCATCTCTTAAACTTAGAGCTCGCACAAAAATAACTTGACATTTTAAGCGCCTATGCATCCCGCCTGATTGCGTTACGAAAGCTCAGAATATTCTGATATTCTTGCGTTTTCGCGCCTTGTTAGACGGGTGCCTCAACACTTGAAATTGCCAACTTATTGTTGAGCGAACCCTTAAATTAAATTGATTTAAATAAAAAGGAGGGCGTAATGGAAAATAAAAATAATTTAACCGAACTACATAAGTACATAACGAATCAAATTATTGAAGAACGTACCCGAGAGATGGCTGAAGCAATTGCCCAGAAACGAACAGAAGCCAAACTTGCGGAGGAAAACTATCACAAAGATATCAAAGCAATGGAGGCTGCCGGCATAAAAGTTGCCAATATGGAAGCCCTTGATGTGGAGCTCAGTGCAGATGCGGATGTGGAACTTAAGGTCATTGAGGATAAAATGATCGAATTATCCCAGGAACCATCTGGAGACACGATAGGGCTTGATATAGAGAAAGCCTTTCTGCCGCAGGACGCTTTGGTACTCTCCCCAGCGTGGGTTGCTGATTTTTCAGATGATGATGCACAGGACAAGCTAACCGGAGCATCGGTCATAACGACCCAAACGCTGCTATCAGGGGGGGGGTGCAAAGACAAGTATGTCTGGGCTAAAGGAGGAGGTTCCGGCATTGCAGGCACCGGAGTTGGAAAAATTCAAGCATGGGTAGACTTCGGATTTTGGTTCAAGCCGTCGATCAGTAAATTTTACAGCATCCGACCGCACTTTCGCTTTCGAGGATTTTATATAGTCAAAGCGAATGATAAATGGTATAATTCAAAATTTGCACGGGTGAAGGTTTCTGCATGGACAAACGTTTATCAATATAACTGGAAGGGATGGAACAATATAGACGTACTCAACGTGGGCGATGATAACATCAACGTGAATAGGAGGTTTGATGCTGATCGTAACATGTATACCAGTTATCTGCTGGGCGGAGGTGATTGGGCTTATATAAGATGCACCATCGGTCTTTATGCCTATGCTAAAGGTAGCGGCTCATATGCAAAACTTGACTTCGCCACAGGAGTGGCTAACTATCTCTGTGTTCCATATTGCTACGTTTATTAATCCTGTAAAACAAACCGGGCGGCTTTCGGGTCGCCCATAGGGCTCGCTCAACACTTAAAATTGCCAACTTATTGTTGAGCGAACCCATATGTCAGAAAATAGAGACGAAATTATGGAATTAAATGTTCAGGCAATCGAAAAGATACGGGCAGAATACGACACCCAACTTATGGCCATAGATGGTGTGAACTCAGTAAGTCTCGGAATTGGAAAAAACGGAAATCCATGCCTGAAAATCAGTACGTTCAAACCGGCTGAACAGGTGCGCGCTAAACTACCGAAAGATGTTTTACAGATAGAGGTTGAAATATATTGTACAGATGAGATTTATGCCCAATAAGGAAACAAAGGGGTCAGGTCTTCATTCTTGACAAACAGCATGATAAAGGGCTATAAAATTCGCATCACATTATAGCTATATATAAAAAAGAATTAACAATGGCTCGTCCCTTGAAAGGCAACCTACCTTGGCACCTTTTATCATGTGACTTCCACTGGTAATGAACGGGAAGATATATTCAAGAGCAGGCGTGACAGGGAAAAGTTTCTTGAATATTTTGAATCGGCTGCAAAAAGATACGATGCAGTTATTCATGTATTCTGTTTGATGGTCACCCATTTAGGAACGGGGACAAAATTATTTCCACAAGCAGGCGCACAGCTTCAGGCTATCTTTGCCCAATCTAAAAGTACAAACATATTGAAATAGCTTGCTATTCCTGCAACTTTTCTACTTTTATCTCGAACAAGCCTGACCTAAATTCGTGTGCCTATTTGTGGAAATTATTTTTAAGCGAACCCTTACCTTTATAGCCTGAAACGACAAAGCCGCAGTTTTGGGTTTTTGAGTCAATAAACTTCTTGTTTTTTGTAACAGAAGTTCAGGAGTAAGGTACTAAAAGTATCTGTTGATCAGCAGACACTTTCAATTTCCTGGGACAATTGCTGGAATTTATCGCCAAAATTATGGTATATTGTTTCCACACCATCCAAATTATTTGAAATAGCCAAATCATCAATCTCTTTAGCTAATTCATAAAAATCAATAAGCCCCAGATTGCCTGACGCTCCTTTGATAGAATGAGCTCTTTCATGAACAACCTTTGCATCGTTATTATTAATAGCCTCTCGCAAACATTCAAGATCGGACGCTGTTGCGCCTACATATAATTCCAGCAGCTCTTTTACATCTTCAAGATCCAAACCCAGGTTATCAACCAAATCCTCAATTTTCATAATTCCTCCTTAGGAACGAGGACGAATTAACTTCCCCAACTATGCATCACAGCTTCAGGCCATATTTGCCCGATCTAAAAGTAAAAAAATATTGAAATAGCTTGCTATTCCTGCAACTTTTTTACTTTTAGATCGAACAAACCTGACCTAAATCTGTGCGCCTATTTGGGGAAGTTATTTCGTCCCCGTTCCTTAAAAAATATACATTTGAATTTGTCCTTTTTAATTTATTATCCGGTATTACAGGAATAACTTTAATTTTTAATACAGTATTTACAAAAAAATCCATTTAACGTATAAAAGGAACAAGTTGTTAAAAAAATATACGGAGGAGATGAAGGGCAGGTCTTTATTTTTGAACGAGCCCTAACCCTTTTATAATATAAATGTCACAGGAAAACGATATTGTTTTGATATATTGCGAAGATCAGCCCTTGGCCTTTGCCAGAATAGAAGAGATTCTCGCTGATCATAAAAATGACTGGTATCATGTCAAGATGCTGATCCTGCAAATACCGCTTCAGACTGTAACATGGATTTTGCGAACTGCTTATATTGAAGGTGCAGAATTTACAATGAATGGTAAAGGAATGCGTCTGGAACCAGTGATCTCTCCTGAAGAGGATAAAAAAATAAAAACTCAGGTAGAGCCAAAAAAAAAGAAAACTAAAACCGGAACTTCCAGAGTAATTTCCCTGGCAGATAGAAAAAAATGAAGTTCACTTAGGAACGATGACAAAATAACTTCCACAAGCAGGCGCAAAGATGGCCTGAAGCTGTGATGCATAGTTGGGGAAGTTAATTCGTCCTCGTTCCTTAATACTAAGATGCAGCCTGCAAAAAAAATAGTAATATCCGCCTCAAGAAGAACAGATATCCCCGCCTTTTATTTAAAATGGTTTGCCCAACAAATCAAAAAAGGTTTTTTTAAAACAACCAATCCCTATAACGGGCATGTTTCCATAATCCAGGCTGCTCCTGACAAAGTACATACGATAGTTTTCTGGTCAAAAAATTTCAGACCATTTATTAAAAGTAATTTTGGAAAAAATCTACAAAAGCAAGGATATAACCTTTTTTTCAACTTTACTATAAATTCCTGCAATTCTCTTCTTGAACCACATGTGCCTTCATTAAATGATCGCCTTGATCAATTATCCTCTCTTTGCGCTCATTTTAACCCTGAATCAATAAACTGGCGGTTTGACCCTATATGCTTTTATAAAACAGGCGAAGGGAAAACGGAAAACAATATGCATGATTTTGTCCGCATCGCAAAATTTGCATCAGAGTGCGGCATAAAAAGATGTATAACCAGCTTTATGGATTATTATGGGAAAATTAAAAAAAGAGCGGCATCCATACAGGGCTTTTCATTTGTCTCACCGTCTGATGACATCAAGACAAGCATCCTTCTAAATATGGAACGTAAACTCAAAACACTTGATATCAGACTTTTTACATGCTGTGAAAAAGAGCTTCTTGACAAATTATCCTCAAACATATTGTCCTGTAATTCAAGTATAAGTGCAAGTTCATGCATACCGAATGATCTGCTTGTAAAATTATACGGAGGGGATCTTTCCATGAGAAAAGATACAGGACAAAGAATAAAACAAGGATGCGGATGCAAGATTTCAGTCGATGTAGGCTCATATAGTATGCATCCATGCTATCACAACTGTCTTTTTTGTTATGCAAATCCGTCTTCAAAGAAAAACCCTGAGGTTCTTGAGTGAGAATAGGTTCTGTTAAACTTGATAATATAACAATCATGGCTCCTCTGGCAGGGATTACCAACCTTCCCTTTCGATTGCTTGCCAAAGAATCCGGAGCGGCCCTTGTTTGTTCAGAAATGGTCAGTGCCAATGGTCTTGTCTATAAATCCAGAAAAACAGAGCAGTTGCTTGACAGCATACCTGCAGAGAAGCCTCTTTCTGTTCAGATCTTCGGCTCTGATCCTTCCATCATGGCAGAAGCGGCACAAATGGTAGAATCCGGAGGAGCCGACATTATCGACATCAATTTTGGATGTTCAGTTAAAAAAGTGCTTAAAACAGGCTCAGGCGCGGCTCTCATGAAAGATCCTGATAAAGCGGCCGCAGTTATAACGGCTGTACGCCAGGCCGTAATTGTTCCGGTTACCATAAAAATCAGGTCAGGCTGGAACAAAGCAGGAGAAGATGCCTTAAGAATCGCAGCATTGGCACAGGAGTGCGGCATGGATGCCATTGCTATACATCCCCGCACTGCCACACAAGGTTTTGGAGGTTATGCAGACTGGCGGCTTATTGCTGATATTAAAAAAAATGTTTCAATTCCAGTAATCGGAAATGGAGATATTAATCATCCGGATGATGCCATCAAAATGATTCAGGAAACCGGCTGTGATGCTGTGATGATCGGCAGAGCGGCAATCGGACATCCATTAATTTTTAAGCAAATTCTGGCGATGCTCAGTGGGAACCGGTATGATATAAATCTTGCTCAACGCTTTGCCGTTATGATAAAATATCTTAAAAATTCAGTAGAATATTTTGGAGAAAAATACGCCTGCCGCATAATGCGAAGCCGACTTTGCTGGTTTGTCAAAGGACTGCAGGGCAGCAGCAGATTTAGAAAATCCCTCACCAGAATATCGTCCGAGGAGGAAGCTTTAAGCTTGATCAAATCCTATATGGAAGTATTGCAGAATGATTCCTGATTTTTTTTTATATGAAAGAGCTATTTTAACCACAATAGAGTGTGGTTAGATCAAAGTTTACACACAATCAATCAGGGCAATTGCGCCAAAATTGTAAACCCTTAAAAATTAAATAGTTACATAAAGATTATCAGCGCTTATTTCGAAATAATATTCATAACCTGTTGATTTGTTTACGTGCCAAATTTTGATGCAATCGCCCTGGGAATAAATAACATTTAGCTTGACAAGCTCAAACTAATATCCTAACAATTAACTCAAGGTATAATGTTTATTTTGTCCTCAGTTTCTATAACTTATAATCAGGAGGTGTACAAATGGATAGTAATCGTTTAATGACAATGAACATAGTATCAAACATTTTAAATGCTTATTACACCGCAAAAAACAGTTTCTGTATTGTAAACAAAAAAGAGCCTGACCTTAAGGAAAGGGAAGAGTTGTATAAAACTGTTATTGGAAGTTTTGAAAACTTATCCACTTCCTACTTTAAGGATGTTGAAGATATAGCTGAAGGTACCCCAAAATAACTATCTGATCGTATATAGGAACGAGGACGAATTCATTTCCCCAAGTATGCATCACAGCTTCAGGCCATCTTTGCCCGATCTTAAAGTAGAAAAATATTGAAATAGCTTGCTATTCCTGCAACTTTTCTACTTTTAGATCGAACAAACCTGACCTAAATCTGTGCGCCTACTTGGGGAAGTTATTTCGTCCCCGTTTCTATGTTTGTTTTGTAAGAAATATGAAGGATTTTAAATTTAAAATAGTACAGAGTTTTTTAATGAGCCCAAAAAATAACAATAAAAATAAGCAAACCAATAATCTCAAAAAAGGGTGGCTGAAGCGCTTCATGGAAAGATTGGTACAGGCAAACAAGAACTATCCGGGAACAATCTGCCGTCATTGAAATATTAACTCAAATGGTGCCGGTGGCTCCAGAAAATAAGGGATAACATTTAAGGAACGAGGACAAAATAATTTCCCCAAGTAAGCGCACAGATTTAGGTAAGGTTTTAAAACCCTGCACGTAGGGGCGAACCTTATGTTCGCCCCTAAAAGGGTGAAACCGACAAAGGTTTTAAAACCCTTGGAAGAATTTCTTTTAAATAAGCAATAAGAACGCCATAATTGGTTATGGGAACGTCCTGTGACGCTGTTCTGTATATATTATGCAATGCCTATGGTGTAATTAACAGTGTGGGCACAAGTACTCAATCATTGTTTTTCTAAAAAAAAATTATTTAATATTAAATTTTAGTGGACAATATTAAATTTATCATATAATTGAATATGGGAAATAAAAAAAATATTATGGAGTTTCCCATGAAAAATAAAAATTGTAGTTTAGAAGAAAGAATCAAAAAATACCCCCAAATACATCAGCGTTTCGATGAAGATGCAGAAGGAGAATTGGACAAAGCTAATGCAGCAGAAGAACGAGTAATACAAGAATTACAGCAAATGGGGAAAGAAGCATTACAGCATTGGGCTATGGTATAATTATACCTATAAAAGGGTG
>Ga0209633_10006290_pt1 | contig 10191 bp, 6 predicted proteins | sample Cruoilmetagenom1_FD_187290 | JGI IMG/M metagenome (GOLD analysis project Ga0209633, IMG submission 187290) | Oil polluted marine microbial communities from Coal Oil Point, Santa Barbara, California, USA - Sample 1 (SPAdes) (version 2) | ecosystem: Environmental > Aquatic > Marine > Oil seeps ... | reverse complement strand
GGCCTGCCCCGAGGTGCCGGGCGAGGTTCTCAATCCGAAGAGCACATGGAGCGACAAGCAGGCCTACGATCAAATGGCCCGCGAGGTCGCGGCGCGCTTCGAGAAGAATTTCAGTCAGTTTGAAAACTACGTCGACGACAAGGTGCGCGCCGCCGCGATCCACGCCGCCGCCTGACGGGCGCGGCCTTGCGCCGAGTCTATTGCGCCGCGAGCAATCCGGAAACCGTGTCGAGCAGCGTCTTGTTGTCGAAGGGTTTCTGCAGCACTTCGCCGGCGCCATGCTCGCGGGCGGCTTTCAGGTAGTCGGCGGTGCCGCCGGTGACCGCGAGGATCGCAAGCTCGGGATCGCGTTTGCGCAATAGGTGGATGGCGCCGAACCCATCCATCTGCGGCATGATGATATCGGTCACCACCAGGTCGACCGGGCCGCTTTCCTCCAGGCGGAGCCCCTGCTCGCCATTGGCGGCTTCCAGAACTTCATACCCGGCGCTCTCCAGAACCATGCGCAAGGTTGCCCGGACCGAATCCTCGTCCTCTATGAGAAGTATGCGCGCCATGACAGCTTCCTAACCGGTTGGTTGCACCGCGGCTCCGGACCCGGATGCCGGCGCGGGCTGCGCTGCGGGCTGCGTTTGAGCCGTCACCGAACGAACCTTGGGGAAGATCACCTTGACCGTCGTGCCACGATTGGGGGCGCTCGCAATCAGCATTCTCGCGTCGTGCAGCTCGGCATATGACTTGACGATGGCTAGGCCGAGCCCGGTGCCTTCGTGCCTGCGGCTCAGAGCGCTCTCGACCTGACCGAACGGAACGGTGACCTTGCGAATGTCCCTTTTGGCGATGCCGATCCCTGTGTCGGAGACGTTGATCGCAATGCCGCCATCCTGATCGGGCCCACAGGCGATCTCCGCCGATCCGCCGACCGGGGTGAACTTGACGGCGTTGCTCAGCAGATTGATCAGGATCTGCTTGACCATCCGCTTGTCCGCCCACAATTGGGGCACCGCGCCGGCGGGTTTGACCCGCAGGTCCACACCCGCCGCCTTGGCTCGGGCCTCGATCAGCTTGGTGCAGTTGGCGATGACTTCGTTCACGTCGAAGGCTTCCTCCAGCAATTCGACCTTTCCTGCTTCGATCTTTGCGATGTCGAGGATATCGGTGATGATCTCGACCAGATGCGAGCCGCTTTTGCTGATGTCGGCGACGTATTCGAGGTATTTGTCGGAGCCGACGGGACCGTACATCTGGGCGCCGATAACCTCGGAGAAACCGACGATGGCGTTGAGCGGTGTGCGAAGCTCGTGGCTCATATTGGCGAGAAATTCCGACTTGGCGCGGTTCGCGAGCTCGGCCTGTTCTTTGGCGTTTATGAGCTCGGCCGCCGCCCGCTTATGGGCGCTGATGTCCTGGGCGAAGGCGCAGTTGTATTCCCGGCCACCGAACTCGATGTAGTTGGCTGAGATTTCGACCGGCACGAAGCGTCCGGCCTTGGTGCGATAGACCGATTCGTAGGACAGCGAGCCGTCCTTTTTCAGCTCGCCCCACTTTCCGGCCCAACCCTCGTCGGTGAGCTTCGGGTCGATATCGCGCACCTTCTTGGACAGCAGCTCGTCGCGCGTGTAGCCGAGAATCGCGCAGGAATGGTCGTTGACGAACAGAATGCGTCCATCGGGGCCGATCCAGAACGCGGCAATCGCGGCGCGCTCGATAGAGAACTTGGGTAAGCGCAACCGGTCTTCCGCGCTCTTGCGCTCGCGCAACAGCCGTTCCAGGAAATAGACCGCGATCAGCGCCATGACGCTGATGATCATCAAGCCGATCGCCTGCGCGGTGTTGAGCCCGGCGGCCTTGCCTCCGCCCACGGGAACGAAGGTCTGGGCGACCACGTAGACCAGGATCATCGCGGTCATGAAAGAGGTCATCGCGGCGAGGAAGCCGAAATGCCAATCGCGGAACCGGCGCAGCATGAATACCGCTCCGCCAAAGGCAAAGAAGCTGATTACGATCGCTATGATCGGGGCCAGTTTCACTGAAGTCTCGGTGCCTATCCGTCGTGATTAGTGCACGGGCCAGCGAATGGACCGTCCTGTCCGCTCAGATTGCGCGCATAACGTGTTGATTTTCTTAATGACTGCGGGGTTCCGACAGTCGCGTATAAGGGGTGCACGGCGCCCCAACACTTACTTTGGTTATGCTCTTTATCGGTGCGGTGGCCCGTCATTGCGCCGGAATGGTCCTCGACCTTAGCTTTGGCGCATTTCCGCTTGGTTTTGCCTTCACGCCGACGGGCGGAATCGACGCGGGCCGGCTCGGTGCAGTACCTCTGGGGGCCATTCATCGGCGGCAACGCCGACCGCGGGCAGCGCGTTCGCGTGGGATCTCGGCCGATCCGCCGGCCGGGGCGAGCTTGGCGGCCCGGCTCGGCGGTTCGATCAGACACTGCTCGACCTTCGGCTTGTTCGCTGGGGTCGGCCAGGAAGAGGCGCGGTCAGGCCGCGCGCACGTCCTTCAGGAATTCATCGACCTCTACCCGCAGACGCTCGGACTGAGCCGACAGGCTTTCGGCCGACTGGAGGACCTGGCCGGAGGCGCTTCCGGTCTCGTTCGAGGCCTCGCTCACCTGGATGATCTTGCCGGAGACCTCGCTCGTCCCTTTGGCCGCCTCCTGGCAATTGCGAGCGATCTCCTGCGTGGCCGCCGACTGTTCCTCCACGGCGGAGGCAATTCCAGTCGCGATCTCGGAAACCTCCGAGATCGTCTTGCCGATGCCGCTGATCGCCTCGACCGCATTGCCGGTCTCGCTCTGGATCGCGGTGATCTGCGCGCCGATCTCCTCGGTCGCCTTGCTGGTCTGCTCGGCCAGCGACTTGACCTCGTTGGCGACCACCGCAAAACCCTTGCCCGCCTCGCTGGCACGCGCCGACTCGATGGTGGCGTTCAAGGCCAGCAGGTTGGTCTTCTCGGCGATATCGGAGATCAACTCAACTACCTCGCCGACCTTCTGAGCGGCCTCCGACAGACCTTCCACGGTGGCGTTGGTCTTCTCGGCCTCTTCCACCGCGCGCGCCGAAATTTCAGTCGAACGCGTCACCTGGCGGCTGATCTCGTCGACAGAGTTCGACATTTCTTCGGCTGCCGCCGCCACGGTTTGCACGTTCACCGTGGCTTCTTCCGATGCGGCAGCGACCGCCGTTGCCTGTTCACTGGCGTTGCCGGCAGTGCTTGACAGCGACTCCGCCGTAGACTTCATCTCACTCGAGGCCTCGGACGTCGTCTGGAGTGCGGTCGACATAGTGGCGTCGAACTTGCCGCACAGATCCTCGATCATCCGCGCCCGGGCCTCCTGTTTGGCGGTATCCTCCGCCTGTTCGGATTCCAGACGCTGCCGTTCGATGGCGTTGTCGCGGAAGATACGAACCGCCTCGGCCATCTCGGCCAGCTCATCCTTGCTGCGGCGGTCGGCAAACTCAATTTCCGTATTACCTTCTGCCAGCTGATGCATATTCTGGTTGAGGGCGATCAGCGGTTTGACAATGGTTCGGCGTGCGACGAAGACCGCAGCCGCTCCGACGACGATCAGCAGGCCGATTACGATGAGTCCAATGTTGTTTCGCATCGTGATGAGCGGCGCGTGCACTTCGGCGAACGCGACCGTCCCGACGATCGCCCAGCGGGTTCCGAGGAAGTCAAGCGGCGCGGCTGCCAGCAGCGCCTCTTCGCCCTTCAGGGTCTGGCCTTCGCCAATCACGGATTCGCCTGCGAGCGTTTGCGCGATGGCTTTTCCATCCACCTTGCGGGCGAGGATTGTCGATTTCTTGCTGAACCGGGAATCGGACCGCATCAGACGATCGCGGCCGATGATGAAGGATTCTCCGGTCTTGCCCATGCCGGCGGTGTTCTGCATGACGCCGTTCAGCCGGTCGATTGGCATCTGGAACACCAGCACGCCAATCATCGCTCCCGCGTCGTTATAGACAGGCGTGGAGATGAAGCTCGCGGGTGCGTCGGCGCTGGGCGCGTAGGGTTTGAAATCGAAAAACGAGACCGAACCGGCGGAAGACGCAGCGCGGGCCGCTCGGTAGGACTTGCCGAGATCGGTGTTCTTCCATTTCCCGGTATTCAGGTTGGTTGCGTAATCCAGTTCCTTGAAAACCGTGTAGACGAGGTTGCCCTTCGTATCGAACAAGAAGACGTCGTAATAGCCTCGCTGCCGCAGGAACGTGCGGAACCAGGGGTGAAAACGCTTGTGAACCTCGCTGTACTTCGATCCGTCCTTGGCGGCGTCAAGGTTCTCTTTCTTGCCTGTCGGATGGGGGTTGTCCGTGATGTAGAGCTTCTGCAGTGAAGCGGTTTGACTGCCCTTGAGCGCGTTCCATGCCGCCGTGAACTCAACCAGCGCCGTTCGGGTCGCCGGGCTCGAGGCGGTGAAAGTCAGATCCTGCTTGATCGAAGCGAGGTAAGAGGTCAATGCCGATTGCCGCGCGGCGACAAGCGCCTTGAAAGTCGTTTTCGCGCCGTCGTCGATCTGCTCCGCGGCTGTCCTGTAGCTCAGAATACCGACCGCCAATGCCACGATCAGACCGGCGGCGACGACCAGGCCGGGCACTTTCTTGGCCAGCGTCAGCCGCCCAAAGCGTGCAGTTGCTTTGCCAATCTTCTGCTTTTGAGTGTGCGACATCGGTGAACCCCCTCATGAATACGTTCGTCATTTGCCACCAAAGGCTAGGTACTGAGTTGGTAGCCAGACACTGTCGCGAATATTCGGTGATCTCGGACGTTTTGGTTGTGTGGCTAGAGAGAATGCAACAAGTTGCCTAAAATTCGCCTAATTTTGATAGGCATACTCAGCTATGTATTGAGCGACAACGTCGCGCCGGGGCGTGCACTGAGTCTCTGATTATCAAATAGAATCAATGCTTTGTCGCCGACATAATATCTTATGGCGACAAGGAGCGATCAGTCTCTATAACCTCACGTAGAATTTGTACAACCGAAGGCCGATCGGAGACCCGGGCGCACCAGGCTGCAAGGGCGTCGTGGCTACCGAAATCGGGCGCGCCCAGGCGTTTGGCGAAGAGCATCACCATGAATATCGCGATATCGGCTGCGGTGAAGACGCCGCAAAAATGATCGCCGCCGGCTAATTGACGGTCGAGCGCTTCATATCGGTTGGCGATATCCACCTCGGCCCGCATGGCGTCTTCTTCCTTCGCCCTTTGCGCGGCGGGGTCGGGGTCCGGCGGCTCCGTCCTGTGCATGAGCCGGACCACGTCGGGCAGCAGAATTTCGTCCGCCGTGAGTTCAAGCAGGCGGCAGCGCGCCCGCATCTTCGGGCTGCCGGGCAGGATCGGAGGATCGGGATAGGCGTCTTCGAGGTACTCGTTGATCACTGTCGAATCAAAAAGTGTCAGGTCACCATCGACCAGAACCGGAACCTGCCCTTTGGGATTGGCGGACAGGACATCGGGATGCTTGGGGAAATTACCTTCGGCCTGGCTGAACGGAACCATCACGCGTTCGAAGGCGAGGCCCTTTTCGGCGAGAGCGATCTCTACCTTGCGCGAGAAAAGGCTGAGCGGTCCGGAATAGAGCTTCATCGTTGCGTACCGTACCTAAGTTAGCTACGTAGAGAACAAACAAGAAACATTAACGATCCGTAGACTCGCCGTCCATATCTTTCCTGCTTATCCACAGGCGGCGCGCAATCGGATGTCCAGCGCCTGACGTTCTGATGAATCTCTCAGTCTTGCTGGTTGGCGACAGGCCGATGTCTCGTGATCGCGATGAAATCAACAAACAGTTCCAGGCCGTCGACGGCGCCTATCGCGCCGGTGACCTTGCGGCTCTGCGGATAGCGCTCGGCGACCCGCCGGGTTTTCCGAGCTGCCGTCAACCACATGAGTTGGGCGTGAGTGACTATCCGCTCGAATACGCGATCTACTGGAGCCCGCTTGCGTTCATCGAGGAGCTCATCGCCAACCGCGCCGACCCCAACTACCCGGACGATGCTGGGTTTCCGTCCTTGATCGCGGCGCTGTCGTCCGGCCGCCGCGACCAGCACGACATCCTGCGCCTGCTGCTCGACAGCGGCGCGGATGTCGACCAGCGCGGGTTCAACGACTGGACCGCGCTGCACTACGCGGTGGTCCAACGCGACCTTGACGGCGTGAGACTTCTGCTTGAGCGCGGCGCCGATCCATCGCTGAAGACACGGATCGACGACTGCACGAGCCCGCTGGAAGACGCCGAGGCGATGGGTTTCGAGGCGGCCGCGGCGCTGCTTCGCGCCTCGCTCGGCACGGCGCATGCGCGCGGACGCAAAGGCGAGACATGACACACGTGAGCGCCCCCGCCAGCGAGCTGTCCTGGCACGACAATCTCATCTACGGCATTCATCTGCAATCGGCCGATCCCGACCGCGGCATCTGGCGCAGCGATCTGGTGCTCGACATCGACCACATCGTCGAATGGATATGCGGCGAAGATCGGCAGGTCAGGTTCCTGGTGGCGCCGGCCACGCTGGTCTTCAACGACGTCACCGATTTGCGGATCGATGTCGACTTCGGCTCAATCGGGCCGCGCATGAATATCAACGAGCTGTCGATCGCGCAGATCGTGCGCGAACCTGTTGAACGCCCGGCCGCCGCAGGAGCCCCGCCGCATTACGCCTGGCGTATCGAGCTGAACCTGCCCCAGGGGAGCGAAATCGCTTTCGGTGCCTCGGGCTATACCCAAACGCTTCGCAGCGAGCCACAGCTCATCGATCAGCAAAGCCTGCCCGCCGACACGCGCGCGCCGCTGATCTTACCCCGCTGAACAGGCCCTGAGGCCAGCGGCCATTCGCGCCGATTGGTCGATGATGGTGTCAAACTGCAGGGTGCGGAACGCCGGAACCGGCGGCCAGCGTGGGCGCTGCGGTCAGGTGCAGTAGGCCAGACCCGCCTGCGCGAGGGTGTAGAAGGCGGGTACGACGGCCCCGCTCCAAAAACTGGCCAATGCGGACAGGATCGGCCCGCCAAAGCCAAGCGCTACGGCAAAACCAGTTACCGCGCCCAGGATCACGTCGCGGTGCACCTGCTTTCCCCGACGACGATCAGGATCAGGTTTGGGGTGCTGCCGGGGACGGCTCGCTGGCTTCGCCAGCTTCTTCGGCCTGGTTTTTGTGTCTAGCACAATCGCGCTCGGTGGTTCCTGATGCGTATCATACGCTCGAACTCCAAAATATTACATAGGTACAGATGGTTGGAAACCCATCGGGGCTGTTGGGCCGATGGATTATTCAGTGCGCCTCGGCCCAGTTGTCGGCGACACCGGCATCGACTTCCAGCGGCACGTCGAGCTCGAGCGCCGGCAGCGGGGCCCTCTCCATCACCGTGCGGACCGTTTCGACGGTTGTCTCCACCTCGTCCTCGGGAACCTCGAGCAAGAGCTCGTCATGGACCTGGAGCAACATTCGCGCGCCGAGCTTGGCTTTGGCGAGCGCCGGCGGCACGCGCACCATCGCGCGCTTGATCACGTCGGCCGCCCCGCCCTGAAGCGGCGCGTTGATTGCCGCGCGTTCCTGGAAGCCGCGCATGTTGGGGTTCTTCGATCCGATCTCGCGCAGATGAATGCGCCGGCCGAAGGGCGTGGTGACATATCCCTGCTCGTGCGCCTTCGCCTTCATCGCGTTCATGTAATCGCGGATACCGGGATAGCGCTCGAAATATGTGTCGATGTAATTTTGCGCCTCGCCGCGCTCGATGCCGAGTTGGTTGGCGAGACCGAAGGCGGAGATGCCGTAGATGATGCCGAAGTTGATCGCCTTGGCGCGGCGCCGGACCATCGGGTCCATGCCTTCGATCGGCGTGTCGAAAACCTCCGAAGCGGTCATCGCATGGATGTCGAGCCCGTCCTTGAAGGCCTTCGACAGCGCCGGCACCTCGGCCATGTGGGCGAGAAGGCGCAGCTCGATCTGCGAGTAGTCGAGCGAGACGAGCTTGCAGCCATCCTCGGCAATGAAGGCGTGGCGGATCTTGCGCCCCTCCTCGGTGCGGACCGGAATGTTCTGCAGGTTCGGGTCGGTCGAGGACAGCCGCCCGGTCGAGGCGATGGCCATGCCGTAGGAAGTATGGACGCGGCCCGTCTGGGGGTTGATCTGGCCGATCAGCGCGTCGGTATAGGTGCTCTTGAGCTTGGAGAGCTGGCGCCAATCGAGCACGCGCGCCGGCAGATCGTGGCCCTGCGCCGCCAAGCCTTCGAGCACGTCGACACCGGTGCTGCGGGTGCCCGACTTGCCCTTGCGGCCGGCCTCCAGGCCCATCTTGTCGAAGAGGATTTCGCCCAGCTGCTTGGGCGAGCCGATGGTGAAACTCTCGCCCGCCAGCTTGTAGATCTCGTCCTCGAACCTTGCGATGCGTTGGGCGAAGTCGCCCGAGAGCCGCGACAACGCATCGCGGTCGACCTTGATGCCGGCGGTCTCCATCGCCACCAGCACCGGGATCAGCGGGCGTTCCAGCGTCTCGTAGACCGTGGTCATGCGCTCGCGCGGCAGCCGCGGTTTCAGCGCCCGATGCAGGCGCAGCGTGATGTCGGCATCCTCGGCCGCGTAGTCGAGCGCCTTGTCGAGCGGCACCTTGTCGAAGGTCACCTGCGCCTTGCCGGTGCCGGCGACCTCCGAGAACTTGATATTGGCATGGCCGAAGTGAAGCTGGGCCAGCTCGTCGAGCCCGTGACCGTGGAGGCCCGCCTCGAGCACGTACGACAACACCATCGTATCGTCGAGCGGCGCGATGTCGATGCCGTACCGGCCCAGCACCTGCATGTCGTATTTGAGGTTGTGGCCAATCTTGAGCACGCCTGGATCTTCAAGCAGCGGCTTCATGAGCTTGAGCGCTTTCTTGCGGTCGATCTGTTCAGGCCGGCCGGCGCCGTCCAGATCGAGCTCGCCGCCCGCCGCCCCGACATGGCCGACCGGCACGTAGGCGCCGCGTCCGGGCTCGAGCGCCAATGAGAAACCCACGAGCTCGGCCTGCATCGCATCGAGCGAGGTGGTCTCCGTGTCGACCGCGACATAACCGAGCTCGTTCGCGCGGTCGATCCAGGCCTGCAGCGCCGCTTCGTCTTGCACCAGCTCGTACTCGGTCTCGGTCGGCGGAGCGTCCTTGGGTGCCTCGATCGCGCCGGTGGCGGCGAACTTCGCTTCCAGGCGCGCCGTGATGGTGCGGAACTCCTGCTCGCGCAGAAAGGCAAGCAGCGTCTCGGCATCGGGTTCCTTGAGGCGGAACTCCTCGACGCTCTCGCTGGTCGGCACGTCGTCCTTCAACGTCACCAGCTCTTTTGATATGCGCGCGAGATCGGCGTGCTCGATCAGGTTCTCGCGCCTTTTCGGCTGTTTGATCTCCTCGGCGCGCGCGAGCAGCGTTTCCAGGTCGCCGTACTCTTCAATGAGCTGCGCCGCGGTCTTGATGCCGATGCCGGGCACGCCGGGGACGTTGTCGGTCGAATCACCCGCAAGCGCCTGCACCTCGATGACCTTGTCGGGTCCGACGCCGAACTTCTCGATCACCTCGGCGTGGCCGATCACGCGCTCCTTCATCGGATCGAGCATGGTGACGTGCTCGTTGACGAGCTGCATCAAATCCTTGTCGGACGAGACGATGACGACATCGATGCCTTCCGCCGCCGCTTGCTTGGCGTAGGTTGCGATCAGATCGTCGGCCTCATAGCCTACCTTCTCGATCGAGGGCAGGCCGAAGGCGCGCGTCGCCTCGCGGATGAGGCTGAACTGGGGCCGCAGCTCCTCGGGCGGCTCGTCGCGATTGGCCTTGTATTCGGGGTAGATCTCGTTGCGGAAGGTGACCGACGAGGCATCAAAGATCACCGCCATGTAGTCGACCGCCGCGTCGGCCTGCGCTGCCTCGACCAGCTTGATGATCATGTTGCAGAAGCCGTTGACGGCGTTCGTGTGCACGCCGTCGGAGCGCACGAAGGCGGCGACCGGGATCGCATGATAGGCGCGGAATATGTAGCCCGAGCCGTCGATCAGATAGAGCTGCTTGCGCGCGGACTTGGTGTCCGCGCCCGTTTCGGCTGCTTCGTTCATGGTCGCGATGTCCCGGAAGACTAGGCTCGCAGGATGCCGGAAGGCTGGCGGAGAGTCGAGAGGGCGACAAAGGCGCCGTGCCATTGAATATTTGTAGGGGCGGGTTT
>Ga0209633_10006289_pt1 | contig 10191 bp, 9 predicted proteins | sample Cruoilmetagenom1_FD_187290 | JGI IMG/M metagenome (GOLD analysis project Ga0209633, IMG submission 187290) | Oil polluted marine microbial communities from Coal Oil Point, Santa Barbara, California, USA - Sample 1 (SPAdes) (version 2) | ecosystem: Environmental > Aquatic > Marine > Oil seeps ... | reverse complement strand
TAAAAAAGAATTGAAAATGGGAATTAGAGGTTCTGCAACAAGCGAATTGATATTTACTAACTGTAGAATACCAAAAGAAAATCTTCTTGGAAAAGTAGGTAAAGGATTTTCTCTTGCTATGAAAACATTAGATGGTGGAAGAATTGGAATTGCTTCACAAGCACTTGGACTTGCTCAAGGAGCTCTTGATGAAACTGTTGGATATACAAAAGAAAGAAAGCAATTTGGAAGATCTATTTCTAAATTCCAAAATACTCAATTTGAATTAGCTTCAATGGATACTAAAACTGAAGCTGCAAGATTATTAGTATATAAAGCTGCATATATGAAAGATATGAAAATGAAATATTCAAAAGAAGCGGCAATGGCAAAATTATTTGCTGCTGAAGTTGCAATGGAAGTTACAACAAAAGCTGTGCAATTCCATGGTGGTTATGGATATACAAGAGAATATCCGGTTGAAAGAATGATGAGAGATGCAAAAATTACAGAAATTTATGAAGGAACTTCAGAAGTTCAAAAAATGGTAATTGCAGCTAGTTTACTTAAATAGAAAATAAGGAGGAAAAATCAATGAATATAGTAGTTTGTATTAAACAAGTTCCAGATACTACAGAGGTTAAATTAGATCCTATAAAAGGAACATTAATTAGAGATGGTGTACCAAGTATTATTAATCCGGATGACAAAAGTGGTCTTGAGGCTGCTCTTAATTTAAAGGATGAATATGACGCACATGTAACTGTTTTAACAATGGGACCACCTCAAGCAAAAAATGCTTTAAGAGAAGCATTGGCAATGGGAGCGGATGAAGCAATATTATTAACTGACAGAAAATTTGCAGGTGCAGATACACTTGCTACTTCTACTACTTTAGCGGCTGCTATTAAAAATCTTAAATATGATTTAGTAATTGCAGGAAGACAAGCGATTGATGGTGATACTGCTCAAGTTGGTCCACAAATTGCTGAGCATTTGAAATTACCTCAAATATCATATGTATCAGATTTATCTAAAAAAGATGATTTTCTTACTATTAGAAGAGAATTTGAAGATGGTTATCATATGCTTGAAGTAAAACTTCCATGTTTAATTACGACTCTTTCTGAAATGAATAAACCAAGATATATGAGCGTTGGTGGAGTTGTTGAAGCATATGAAAAAGAAATAATTACATGGACTTATGATGATATAACTGTTGATATAGAAAGACTTGGATTAAATGGTTCACCAACTAAAGTGAAAAAATCATTTACAAAAGGTGTTAAAGATCCAGGAGAAATACATGAGTTAGCACCTAATGAAGCTGGCAAATTAATTGTACAGAGATTAAAAGAAAAACATATAATTTAAGAAGGGATTTGATAAAATGAATATTAATGATTATTCTGGAGTATTTGTATTCTGTGAAGAGAGAAATGGCATTGTTTCTAAAGTTTCATATGAATTAATTGGAAGAGGAAGAGATATTGCTGATAGATTAAATGAGAAATTAACAGCTGTTTTATTAGGTAATAATATTTTAGATAAAGCAAATGAAATGATTCATTATGGAGCAGATAGAGTTATTGTTGTTGATGATGATAAGCTTGAGATTTATACAACTGAAGCTTATACACAAGCTTTTGTAAAAATAGTAAAGGATGAAAAACCTGAAATTGTATTAATTGGTGCTACTTCAATAGGAAGAGATTTAGGTCCAAGAGTAAGTGCAAGAATAAAAACAGGATTAACTGCAGATTGTACTTCTTTAGAAATTGGAGAAGAAAATGAACTTTTAATGACAAGACCTGCATTTGGTGGAAATATAATGGCTACTATTATTTGCCCTAATACAAGACCACAAATGTCGACTGTAAGACCTGGAGTAATGCAAATGAAAGAGAAAGATGAAAGCAGAACTGGAGAAATTAAAGAAGTAAAAGTTAATTTCACTGATAATGTAAATAGAGTAAAAGTGATAGAAGTAGTAAAAAAGGAAAAAGAAGAAAAAGGAATTGATGAAGCAACTATTTTAGTTTCTGGTGGACGTGGTGTAGGATCTAAAGATAATTTTGAAATTTTACAAAAGTTGGCTGATTCTCTTGAAGGAACTGTTTCTGCTTCTAGAGCTGCTGTTGATGCTGGATGGGCAGATCATTCAAAACAAGTTGGTCAAACAGGAACGACTGTAAGACCTGATGTATATATTGCATGTGGTATTTCAGGAGCAATTCAACATGTGGCTGGAATGGAAAGTTCAGAATATATTATTGCAATCAACAAAGATAGTGAAGCACCGATATTCGAAGTTGCTGATTTAGGAATAGTTGGAGATATTCATAAAATAGTTCCTGAATTAATTAAAGAAATAAAAGCTATATAAAGTTTAAAGAAAATACCATTTAGTTAAATAGGTGGTATTTTTAATTGAATAATTTTTGATAAGAGTATAAAATGAAATCGATAGATTGGAAAACCTTTGGAGGCGATTAATGTTTTTTAATGATTTGAGAAAAAAATATAATGAAATGATAATTATTAAAAAAACATATATGTTAGTGTCATTACTCTGTTTTATATTATCAGTTATTTCCTTAATAATAAATATATTATTTGATTTTGGGATGTTGCAAATTAGAATATCTTTTTTTGTTTTTATAATGGCATATTTATTTTATTATATGGCAAATAGTGAGAGGAAATTTGAAAAATTAATTTTTATTATATTTATTATTATTACAGTTATTATATATCCATTATTATGGATTAATAGTGCTGGTAGTTATGGATATATTCCATATTTATATATTTTAAATGCTATTTTAATAAGAGTATTATTAAATACTAAAATGGCTAGAATTATTTTACTGTTGGAATTTATAGCAGTTTCTTTACTTTTTTTCGCTGAAATTATTTCGCCTGATATGATTGTACCATATACTACAAATGATTTGAGAATAGCAGATATTTCTATTTCTTTTATTATTGTTATTATTTTTATATTTTTGTTAGTTGGGAAATTGGTCAATGAGTATGATAATATGATTATAAAATTGAAAAAAACAGAAGAAGAATTGAGAATTATATCATATACTGATGAATTAAGTGGAGTATATAACAGAAGATATACTCTTAAAAAATTGGAAGAAAATTTAAAAAATAATGATGATTCTGATGTTTCAGTAATAATGTTTGATATTGATAATTTTAAAAATATAAACGATACATATGGACATAGTATAGGCGATGAAGTAATTTCAAATATCAGTGATTTATTAACCCTAAATACACGAGAAAATGATATTGTAGGTAGAATTGGTGGAGAAGAATTTTTGATAGTTTTATGTGATACAAATTATACTTCAGCCTCGATTATAGCTGAAAAATTAAGACTACTGATTTCTGAAAAAAAATGGTCTCAAGAAAGTTTAAGTGTTACTGTAAGCGGTGGTGTTTATACAAAAAGTGATGGTGATACAGTAGAAAAAATGCTTGAAAATGTTGATGTATATTTATATAAATCAAAAAATGAAGGGAAAAATAAAATGAATTAATGATACTGCTTTTGAAGTATTTTTAAATTAATGAATATAGAAGTTTTAAGGAGCTGATTTATGAGTTGTAAAGAGCAATGTTTTGATATAGTTTTAAAACAAAGTAGCGATGCAATAATTTTAATAGATAAAAATGGAATTATTAAAGAGGCAAGTAAAAAAGCTGAATATTTATTAGGTTTAGAGAGAAAAAACTATAGTGGAAACAAAATTGATGAAATAATTATTGGCAGTAGACTTATAAAAACTATCGAATCCGGTGTAAAAGAAATAGCATCTAGATTTGAATATAATGAGAAATTATATATTGTTGATAGAATTCCAGTTAAAAAAAATGGCGAAATTATGGGAGCTTTAGCAATTTTTCACGATATTACATCAGTTAAAAAATTATCTGATAAAATATCAGAGGATAAAAAATATATTGATATTTTAGATACTGTAAATAATACTTTTAATGAAAGAATAGTTGTGGTTGATAAAGATGGAATTATTACTATGATGAGTAAAAGTTATAAGAAATTTTTAAATGAAATGCATCCAGAAGGTAAACATGTTACTGATGTTATAGAAAATACAAGACTTCATATTGTCGTTGAAACTGGGGTAGAAGAAATAGGAGAAATTCAAATACTTAATGGTCATAAAACGATTGCAATGAGAATGCCTATAAAAGAAAACGGGGAAATTGTTGGAGCAATAGGTAAAATACTGTTTAAGGATATAAATGAACTTATTTCTTTAAGCAAAAAAACTAATAATTTGGAAAAAGAGTTAAGAAAACTTAAAAGCGAATTAGATAGGGAAAGAAATAATAAATATTCATTTGAAAATTTGGTTGGAAGTTCAGATGCTATAAAAAAAGTAAAAAATCTTGCATTAAAAGTTTCAAAAACAGATTCTAATGTACTCATTAACGGTGAAAGTGGTACTGGTAAAGAGTTATTTGTTCATGCAATACATAATGCATCGAATAGAAGATTTAATCCTTTTGTTAAAATAAATTGTGCTGCAATTCCAAAAGAATTGATTGAATCTGAGCTTTTTGGATATGTTGATGGTGCATTTACAGGTGCAAGAAAAGGTGGGAAAATCGGTAAATTTGAGGCGGCTCAGAGTGGAACACTTTTTCTTGATGAAATTGGTGATATGCCTCTTAATATGCAATCAAAACTTTTAAGAGTTTTACAGGAAAAAGAGTTTGAAAAATTAGGGTCAAATGAAGTTATAAAATCAGATGTAAGAATAATAGCTGCAACAAATAAAGATTTAATTAAACTTGTAAAAAATAATGAATTTCGAGAAGACCTTTTCTATAGATTGAATGTAATGAATATTGTATTGCCGCCATTAAGAGAAAGAAAAGAAGATATTGAAATGCTTTCTAATGTACTTATTTCAAGTATTGGAGATAGATTAAATATTTACGTTGAAAGTATTACTGATGAAGTTCTTAATTATCTTATGAATTATAATTGGCCAGGTAATATTAGAGAACTTGGAAATGTACTGGAAAGGGCTATAAACTTACTTGGAAATAAATTTATTATTGAAGAGAAACATTTACCACTTTTTCTTACTAAAAAAAGATCAAATAAATTTGTTAGAGAAAGTAAAAACTTAAAGATACTAATTGAAAAACTTGAACGAGAAACGATTAAAGAATGTCTAGAAGAAACAGGTTTTAATAAAAATCAAACAGCAAAAATTTTAAATATAAGTAGAGTTAGTTTATACAAAAAAATAGAAAAATATAATCTAAATTAATTTGTTAAATTATAAGCAATTATCTTTAATTATTTGTATTTAACTGATATAATAGCTAGGTAAAATGATTGCACTTAAAGGTAAGTCAAAGGGGGATGTAAAATGAAAAATAATGAGGTTATGATTAAAGTAAGAATGAGTATGCATGATGCACATTATGGTGGAAATTTAGTTGATGGAGCTAAAATGTTAAATTTATTTGGTGATGTTGCGACTGAATTGTTGATAAGACAAGATGGTGATGAAGGTTTATTTGCCGCTTATGATAATGTTGAATTCTTAGCACCTGTTTATGCTGGCGAATTTATTGAAGCTGTAGGAGAGATTACTAAAGTTGGAAATTCATCTAGAAAAATGAAATTTGAAGCTAGAAAAATAATAGTACCTAGACCTGGTATTTCTGATTCTGCATGTGATGTACTTGATGAGCCTATAGTTGTTTGTCGTGCAACTGGAACTTGCGTTGTTCCTAAAGGATGTCAAAGAAATAAGTAATTGCATAAGACACTATTATAAAAGGGGGCATAAGGTGGAATATAAAGGGTTGCTAATTGAAAAAAAAGATAATATAGCAGTACTTAGTTTTAATAGACCGAAAGTATTGAATGCACTTAATAGTGAAGTGTTAAAAGAGCTTGATGTTGCAATAGATGAAATGAAAAATGATAAGGATATATATGTTTTAATAATTACCGGTGTTGGAAAAGCTTTTGTTGCAGGAGCCGATATTTCTGAAATGAGAGATATGAATGCTGAAGAAGGAAGATTATTCGCTGAACTTGGTTCGAAAGTTTTTAGAAAGATAGAACTTATGGAAAAACCTGTAATAGCTGCAGTTAATGGATTTGCTTTAGGTGGAGGATGTGAAATTTCAATGTGTTGCGATATTAGAATAGCATCTGAGAAAGCTAAATTTGCTCAACCTGAAGTAGGTTTAGGTATAATACCTGGATTTGCTGGGACGCAAAGACTTTCAAGATTAGTTGGAACTGCAAAAGCGAAAGAGTTAATATTTACAGGAAATATGATAAAAGCCGATGAAGCATATAGAATTGGTCTTTTAAATAATGTTACAGAAGTTGATAAGTTAATGGATGAGGCTATGAAAATGGCAACTAAAATTGCTTCAAATGCGCAATTAGCAGTAAGATATTCAAAAACTGCAATTAATAGAGGTATTGAAACTGATTTTGAGACTGGAAATGAGATAGAAAAAACTTTATTTGGAATTTCTTTTGCAACTAATGATCAAGTTGAAGGAATGACAGCTTTTCTAGAAAAAAGAAAACCAAATTTTGAAAATAAATAGGAGGTTTAGTATGAAAGTAGGTATATTAGGAGCTGGTACAATGGGCTCTGGAATAGTTCAAGCATTTGCACAATCAGGATATGAAGTAATAATGAGAGATCTTAAAGATGAATATATTGAAAGAGGATTAAATACAATTACTAAAAATCTTGATAGAAGTGTAAAAAAAGGAAGAATGACTGAAGATGAAAAAGAGGAAATTCTTTCAAATATTTCAGCTGGAACAGATGTGAACCTTTTAAGCGATGTTGATTTAGTAGTTGAAGCTGCTGTTGAAAATATGAAAATTAAAAAAATTATATTTGAAGAACTTGATAAAGTATGTAAAGAGGATGCAATACTTGCTACAAATACATCATCGCTTTCTATTACAGAAATAGCTGCTGCTACAAATAGGCCGGATAAGGTAATTGGAATGCATTTTTTCAATCCAGTACCTGTAATGAAATTAGTTGAAGTGATTAAAGGGATAGCTACTTCAGAAGAAACAAAAGAAAAAGTAATAGAAATGTCTAATAAACTTGGAAAAACTCCCGTCATTGTTGAAGAAGCTCCAGGATTTGTAGTAAATAGAATTCTAATTCCAATGATAAATGAAGCTGTTGGGATATTAGCAGAAGGTGTTGCAAGTGCAGAAGATATTGATAATGCAATGAAATTAGGTGCAAATCATCCAATAGGACCATTAGCTCTTGCTGATTTAATTGGAAATGATGTAAATCTAGCAATTATGGAAGTGTTATATGAAGAAACAGGAGATCCAAAATATAGAGCTCATCCTTTATTAAGAAAAATGGTTAGAGGAAATTTACTTGGAAGAAAAACTAAAAAAGGTTTCTTTGACTATAGTAAGTAATAATGGGAGAGAGTTATGTCAAAACTAAAAAAAACAAATGCAATGAGAATTTTAGATAAAGAAAAAATAGAATATAGTATTATGACATATCAAACTTCTGATGGAATGAATGATGCAATTTCTGTTGCAAATAAAGTTAACGAACTCCCTGAAAGAGTATTTAAAACTTTAGTGCTTATAGGAAAAAGTAATGAATTATATGTATGTGTTATTCCAGCAAATGAAAAATTGAGTTTAAAAAAAGTTTCAAAATTAACTGGAGAAAAAAATGTTGAAATGTTACCAGTGAATAAACTTTTATCTAAAACAGGATATATTAAAGGTGGATGTTCACCAATAGGAATGCGAAAAAAATATATTACGTATTTTCATGAAAGTATTTTAAATTTAGATAAAGTTACTTTAAGTGCTGGACATTTAGGAGTACAAATTATAGTTAATCCAAAAGATTTAATTGAAATTTCTGAAGGAACAGTAAAAAATATTATTCAATAAATATATAAAAATCGCATTACTTATGTTGATAACATAACAGTGCGATTTTTTTATAATTATTTTTTTATTTTTTTTCATTATACATTTCTTTATCAGCTTTGGAAATTAACGAATCTAAGCTGTCTTTATATTCAGCTGTACCACAACTTATTGATACTGAAATATTTTTTATAAATTGTTCATTTGCAATAATATTTTCAATTTTTCTTTTGAAAACATTTGAATAGTTTAATGGTGTATGAGGAAGTAATATTATAAATTCGTCTCCACCCCATCTAATTAAATAATCATTTTCTCTAATGTTATTTTTTATAAGGAATATTATTTGTTTTAAGATTTCATCCCCAATCAAATGGCCAAATGTATCATTTATCTTTTTAAATTTATCTATATCAAAAATAATAATTGAGAATGGAATATTATAGCGATTATATCGATCTATCTCTAATTCGACAATGTTCATAAATTTTCTTCTATTGTATGCACCTGTTAAATTGTCTTTATAAATTAAATTTTTAATTTTATTTTCTTTTTCTAAACGATCTGAAATATCTTTATATATTGCATATATTCCAATATTGTTATTATTTAAGGTTATGGGATAGGCATTTATTTCAATATTTAGTTCTTTTCCATATTTATCCTGTCTTATGGCATCTACATTTAAATGTTTTTTTTCATTAGCTATATAGTCTGTATATGATCTTGCAGTTTTTGTTAAATTTTTAGGAACAATTAGATTGTCAATATCCTTACCTAGTATTTCATCGATTGAATATTTAAAATACTCTTCAAATTTTGTGTTAATATTTATGATTTCATTTTCAGTATTTAATAAAGCAATTGCATCTGGAGATTTAAAGAACAGTTCTTTAAAATATGCTTGCTGTTTTTCAAGTTTTTCAAGTGCATTTATTTCTTCACTTATATCTCTGTACATTGCGAATAATCCAATTACTTTATTATTTACTATTATTGGATTACCACTTGTTTCAACATCTATTAATTTTCCAAATTTATCTTTTCTTTTAGTTCTACATGTTTTTATTCTTTTATTAAGCATAGAATCTTTAAAAATATTTGACTCATTAGTATACTCCTTAGGGACTACTAAATCAAGAATGTTTTTACTAATTGCTTCTTTTTTAGTGTATTTAAAAAGTTTATTAAATCTAGGATTAATGTCAATAACATTTTCATTAGTATCAAGTATTGCAATAGAAAGTAGTGAATTTTTAAATAATTGATTTGAAAATTGTTCTTTTTCAAGTAAATGTTGTTTTAGTTCTATTTCTTCGCTAATATCTTTATATATAATATAGTAACCGTGAACTTCATTATTGATTATTATTGAATGTCTTGTTATTTCAACGTCAATTAGTTCGCTATTTTTAGTAATTCTTTTTGTTTTTATAGTAATACGGTTTTTACTATAATAATCATATGGTTTAAATACTTTTATCATTTCATTTGTTTTTTTATCTGGTACGACTATATTGTTAATATCTTTTCCAATTAATTCGTTATATTCATAATTAAAAATATTTAAAAATGCATTGTTTACAGTAATAATTGTTTTATCAGGTTTTAAAATAGCAATTCCATCTACTGAATCTGAAAACATTTCTTGATTATATAGTGAAATCACCTTTTTTTCTTTTTCTGTTAATTCATAAGTCGAATTAAATTTAAGTGCATAATTATTTTCATTAATTATATCTTTTGTAATTTCAAACATTGAATTATTACTAATAGTTCTGAATATTTTATTTACATTTTTTGAATTAAATTCATTAATAATTGAATTGAAGTTATTATTGATAGATAATTCTTCACATGAGCATACTTTAAATAGACTTAGTATTGGTTTATTAGCTTCTAGAAGATATTTGTTTTGAATAATTGCTATGGGTTGTTTTATTGAATTGTATAATAATTTATATGCTTTCTTATTCATTAATAACCTACCTACTAAAAAATACACTAATTGATAATCTTATAATACAATTATATAATATAAATAATTGTTTTGCAAATAAATTCTATATATTTTACATGTTAGAGGTCCTCCTTAATTTTTTTTGATTTTATATTATAAGCTCATTTTAAAATATAAGGAGGATTTACATGAATAATTTTGATTTTGAACCATATTTAACTAAATTCAATCAGTTTTTAGAACTTCGTGATTTAACTGAAAACACTGCAAAAAGTTACAATTCTTTTTT
>Ga0209633_10006288_pt1 | contig 10192 bp, 6 predicted proteins | sample Cruoilmetagenom1_FD_187290 | JGI IMG/M metagenome (GOLD analysis project Ga0209633, IMG submission 187290) | Oil polluted marine microbial communities from Coal Oil Point, Santa Barbara, California, USA - Sample 1 (SPAdes) (version 2) | ecosystem: Environmental > Aquatic > Marine > Oil seeps ... | reverse complement strand
AACTGCCGCTCGCAACAGCTCAGACCTTTCAGCAATATCTCGGCCTCTCCGATGAAAGCGCGACCCTTTCCGAGCACCGCCTGGTGCTCGAGCTTCTATTGAAGGACTCCGTCGACGCGGCAGCCGCTGCGCTTGTCGCCCATTTGGAATCAGCCCAAAAAAGGACCCTCGCCCGCCTCAAGGTCTTCTCGGTCGTTCCCGCTCCCCACTTCTCACCCTATCTCGTCAAAACCCGTTGAGGAAACCGTTTGCCGTTATCAGACTACCTGTGCGCCATCTGACTGATCAGCAGCAGTCCAGCCTCTCATGCGGCAAGTTGACGCCATTCGGCGAACGCGGCAGCGCGGTTTTGCTTGAAGGTATCGCGGCGGTTGAGGTGGCGTTCCTGATTGCAGTGATTATGGATCAAAGCCTGGACGGGCTCACGCCGATCGAGTCCGCAACCCGGTCTCAAACGGACCAGAACATGAACAAGGCTAACTTATAACCGAGGACAATCAGGGGAGCAGGCCAACAGGAATACGGAGAATAGCTAAATGAGAAGGTTGGCGGTGCAGGCAGTCTAGTGCGAACCCGTCTGTGCGCCCAAATCCCCTGTTAAACAGGGAAAGAACAGGGAATTTAGATCGCAGAACAGGGAATTATTCGCCGCTGCCAGGCTGCCGTTCGATCAGTCGTTCCACGCTGAAGGTCACAACAGGGCGGCGCAAGCCCTTGAAGGTTTGCTCGCCAAGCGAGTTTAGCTCGGCGATATCCTCGACCTCCATGGCTATTTGGCGGGAGACGAGGACCTGCCCGCTTTCCGCCGCGTTGCACAGGCGCGACGCCACGTTCAGGACGGTGCCGATGGCGCCATAGTGAAACCGGCCTTCGAATCCGATCTGGCCCAGTGTCGCGTAGCCGCTGGCAATTCCAATGCCCAGTCCCAATTCGAAGCCCCGTTTGTGCCATTGCTCGACCAGCCGCATGACCTGATCGCGGATCGCCACAGCCATGCGCACCGCGCGTGCCTCCGGATCCGGGCAAGGCACCGGGTCATTGAAGATGGCCATCAGGCCATCGCCGGCAAAGTGTTCCAAGGTGGCACCGAATTCGAAGATAAGCGGACCCGCGGTGTTGTGATATTCGCGCAGCACACCCATGACTTCTTCCGGTTCGGCTAGCTCCGAAAACGCCGTGAATCCGCGCAGATCACAGAACATCGCGGTGATCTCGCGCCGATGGCCGGCCATCAATTCTTCCTGCCCGGTCGAGACGATCAGATCGGCCAGTTGCGGCGAAAAGAACCGCTTGAGTTGATTTACCCGCTCCAATTCCTTCAATTGATCGGAAACACGCTGTTCGAGGCCCCGGTTCATCTCGGCCAGATCCGCCGCCTGCGCCTCCAGGCACGCGGCCTGCTCGACGGTTTGATCGTGCAGAGCCTTGATGCGCAAAACCGACTTGATTCGCGCGATCAGGGCAGTCTGGTCGATCGGCTTGCTCAGGTATTCCTCCGCTCCCGCCTCCAAGCCCGCCACCACATCCTTGGGCTCGGAGCGGGCGGTCACCAAGACGATTGGAATGAATGGCAGCGATGAATCCGCCTTTAGGGCGCGGCAAACCTCGATGCCATTCATCTTGGGCATCATGATGTCCAGGACGATGAGGTCGGGCAACGCCTCCTTCGCGAGCGTGAGCGCCGCCTCCCCATCCCCGGCCGTGATGATGTCGTAGCCATGCGCCGACAGACGTGTCCGAAAAATATCGACATTGGCCGGATTGTCATCTGCAACCAGGATTTGCGCCGGTGTTCGCATCAGCGATGCCCTACTTACCGCGCTTCGGCAACATAGAGCGGATTTTGGCGAGCAGATGGCGCGGGCTGACCGGCTTGGAGAAATAGGTATCGCAGCCGGCCGCCACGGCCTTCTCGTTGTCGCCGCTCAAGGCATAGGACGTGACGGCGATGACCGGTGTTTCACGCAGTGCGGGCTTGGCCTTGATGCGGCGCGTTGCTTCCAGCCCGTCAATGACCGGAAGCTGCAAATCCATCAAGATCAAATCGGGCTTTTCAGTTGCCGCCTTTTCCACGCCTTCGGCGCCACTGACCGCTTCGATTACATCATATCCGGCGCTGACCAGCAGATCGCGCATGATCCGCCGATTGTCCTCTTGGTCCTCGACAACCAGAATTCTTTGTTTCATGCCGCACCTCTCTGCGCTTCGACCCGTACCGGCAGGGTAAACGAGATGGTCGACCCAACGCCCGGTTTTGAGTTAACCGCGATGGAGCCGCCGTGCATTTCAACCATGTGTTTGGCTATTGCAAGGCCTAGTCCGGTACCTCCTTTTATTCGTGTATCCGAGTCGTCGGCCTGATGAAACTCTTCGAATATCCTTTGCTGCTCCGCCTCGGATATTCCGATCCCCGTATCCGCGACGGAGATCCGGAACATACCGTTCGTCGCACCTGCCTTGACAACGACCTCACCCGCCTCCGTGAACTTGATCGCATTGCCCACGAGATTCATGAGGACCTGGGTAATTCGCTGCTCGTCCCCACGACCTAGGGGCAAGCCCGGCTGCACCTCCGCGGCGAGCTTCAGACCTTTCTCCTTGGCTAGAGATTCCAAGGAATGCACCACCGTATCGACCGTATCACCCATTGCGTAGTCATCCAGGTGTAGCGAAAACTGACCGGCTTCGATCTTCGAGAGGTCAAGAACGTCATTGATCAGGCGCAAGAGGTGACGACCGTTGTGGTCTACCCGGCCTATGACGTCGCGGATATCCTCGGGAGCTGGGCCGTAGATCCCGTCGACTATCAACTCCGCGTATCCCAGGATGGCGTTCAGCGGGGTGCGCAATTCGTGACTCATATTGGCCAGGAACTGGCTTTTCGCTTGGTTCGCGACCTCGGCTTGATCTTTCGCCTCGCGCAGCCTGTCCTCGGCCTGCTTGATATCGGTGATGTCGAAATAGGTGAGCATGCGTCCGCCGTCGGGCAGGGCAATGCATTGATACTGAATGACGCGTCCGTCGGCCCGGCGGAACTCGGCCCGCGGCACGTTGCCCTTCTTGATCGCTTTTATACGCCTATCAACATAGGCTTCCCAACTCTCCTCCGGCACGTCGTAGATACCTTTAGAGCGATTGAAGTCGATCAAATCTCGCGCGGTGGGCTTTTTGGCGACGAGTTCTTCCGGAATCCCCCAAATCTCGCGATAGGCCCGGTTGTCGATTCGGACTCGAAGCTGGGAATCCATAAACAATACCCCGTATTCGATCGCGTCCAGAACCGCCCGCAGTTCGTTTACCACGACATCCTTCTCTCGGTTCGCTTGCCGCAACGCCTCTTCCATGTGCTTGCGCTCGGTGATGTCGAGTTCGATCCCGCCGATCGCGACGACCTCGCCATCCGAATCCAAGACCGGAAATTTGTATGCCGCGAGAGTGTGCGGGCCATCATCCAAGGGGAAAATCAACTCGCGCTCAACGACTTCGCCGCGGCGTATGACCTCCTGGTCATGATCCATGGATTCTTCGGCGATATTCTTTGACAGGATATCAAACACAGTCTTCCCGGGAACCTCGTCCCGATCCACCTTGCAGTGCTCGGCATATTGCCGGTTTATGAGGATATAGCGGCCTTCCAGATCGCGTAGGAACACGGTCGCCGGCATATTGTCGACCACCTCGGTCAAGCGCCGCTCACTGTCCTTCAGCGCACGCTCGGCCCGCTTGCGGGCTGTGATGTCACGGCTGACCGCGACCGTGGCAACGACATTTCCTTGTTCGTCATGCAAGGGAAACACGACCGCCTCGGTTGTCACCAATGTCCCGTCCGCGCGTCGATTGTCGCATTCGCCGACCCAGCGCCCATCCCGGCCGATCCGCTCCTTCATGACCCCGGAGTACTGCCACGCCTTGTCTGGACTCTCGAACAGGATTTTCGTTGGGCGGCCGAGTATTTCTTCCCTGCTGTAGCCGAAGATCCGTTCGGCGGCCGCGTTCCAGTCGACGATCTTGTCTTCGAAATCGGCAATGACGACGGCGTCGTAGAGCTGTTCCAATATCAGAGCCTGGCGACGTAGTTTCTCTTCCGTGCGCTTACGCTCCGTGATATCGCGCAGGATGCTGGTAAAAAAGACGTCGTCGTCGCCACGCCAGGACCCCAGCGACATTTCGATCGGAAACTCGCTGCCGTCCTTGCGCAAACCTTCGAACTGCAGCGCCTTGCCCATGCTACGGCCACGGCCGTCCGCCAGGTAGTTCCGGATGCCTTCCTTATGCCGGTCGCGGTATCGCTCGGGCATAAGGTTCAACAAGTTCATGCCCGCAATTTCATCCTCACCATAGCCGAATATCTGCTCGGCCGCCCGGTTCCAGGAGATAATCTTGCCTTCGCTATCCGCGGCAATCACGGCGTCATTGGCGGATTGCGTGATGGAACGAAAGCGCATCTCCGACATGCGTAAGGCTTTTTCCGCGCGCTTGCGCTTGGTAATATCGGTATAGGTCGTCACGAGACCACCGGAGTCCGGCCGCGGGGTCATGCGGACCTCCAGGACGGTCCCGTTGGGCCTGGTACGTTCGTAGATGAGCGGCCGAGAGAGCACATCGTCCGCCACCCCTTCGCGAACCTGCGCCTCGATTTCGGCTGGCATGGCTTCGCCTCGCTCGGCGTTGCAATGGAAGAGATCTACGAGATCGAAGCCGGGCTTGAAGCGTTCGGCCGGTAGATCGAGGAGATCGAGAAACGCACGATTGAAGGACACCACCTTCAGGCGGCTGTCGATCAGGCAGATGCCCTGGCCCATGTTCTCCATGGTCGCTTCCAGGATCGAGGTCTTTTCCGCCAGCGCCTCCTCGCGCGCCTTCATCTCGGTGATGTCGGTATAGACGGCGAGGGTGCCGCCATCTTTGGTCTTGTACTCGTTGACCCTTATCCAACGACCGTCGCTTCGTCGCTGAACAATCGGCTGTCCAGGTTGCTCATGCTGCGCCATGCGACGGGCCGTCCACTCGTCCTCTTGGTCGACCGCGTCGGGAAGAAGGCCAACCTCGACCGTCGCGCGCACGATCCGTTCAAAGGATACCCCAGGCGCAATCAGATTTTTTCCGTCAGGAAGTCTTTCAACAGCTTCGAGCCCCTTTCGGTACCGACGGTTACAGACAACCAACAGATCATCGGCATCGTAAAGGCCGATACCCTCCGAGATGTTGTCGATCGCCTCCACCAGTCGTGCCTCGGATCGCTCGGCCTGTTCGCGACGCACGGCGTTGTCCCGGAGCAGCCGTAAGACGTGCGCCATTTCGCCGATCTCGCCTTGCCTGGCGGCGGGGATTGCTACATCCATGCGTCCGTCGCCCATCTCGCGTATGACCTCAACCATCTGACGCAAGGGCACGACGATCGAGCGCACAAGAAAAAAGGTCAACACAGCCGCAGCGAGAGTTACGAGAAACACGGTCGAGATCGCCAACGTGATGCCACGACTCGTCCGCCCCAGAGCTGCATCGGCCGCGGCTTGCGCACTTGCCCGAATCTGCCCAACCAAGGTCGAAAGTTTGGAATCGATCGCGAGGATGTGACTTCGCCCGCGCGCCATCATCGCGTTTCCAACCAGTCGGTCGTCGCGGTTGTAAGCCTCCACTGCCGCCGTGGACGCTTCCGACAGTTGTCGCAATTGGTCGGTAAGGCCGTGCAAGTCCTCGGGCACGACTTCCGCCAAGACGGAAAGCTGCTGGTCAAGCCGCTTCTGCGCGCCCTGAGCTCCTTTTTCCGAAATGACCAGTTGGCTCACGGCAAAATCCGTCAACCAGTACTTGAGATCTCCGAAGGTCTTGATCGCGGCGTCGGCCTTGACGATGGCTTCGATATTCTCCGCCTGCTGGCGGATCAGATCGTCTTGCAGCCGCACCTGGTGGATCAAGACGAGATTGGTCGCAATCAGGGTTGTCACGAGCAGAAACGACAGAAACACAAGCCGACTGCGGATTGAAGCGTTTAGCGGCATTGAAATGCTCCCCGGCTCAAACGGCACAGGATCGGTTTGACGGCACGGCGACCGCACCGTCTCTATAAGGAAGGCATGCGGGCTCTGCTACGTTTCAAGAGCCAACTCGTTACCGAAGATGTATGTGGTTGGATGCATTCTGAAGCCCTTGACCCGTTTGTCCATGAATGTGAGTTCAGAGCGCCACAACGGCTGCACGATGGGGCCATCTTCTTGCATAATCTTCTCGATCTTGGCCATGACCGCACGCCGCTTTTTGGAATCGAGAATGCCTTCGGCTTCGGTCAACAAACGGTCGAACTCTGGGTTCGAGTATTCCGATTCGTTCCAGGGCACTCCGGAGCGGTAGCCAAGGCCCAACGACATGACGCCCAGCGGGCGGTGGCTCCACTCGGTGAAACCGAACTTTGTCTTGTCCCAGATTGCCCAGAAATCCTTCGATGGCATCAAGTTCACCCTGCAAGCTATGCCGGCCTCCTTCCACTGTTCGACCATTGCTTGCACGGCGTTGAACTGCCAACTCGGGGTCGACAGGCAGTCGATCGTGCCAAGGTCGACGCCGCCTGAATATCCTGCCTCGGCCAGCAGCCTTTTGGCCCCCGCGATGTCCCGTTGCATGGCAGGAATCTGCGCGTACTCGGGGTGAACCGGGCATACGTGATGATGTTCCGCCGGCAGACCCCGATCGCCATGCACCAATTTTTGCGTCACATTGCAATCAATAGCTAAGCGCAACGCCTTGCGCACCCGCGGGTCGTTAAATGGGACCTGCGTCACCTTGCCGCGAACAACGGCCGTTGACGCCGTGGCAACTTCATACATTTGGAGGTGCGGCATAAGCCTGAACGCCTCGATCTGGACGATGTCCCCAATGTCGATCCCATCAAGCCGCTTGGACGCGAGCGCATCGATTTCTGCTGCGGGATCGTCATCCAAGTCAACGAACTCAAGGGTGTCGAGATATGGTCCCTCCCGCCAATAGTCCTTACGCGCCTTCATCACGGAAATCTTGCCGATCCGGTGATCGACCAGCTCGAAAGCGCCCAAGCCATTGGATCCGGGCCGAAAGGCGCCATCCTCTTCAGGATCGAGAATCACAAAGGGGTAGTGAAACAGATGCTCGGGCACCGCGAGTTGCGGCGATTTGCAGTTTAGACGGATGGAATGCGAATTCAGTCTTTCTATGGCGTTGGCGTCCCACAACCTGGTTCGCACGGTGCCGCCCTCCTGGTATTCCTCCAGCATGTAACCCTTCATGAGGCCGAGCACGGATGAACCGACCTTCTCGTCTAGTACGTTCTTGATATTCCAAATGACATCGTCCGCGGTGAACGTGCGGCCATTGTGCCATTTGATCCCCTTGCGCACGTGCAGGGTCCAGGTCATGAGATCGTCACTCGGCACCCAAGACTCGAGCAGGCATGGTCTCGTTAAATTGTCATGCCCGGTTATGGTCAGGTAGTCGGTGACTTGTCGGACGATATTGCTGGCGCTCGTTCGACTGATGATGTGCGGGATCGAAACGTCTAGGACCTTCATACCAATGCGAAGCGTGCCGCCCTTTGGCATGGCGGGCGTGACGTTTGCGGCGAAGCTTTCTCCGCTTAACTTGCCGACGACGCTATAGGCGGCCGATGCTGACAATCCGAGCAGCGTTGCCACGCGCAGGAACTCGCGGCGGTCGATCTTGTTTTCCGCGAAGTCCCGCTTAAGGGTGCGTATGTGGCTATGCTCGTGTTCCATGCCCACAGTAACCTTCCCGAGCCAGGGCTCTACAATGTTAGCACAAGGGTGCCTTGCGCGTCATGCCACAGAATCACTGGGGATAGAGCAACGACCAGAGGGTGATCCGGTCGTGTGCAGGTCCCCGATCAAGCAACGCTTCGTCGTGAGGATTGCCTCTCTAAATGCAGACCGATGCCCGCCTCTGGCTTGGATCGCCGCCGGGCATCCGAGACCATGATTCCGCCAGTACCGGTGGTGTCGCGGTAACTGGCGCGCCGTGCGCCGTCGACCTCGTGCAGAATTTTCCGTGCAACCCGCGCCGCCACGGCACCATCGACCTCCGCTATGCGCAGGGCTATGTCCCTGAACGGTCCATTCCCCTTCGTCACCTTCAAGGCCATGGGCGAATGACCGATGCCTGCCAGGACGTTCAGGATGGTCGGAACCGCCTCCAAAGAATCCTCGACGCTGATTAGAAAGTCTGCCAAACGAACGCCCGCGAGAACCGGTCCGGCACCGCCGCCCAGCAGCCAATCGATTGCTTCCGCTCCGCCGTTTCGAGTTTGCGAATGGCGTTCGACTTCATTCAGCCAATTACGAAATAGAGTGCGTGCGCACCCGCGCCAGCCATGGGCGGGACTCCGGGCCGGGTCGTCACCAGGAAAGTAATGGCGGGGCAAGGACACAGGCCGGCCACCGCGCAGGTCGCGCTGATATTCTTGAGCCAGCGTACACGCGTCGTATTCCAGATGATTGAACATGTAGTGCGCCTGCTTGGGCGCATCGTGAATCAGGCACAGCCCCGACTCATCGGACTCCGCAAGAACCTCAAGCCCGCGGTCCGGCGGCAGATCCGCCGCCACCACTTCCGTGTGGCGCGATACCGGGACGCGAAAGCCTTCGTCGAGGTTTTTCATCAGGGGCGCATCCGGCTTGGTTATCCGATGCGCGAAGACCCCGAACATCTTCTCGGCCAAAGGGCGTTTGGGTACGCCATGGTAATGATAAAGTGCGGCCTGCGCGGCCCAACAGATGTAGTAACTCTGGCCGACCCGGCGCCGTGCCCAGTCGAGGATAGCGGTCAGCTCGCTCCAGTACGTCACGTCCTCGAACGGCAAGGTTTCGACCGGCGCGCCGGTGACAATGAGGCCGTCGAAATGACGCTCGCGGATGCTGGACCAACGCTCATAGAAGGCCGCGAGGTGACGGGCCGGCGTGGTCTTGGAGCGGTAGGAGTCAGGCACGAAGAATGTCAACTCGACCCGATGCGCCGATTCGCCTAGGAGCCGGGCAATCTGCGTCTCCGTCCTGGCTTTCTCCGGCATCAGATTGAGGAAGGCGATCCGCAGAGTCGGACGTTGCTGGTGTGTGCCGTCACCTAGCTGCAATACCTCGACGCCCTCTTCGCGCAGAATACGGTACGCGGGCAGGTTCCTGGTCAAGATGATCGGCATGGCGAACCTCCGGGTGATATTGATCTCCACGAGGCGGGCGAAGCGGCGGGGTGGGGTGACCTCGCGGCCACCCCGGGTCCCTTCACTGCCGGTCTATGCGGCCTGAGCTACGCCGGTCGCGGTACGCAAGGCCTGGTCCAAATCGGCGAGAATGTCTTCGATATTCTCGATCCCGACGGAAAGGCGCACGTAGCCGTCCGTGACCCCCGTGGCAACCTGTTCCTCCGGGTTGAGTTGCTGGTGCGTCGTGGTCGCCGGATGGATCGCCAGCGAGCGGGCATCACCGATGTTGGCGACATGGTAGAAAAGCTGCAATGCATCGATGAACCGCTGGCCAGCCTGTTTTCCACCCGCCAACTCAAAGCCGACCAAGCCGCCGGAGCCACCTTTCAGGTAGGCCTTGGTCCGGCGCCGCTGCTCCGCATCGGTGTGATGATCGGGGTGGATCACCCGGATGACCTCGGAATGGCCATTCAGGAACTCGGCTACGGCCTGCGCGTTGCGGGAGTGTTCGCGTATACGCAGAGGCAGGGTTTCCAGGCCCTGAATGAACTGGAAGGCGTTGAAGGGGCTTAGAGCCTGACCCAAATCACGCAACAAGGTCACGCGCGCCTTGACGATGTAGGCGACCGGGCCCAGCGGCTTGGTCGCTTCGGTCCAGACCGCGCCATGATAGCTGGGGTCGGGCTGGTTCAGCATCGGGAAGCGATCGGCGTGCTTTTCCCAATCGAAGGTGCCGCTATCGACGATCACGCCGCCGATCGAGGTGCCGTGGCCGCCGATATACTTGGTGGTCGAATGGACGATGATCGCCGCGCCGTGGTCGAAGGGCCGGCAGAGGACCGGCGCCGCCGTGTTGTCGACGATAAGGGGCACACCGAGCTCACGACCGATATCCGCGACCTCCTTAATGGGGAAAACCGCCAGTTTGGGATTCGGCAGGGTTTCCGCGAAATAGGCTCGGGTTCGCTCGTCCGTAGCATGGCGGAAGGCTTCGGGGTCACTCGGATC
>Ga0209633_10006287_pt1 | contig 10195 bp, 11 predicted proteins | sample Cruoilmetagenom1_FD_187290 | JGI IMG/M metagenome (GOLD analysis project Ga0209633, IMG submission 187290) | Oil polluted marine microbial communities from Coal Oil Point, Santa Barbara, California, USA - Sample 1 (SPAdes) (version 2) | ecosystem: Environmental > Aquatic > Marine > Oil seeps ... | reverse complement strand
TCTGGCATTGCCTGGGTAAGCTCCATATCCCAACTTTTTCCTGTTTAGCTAACCGACCCAGCTGCTTGAGCTGCTTGTCCCGGGCATAGTGGGAATAAACATGCGCATAGCCGTGCTTGACCATATAGCGGGCATAATCCATAACGTTGACGAAGAGCTTTGCTACAAGCCGACCGTATCGGTCCTTATTATGTCCCACGACATCCACAGTCCGACCTAACAACACCTCTTTGGCCGCGTTAGTAGCAACATCACCATAAGGCATACCAAAACAGGCCTTGTTTCGCTTGCTGGTTTCGGGAGTGTCAATCTCTGCAATACGTATCCGCTTTTCACCTGCAGAGGAATGGCATTTGACGATGACAGTATCGCCATCCAGAACCCGGGCAACCTGTCCGGTACAGTAAACGTTAGACTTTGTCTTCCTTGCATACGCATGCGTAGAAACGACCATTAGAGAAAGTATAAATACAACGGATATGAGGCGCATAACGCCCTCCTGATTAATGTTTACCAGCTTTTACGTTATTGACTGCACCTACAAATACCTCGAACTTGTCACCGATTGAAGTGATTATGTATTCCAGATCAGACTCCCGTGTGGCCACATGCAAAGAACCAATGTAACTTTTAAGCTCGCCTAAAAATCCTTTGACTGTCGCATGTGTAGTTGAAAAAATACCTTCCGAGCGCGTTTGGATGTATTCAAACAACTTACTACGATCAGCTTCGCCGATATCATATAGCGCGTCAACAAGTTGTTGATATCGCGCATTGAGCAATTCTTTGTGAAGTGGAGCCATCATGGGACTATGGTAATTTCTAGTAGATGTACCGCAACTCATTTATTTTAAGTATAGGCAAAATTGAGAGTGACATTCCGAGGGACCAGAAAATGGTCAAGTATATCTACCACCTCGGAGGACGGTTTATGAAAAATAACCAGGCGTCGATGGATAGTTATATTGTCATACTGTGTAGGTGGCAATATCTTGTCATCCTGTTTTTGCTGTTTAAACTTACCTTTTCGTATCTTTTTCAGGGGGACTGGACCCTTTACTTCTGCGCATTCTACACCTAGGGCTCTCATTAACCGGATCGCTGTATCTTCAGCTTGCGCACTATCAATAGCAGAAACCGTTATCCGTAGCTTGGTTTTATCATAAACGACTTTCTTCTTCTTTTTCATATTAGCACTTAGTAAATACTGCTATACGACCATACGTGGAGTTCGGGTATGTCCATCCTGATTTTGTTAACACGCGCAGATGTACCGTCCAGTAAGACCCGTTGTTATCTGCCCACGTCTGAATGGCTCCCATTGACTCACCGCTAGAGTTTGCACTAGCCATAGCTGGCGCAAGGAAGATCTGAGCACTTCCATGCGGACATGAAGGCTTGCTGATAGTTGCATTATTCCAAAGCATTTGCGCGTCATGAATGCTTGTTGCAGCCCACACACCTTTGCCGCGTATGTAGGTATCGTTTCCGTAAACGTTGCCGGAAGATGAGTTTATATCGCCAGTGGCTGTGACACTGCCTGCGGCAGTAATAGAGCCAGAACTAGATAAAGTAGAACCTGACACCGTCCCACTAGCTGTGATATTCCCTGACGATGTTACTGTAGCGCCCGATACAGTACCGCTTGAGGTTATATTACCTGAGGCCGTCAGAGTCGCTGTAGAGATCGATGTCGACGCAGTGACTGTTGAGGCTGCAACATCGGTTGCATTTTTAATTGACTTTGTACCCATATCCAAATCGCCAGTCATTGCACGAGAGCCATCCAGAGGCAATAAGCCTAGTAAAGCTGGCACGCTTGATGGTAAAGGCGCTGTCGTGGTGGTGGTTTTACCTGATACTGTTGTCGCCGGCAGGTAGTTTGCAATATAGCCGGCCCAGTCTGTATTTGAGTCTACCGATACTTTGAACTCGCTCGATGTACATGACGTAGTATAAACACCAGTCGGATTATTGGTTGCATCATACCAGGGAGACTTATTATCCATACCCTGTAACTGGCCAGCACCTTGAAGAGTCGTGAAGGCTCCGGCGCATGAGCTTGCCTGATCAGGCCATTTTGAGTTTGCTGACACATATTGATGCGCGGCCTCAATAATGTAGGCAATTTCCTGCGCAGTCCGGCTTGATTTGTTTTCGCGGATCTTCTGAGTAAAGTTAGGCGTTAAAGAGACAGTTAAAATAGATATAACCGCAAGGACGACGGTTAATTCTGCTAAGGTGAAGCCTGACTGTTTTTTCATCAACTTATCTCTATCTAGGCGATTCAAGATATAAAAATGCAGCATCATTACGAAGCTGGTTATTTAACTTATTTGCCTTCTTTGTCATATACCCATAAACACTCAGATCGGTACCGCCAGTAACAGCGACAGCCTGTGCGTTTGCAGGAGAGACAGTATCCGGCATAAAGAATGTGACCTTTGAATATTGACTTGTAATCTCAATCCTAAACGGCGTATCAAATGAGCTATTTAATGGAAAGCTCGAACCATCAGCAGCTATAGAAACAAGATCCGCTACCGTTGAATTAGTTGGCAATGTGGCGTAGGTATGCTTGTAAATACCACTAACCACTGATGTACCTGTTACTGTTTCACGTACACGTTCTGCTGTTGCTGCAATCTTTCCTGCCATAGCAACAGAGGCCTGCAGTTTTGCTGTAGAAATCTTCCCTTTCTTTGCCGTGTAGATGAAAAATGTAAGCATTATCGATATAACCGCTAACACAATGACCAGCTCAGCTAGCGTAAATCCTTTTTGACGATGCATATGTCATCCAGCATGAATAGTCGTTAATGGTAATATTCCGCCCAGATACATCATAATGATAGCGAACGACAGGATTAACATACCTGTAAAAAGCATGTTCCGGCCAAGGCGGGAAGAGAAAACGTCGTATTGAAGCTTTAACGAACCAATTACATTATCTACAATCTTCACACGCATGTCTTTGTTAGTTGTTTCAAAACCAGACATACCAATACGTATCTGAAATGGCCAATCAGCCGAATCTAGTGAATCAGATAAATTTCTACCTTGCAGCATCTTATCGAGTAGCGATGTATAAGCATCAATATTGTCCGCATGTGTGGATGACTTGATAATCTTCAAGGCTCTTTCCTCAGATACTCCAGACTGCAAAAGAGGTCTGAAAGTAGAAAGAAAGTCTAAGCCTCGCCTCTGGAGCACCAAATTCCATGCAGTTGAAAGAACAGGGATATTGCGTAAGAAGTATAAGATTTTCTTTTTGAAATAAAACATCGCGGCTATAGCTGCCACAATGAAGTACCCATACTCAGAGTAGATATTAAACAACGACAACATCAGATCGCCAAAAAAACCAGTTTCAACAGTTTGGCCAGGCTCATTAATTGCCTGAAGAAGCTGAGGACCAAAGAAGTTTGGTACTGACATTAAAAGGGACAGGCCGGTAAATAGATAGGCCTTGCCGGTGCGTAAACTCTTACCATAGATGGACTGTACGCGCTGGTACTCATTCAGGTCATCGGCGGCCTTTTCTAGCATCTCGCCCAGGCGGCGTGATTTTTCACCGACTTCAATGAAGGTGATTATATGTGGAGCAAAACGCAATATTCGTAAAGTATCACTGACTGTATGGCATTCATCAAGAAGAGCTGGGTTACGCACCCTGATTTTATACTTCTTAATTAATGAACGAGTCATTTTCATGACGTTGCCACCAACATATGCAATTGACGATAGAGACGACAGAAAAAGCGCCTGTGTTTGAAGCTTAGGTGCAGGGTCTAACAGGTTTGAAAGCCAGCTGTTAGCGCTAGATTCTTTAGCAGAGATAAAGTTTGCTTCTGCTATATTCAAACGACTCAGCGCCTCCTCCAAAGAGGACGCATCAACCGTCTTCCGTGCTTTCTCGCCTCTCGCGTCTACATATATGATGGCATAATTCATGTAATTAAGCGCCCTGAACTACCAGCGTTAAATTTTTTGATGTCGAATCATAAGAAATGCTCACAATCTGCGAGGCCTTAGCGCTGATGATTGAAGACACTAGGTCAGATCCGGTCACGTCAGCGTAACTTGAAGAGACTAACGGAATCGTGAGTGTCAAACGTGAGTTAACAGGGCCGGTCACGGTCCAGGAATCACCCCAAGGGGTATCAGCCTTCGCACCGTTATTCACAATATCAGTCTTTGTTATACCGGCAATTGTTCCTATTCGAGCAATATGCGATGACACTGCTGATGGGAACTTATCCAGGATGAACGATTTCATAATGGTTTCTTTTGACGTTTCACGAAAACGACCAAACCCTGTAGTCAGCCCATAAAGTAACAATCCGATTACCAGCATTACGACTACTAGCTCTGCCAGTGTAAAGCCTTTCTGCTTTTTGATATTTACGCTTTTCATAACTTCTCCTGCACGATATTGAACTAGAGCGGGCCTAGAACCCTTGTTACTTCTGAGATTGTGGTTACGTTGTTGCTGATCAAACGTAACGCATCAAAATATAGATCAGTTTTACCATCGGAATAAATAATCTCCCTTATTGACTTTATAGACGATCCCTCCTCAACGTATCCGGAGATTTCTGGAGTAAAAATTATCTGCTCATTAATAAGATGACGACCTTTGTATCCAGACGTACATTCATTACAGCCATTTTTGTTTGCCACGCGCACCTTCTGCTCTTTTTTGGGTGCAGTGGGATATTTGAAGTACTCTTCATTTTTTCCGACCAGGTCATCAAAACGTCGCTCAGTGGAACACTTTGGGCACACACGACGCACAGTACGTTGCGCGGTTACGCCTAACAGCACGCTCATGAGCATAGCGGGATCAATGCCAAGATTCAGAAGCCTTGGCAAGGCGTCGAGGGCGCTATTGGTATGAAGCGTGGACAAAACAAGATGCCCTGTCATGGCAGCTCGTACAGCCTCTTCAGCGGTTTCTTTATCACGTATCTCACCAATCATTAAGATATCAGGATCGTGACGAAGTAATGCGACTATCCCAGTATAGAAACTGAGTCCAGCATCTTTATTGATCTGCACCTGGTTGTAGGATGAGTTTTCGATTTCTACCGGGTCCTCTAGTGTAAAGAAGGATTTATCCGGATAGACTGAATGCAGGTAATTCAAGATTGCATATAACGTTGTCGTTTTACCGGAGCCTGTAGGGCCAGTGACAAGGAATAAACCATGCGGTTTTAAGAGCGTTTTCTTAAGCTGCTCAAGGTGCGGCTTATACAGTCCAATCCTGTCAATTTTAGCTAACGACGTATCCTGGTTAAGGAGTCGCAGAGTGAGTTTTGGAAATTCCTCGTCTTTGATCGTAGTGGATATTACTGCAACTCGAATGTTTAACGACCTTGATGAGAGCATCCATTGGAACTGACCATCAATTGGGGAGTTAAAACCGCCAGTTGGCTTACCGCATTTTGACAAGATAACATTTGTCAGAGCTTCATGATTCTCTTTATTAAGCGGTATGGTGATATTATCCACAAGCCCTAGACTGCTATCACAACGCATCTTAACAAGGGCTTTACTGCTATGCGGATCAATATGTATATCGGATGCACCTCTCATAATCGCAAGCTCAAGAATATTGCGAAGTACCGTTGATGCCTTAGCTTCGCTCTTGTTATCCATGGATTTGGCACGGATAGCCGTATTATTATGCACCAGTCCATAAGGCAGAACGCCGATGACACTGAAATCCAACTCACCTTTTTGCTTCATTAACCTGTACTCATCAATCCGAGCACTATCTAAAGGATTAACCACATACAAACAAGTATCTACCAGCATCCAGTCGCTACCAGACTCGTCGGAAACAAGAACGGAATTGCTGCTATATACCTGTAGCGCGCAAGCTTTGCCTACTGCTTTTGCTAATTGATCGCCATCGATGTTCTCGTTAATCAATAATGGTATAATGTCTTGCTGTAACTCGATGGTTTGGAGCGCATTAGACTGCCCCTCATTAATCGCACCGTTCTCAACGAGTATTTCTTTAATACAATTAAACATATACCCGCTCCCTGTAAAGATATCATTTCGCGCTGTACTCATAACCAAACCCGTTATTTAGTGATTACCAATTAAGTGTCAGAACTTGCTTACGCTTGCCCTTTTTAAGGACAACACGGTCTGCACCGATGCTGTGAATCATTAGGCCATTAGATAACTTCTGGCCCACCTTAAATTCCTCCTTATTACCTCTATCCACAAAGACAGCTGTATCACCCAGGATTGATACCAGACGCGGCGCTGAACGAGGCATTCTTATCTTTGCTTGCGCAGAAATCTCTGGCATAGGGGGCATGACAATCGGTGCAGGTGGCGTTTCACTTAGCGATGACGGTCCAACATCAGCTTTCGATGAACTTGGCCTTACATCCGAGGGTACAATTGAGTTGTCTTCGTAACAACCACCATTTTTACGGCAATCCATTACCTTCTTTGCAATCTGCTCTTTCAACGACACATTGCTTAAAGTGTTTTGAAGCACGCTGGTTAAATGGTTTTGCCTGTCATGCTCTTTGACAATTTTAAGGGCCTCAGCATCAAGGTTATTATCTGCAGCATTAACTGATACACACCCAAGCACAACGATTGCGCCAATGATAGCTACTGGTAATTTTTTCACAATTTAGCTCCTGTTACTGAAAACGATAAAGCGGCTTTTCCATTAACAATCTGGATGTAGCCTAAGTAAACTGGTGCAACTTTCTGAGCAGCAAGGATCGTACTGACAACGTCGATCGCATCACCTTTTAGATAACCATGCCAGGCCGCAGCTGCACCTTGGTAGGCCTTTTTCTTAGGATCTTTGTCACTCAGCACTTTAACGTTATTTGCCTTTGATAAGAGCAAAATACGTTTCCATGAATCAGCAAGGGAGGCCATCTTGCTAGACATTCTGAGATTCTTAAGAAGCACTTTACGTTGCTGAATTTGGTGATAAATTCCGGAGGAACTATAAACTGCTTCTCTCTGCATTTGGCGCTCAACAACAAGATAGCCACAAGCAATGATTGCGGCTGCGATAATAAAAAACTTCTTCTTGTCAATTACTCGGTGATAAATATTAGAGAACACATCGCCGCTAATCTCAAACTTTGCTAATTTCTCAATTTTTCCAGCTAACATGCCAGCTCCCGTCTTGCTTTTTGTCATACGTAAATGGCTTATTAATTGATCCGGCAGGAATATCTGTACTTAGGTACGCATTCCATTGCGACGCGCCTACCTGCGTTTCTGGCACATTAAGATTCGGATCTTGTTTTGATAGGATCACGATCGGTGCAAGCTTATTGAGATTATATGGAATAAACTCAACTCGCTTCCGCCGCAACCCCATGATCTCAGAATCAAACATAACCAGCTTTGCATGCGCCGCTGAGGTATCAGCGATATTCTGACTACTCCTGTACTCGAGATATAAATCAGCACCTATAGCAATCGCAACAATCGCCGCCACTGCTCCGCCTATAAAACCCCATTCCTTACGCTTAATCGCTTGTTTCCGGGCAAGTAGTTCAGTTCGAGTCATAGCTGCCTGAACTGGACGCACTAGCGACTCAAGTTCTAACGCAATAATTTGCGCATCATTTAGACGAAGATGACTGACCTTGTCAAAGAAGCCGCCAGTGACGGTACCTGAAATATAATTCCCTTTGTCATTCCTATAAAGAAAGAATCCATCATTAGAATTTGTCAGAACTACCTGTAATGGCTCATCACTAACAATTCCACTTGCAAAGACAACCTGCCACAGGCCAAAGACATCCACGCTAGGGTTATTTTCTCGAATTTCAGAGAAAAACGATGCGCGTACGCTAATCGCCGGCTGGTTGTTTTTTTGAGGCACAAGCTCTGATGCATCATCAAAACCACCGGCACCCTCCCCCACAATATCGGGAACGATAAAGCAGGGGGAACCTTCAACCTCAATCAGTTCGTTTATAAAACCTAACGCATTCAAGAGAGAACTCCCATCCTTATGCACCGACCAATGTTGGCGTCAATGTAATGACTAGCTCATTACGCTGGAGCTGATTTTGCTTTGAGCCCAGAAGGAAATTGACCACCCCGCCATTATCATCTTTAAATGGAATGCGAGAGATTTCTTGGGCAATTTTCTTAGTGATAAGACCGCCAAGCTGGATAGGCTGGCCTGACTTCGCAATAACCTGAGTCGCCAGTTCCTGTAGAGCAATATTTGGAGTCTTAAACTGATTGTCTGCGACGGTGATATTGTTATACCCAGTCAAAGACGAAATCACAGGCACAATCTCGATCAGGATAGTATCGTCATCGAGTACACGCGGAGTAACTGCCATCGATACACCAACTTTCACAGTCGCAACCGTTGGAGTAGTTGTTACAATACGGTCAACACTAATAGACTGCTGGACGCTGGCAAGATAACTAAACTCATCACCAGAAGAGATATACGCTGTCGAGCCATTCACAGTGGTAACGTTAGGCTCGGTGATGATAGACACTTTACCTTGTTTGCTTAGGAACTTTATGATGCCTGCAACCGTGTAGTTGCTGCCGCTACCATTTGTTCCTACCGACCAGGCACCACCAGACAGCATTGTTGGAAAATCTGCGCTAAGTGAAATTGAGTTTTTAGCAGTACCCCATAGCGCACTCCAGTTTATGCCTCGACCACGAGAATCATCGAGTGTAACGTTGATTGCTTTGACATCGAGGTTAACCTGTTTCTTACTAGAGTGAATTAGGCTCTTAAACCAGTCATCAAGAATCTGAATCTTCAGCGGGCTACCTGCAGCTTCAACAATGCCTAGACGGCGAACACCTGCTACCCATGGTTTAAATTCAGACGTGTTGTCGTTCGCCGTCGGCATACCCGGAAAATTGTTCCCGACATTATGTAATGTAGAAGCAGAGTCCTGAACAACCCTGCTTTGATTGTTTTTGCTATCTTCGACGCCCATTAGTCTTTCGGTGTATCGGATAATTGAATCCCAAGACTCATCATTGCTTTTGACTGTTACAGATGTGTTTCCGCCACCTGACTGCCCAGTGGAGCCTGCAGAGGACGTGCCGGTAGTTGTAGATGAAGCGGCACTTTGCGCAGATCCGGAAACGCCCTGCCCGACAGTTGTATACGCCGAGGCACTTGTCGTTAATGCGGCTACATTCCACCGTTTGTGATCAACCGATGACACCTTGAGGACATTGTCGTTTAGCTTATACGCATAATTACTAACACCCGTTAACTGACGCAGGTAATCTTTTACAGTGACATTGTTTGCATAAACTGCAATTTTCTTTTTCAGGTTCACGCCATTATCAACAGGTACGATAGAGATATGTTTAATCTTGCTGGCTATCGCATCTTTCACTGAAATGCTCGGCGCATTAATTGTTACTCGCTTGGAAAGTAAACCGTCATCACGACTACCAATCATCACAAAACTTTGAGGCGTTTTTATTCGCAGATTCTCGCCGGGAGAAGTCAACTTTTCAGTTTTTGCATGTTCAGGAATGTTCGTATCAATCGAACAACCGCTTACTGCCACCGCAATCGCCGTCGACAGTGCAATTACTACCTTCTTCATTTATTCTTCCTCCGAAATTACGACCAAGGGAGTAGCTGTACCGGCCTCATCGAAAAGATTTGGGTAAAAGCTCGCTTTCAGATTGACCTGCTTACCTTGCTTTTTGGTCTGCCCAGAAATCGCATCAAACAACTCTTTAAATGCAATGTAACGAGGACTGGTGCTAACAAAACTTGTCAGACGGCCAAGAATTTCCTTGTTCTTAACTTGGGGGTCCATATCCCAGCCAGCAGGCGTCAGGCACCGCAAAACTTCGAGTAATGGCTCATCACGAATATTGCAGGACACCGGGGCCTCCATGATGGTCTTACCATCTGTGAGCTTGCGTCTTGCATCGCTCTCGGCCTTAGTGATAATTCTTGCTGCACGTTCATTGGCCATCTGCACTTTTTCGTCATAGACCTTTTTGGCAGCATCGACCATTCCGGCATCAGCAACCTTTAGCGTCTTAACTGACTTATGGAGGGATTCGGCGCTATTGTGTAACGATGCTGCATCGACGATAACTGAAGCCCTATCTTCAGCGGCCTTGATTCGCGCATCAGCAGTCTTGTTGGCAGCAGAGATCACCATGTTGGTTGCACCCA
>Ga0209633_10006286_pt1 | contig 10195 bp, 9 predicted proteins | sample Cruoilmetagenom1_FD_187290 | JGI IMG/M metagenome (GOLD analysis project Ga0209633, IMG submission 187290) | Oil polluted marine microbial communities from Coal Oil Point, Santa Barbara, California, USA - Sample 1 (SPAdes) (version 2) | ecosystem: Environmental > Aquatic > Marine > Oil seeps ... | reverse complement strand
GAATATATCAAGATTTTTCAAACACTTACTGTATCCACCCTGGCTGGTCCGTTATAAGTTTCCACCTGAAACATTAGGTAGGATCGAGGAATGCATTAGACGTTCAGAAACAAAACACAGTGGGGAAATCCGTTTTGCTGTCGAAAGTTCAATAGGTTTTTTCGAATTGCTTCAGAACAATTCTTGTTTTGAACATGGTGTAGATGTATTTTCTGAACTTAGAATTTGGGACACTGCACAAAATAATGGCGTATTGATCTTGTTAATATTGGCTGACAGAAAAGTTGAAATCGTTGCTGACCGCGGTCTCAATGAGAAAATAACTGAAGAGGAATGGCAGCGTATCTGCCGGTTCATGGAAAAATCATTCCTGCAAAATCATTTTGAAGCAGGCGTTATTGAAGGTATTCAGGAAATTACCCAACTGCTTGCCAAGCATTACCCAGCTATAGCAGGGACCACGAATAAACTATCGAATAAACCTGTTATTATATAGCTGTTTATGGTTGCTTGGTGTGGAGATTAAATAACCATGTAGAGCTGAATACAACCCTACATGGCATCGCACTCTTATGAAATATTAATCATCAATAACAAAACTAACTTTCATATTTACCCTGTATTCTGATATTTTTCCTTTTTTTACCAACAGCTTTTGATCCTGAATCCAGGCTCCTTCAATGTTTCTGATTGTTTTTGAAGCTCTTTTAATGCCTTTTTCAATGGCATCATCAAAACTCTTTGCAGAACTGGCAGAAATTTCAGTAATTCTTGCGATAGACATATTGAGTCCTTGTTTTTGTTTAAAAAATCGATTTGTTTCTTAAATCTCATCTTAATAAAATAAATCGGAACCTAATCATTACATTACATTTCAAATAAATCAAGGATAGCCTACGGGCAAAGAATTAGAAGAATGCCTAATTTTTAGTTATGTAACGGGAAATCATTGATCTCTGGAACTGGTTATGATCTCCTTATAGGAAGATGTCCGGAAACCATATAACCCCTAGTAGTTAAGACTGACTAAGTAGAGAATTAGTAAAGTAAGCTGACAGGATGGATTTAATTGAGAAAAATCTGAAATAGATTTACAGCACTAACAAAAGTGTGCTGAAATTACTATCATTAAACAACAGTAACCGATTAAATTTAAAGTATTTTTTCAATTGGTCGGGGCGAGAGGATTTGAACCTCCGACCCCCTGCACCCCATGCAGGTGCGCTACCAAGCTGCGCTACGCCCCGACTGGTTGAAAAAAGAACACTCCAAGCTTCGGCGCAGTATTCCAAAGGAGGAGATTGTTACTAAAAGCGTCTTTTATGGTATAGACTTCTTGCCTCATTATGTAACTCTTTTTATTATTTCTGCAAGCGAAAGCCTGAAATAGTAATATAAGTGGCTACAGAATGATTCAGTAACTGGGCTATTGGAAAAGAAAACCGATAAAAATGTACAGTTGCTGGATGAAGTATAAGCTGGCTGGAACTATGCTAACCCAATCTAGATTTTGGTTCTATACCATTTTCCAAAAGCCATCGTTGATGATATATGACGAAAAAACAGGTATTATACTATTTTAGGATTTCCAGCAATTCTTCCAATTCACCAACCATTTGATGAATCATTTGATTGGTCCGCGTTGAATCTTCTTTGACATCGTCACTCGCTAAATGTGCTCTAGCTCCACCGATAGTATAACCTTTTTCATAAAGCAAAGAACGTATTTGACGAATTAACAAAACATCGTGACGCTGATAGTAGCGTCGGTTACCTCGTCTTTTAACTGGCTTTAACTCAGCAAACTCTTGTTCCCAATATCTCAATACATGTGGTTTTATTTCACATAGTTCGCTAACTTCACCAATGGTGAAATATCTTTTTGCCGGTATTGCCGGCAATTCGTTATTATTACTTGGTTCCAGCATATGCTTCTACCCGTGCTTTTAATTTTTGCCCTGATCTGAAAGTAACGACACGACGGGCGGTAATGGGAATTTCTTGACCGGTTTTTGGATTTCGCCCAGGTCGACTACTTTTGTCTCTGAGTTCAAATTTACCAAACCCAGAAATTTTAACCTGTTCGCCAATCTCTAATGATTCTTTAATTTTTTCAAAAAAAAGTTCCACCATTTCTTTTGCTTCACGCTTGTTCAAACCTAATTCATCAAACAGTCTTTCTGCAAAATCTGCTTTTGTTAAAGCCATGTAATCAATCTCTCAGTCTTGCGCTTAGTTGATCCGATAGTTTATCTAATACTTCGCTAACTATAGCATCAATTCCAGCATCTGTTAATGTTTGTTTATCATCTTGAAGGGTTAAACCTAAAGCAATACTTTTAAAACCTTTATCCACGCCTTCTCCACGATAAACATCAAAGAAAACAATATCCTGAATAATATTGATAGAACTGCCTGTAATACAGTTTTTAATCGCTCCAACTGACACGTCTTCTCGCACAATAAGTGCCAAATCTCGCCGAACTGACGGAAATTTGGACAATATTGAAAATACCGGAATATTTTTCTGTAATATCAAGTCTTGGTCTAATTCAAACAGGAATACACTTTGGTCAAACTCCAGCTTTTTTTCTATAGTGGGATGCAGCATCCCCATCCAACCCAGGTGATTATCATCTGTAGTCGTAATTTTGGCCGATTGTCCCGGATGAAGAGCGGGATGCTCTGTGGCCACAAAAGTAACTTCATTACCGGTTAAAGCAGCTAATGACTCAATATCTGATTTAAGATCAAAAAAATCAACCTGTCTGGTTTTTTCACCCCATTGATCTTCATTAACTTGTCCTAAAACCAGGCCAGCTATTGCTTTACGCTGATTAATTTGGCCATCCTGACTAATAAATCTTAAGCCATTTTCAAAAAAGCGAACTCGAGTTTGTTGTCTGTTGACATTGTACTGTGCTGCTTTGAGCAGGCCACACCATAATGTCGTCCGCATGAGAGACATATCTGCCGAAATAGGGTTTTTCAAACTAATAGGCACATCATTAGGTGCTATTACACGCTGAATGCCCTCATCAACAAAGCTATAAGTGATCGCTTCCTGATAGCCCTTTGCAACAAACATATCTTTTACCCTTTCAACAGGTAGCTCTGTTTCAGTCACTTTGCCAAGCTCTGACCGCATTAGCAAACTGCGAGTGGGCAAATTATTGTAACCGTAGATTCGGCCAATTTCTTCAATCAGGTCTGCTTCTATTGAAATATCAAAACGAAATCCTGGTGGTGTTATTTCCCAACCTTCAGAAATAGTTGTTATTGACATACCCAATCGTTGAAAAATAGCGTTTATCTGTTCATCCGACAAAGTTACACCTAATATCTTTTCGATACGCTGTTTTCTCAGTGTAACCGGTGATCTTGGCGGTAAGCTTGCCTCAGTGGTAACTTCGGTAATTGGACCCGCACTACCACCTGATATTTCAACGATAAGCTGAGTTGCACGTTCAATAGCGCGATGTTGCAGAGTGGGGTCAACTCCTCGCTCAAAACGATGTGACGAATCGGTATGCAGTCCAAATTTACGGGCTTTTCCCGCAATACTCTTTGGTGCGAAATAAGCACATTCCAGAAAAATATTCTGTGTCGTATCGCTAACTGCCGTTGCGCTTCCTCCCATCACTCCAGCTAACGCCAAAGGTTGATTATCATCAGCAATAACTAATACTTCTTCATCTAATTCAATAACTTGGTCATTCAATAAAGCCAGTTTTTCATCAGCCTTACCTGGACGGATATTAATAGAACCCTGAAGTTTATCGGCATCAAAAGCATGAAGTGGCTGACCCATTTCCAGCAGCACATAATTGGTAACATCAACCAAAGGTCCAAGGCTTCTTAAGCCTGAACGGCGCAATTTTTCCTGCATCCTTAAAGGGGTTTCTGCATTGACGTTTACATTATTTATTAATCGCCCCAAATAACGCGGGCAATCATCTAGCGATGTGACTGTTACATTTTTTGTGTCTTGATGGGTGATTTCAACCACATCAGTCGTTGCTACCGACCAATCCATCTCATTTAACACCGCCAGCTCTCTGGCAATACCTTCAACACTTAAGCAATCTGCTCGATTAGGGGTCAAGTCGAGTTCAATAATGGAATCATTTAATGCCAGATATTCTCTGATATCTTTACCCACGGGTGCGTCTGCCAGCAATTCCATCAGTCCATCGGCATCCTCTGCCAATCCTAACTCTTTGGTGGAACAAAGCATCCCCAGGGATAATTCCCCGCGTAATTTTGATTTTTTTATTTTAAAATCACTGGGTAATTCAGCGCCTACCAATGCAGCAGGTATCTTTAGTCCTTGCCGAACATTACTTGCTCCACAAACGATTTGTAATAGCTCTTCACCGCCTACATCTACGCTACAAACTTTGAGCTTATCTGCGTTCGGGTGCTGCTCCAGGCTCAACACTTCAGCGACTACCACACCGCTGAATTTTGCAGCCGCCGGACTAACTGAATCTACTTCCAGCCCGGCCATTGTTAATTGCTCAACAAGTTTTTCAGTGGTAACAGGTGGGTTAACTAGCTCTCTTAACCAGGCTTCACTAATTTGCATATCAACAAGCCACCCTAGTTAAATTGTTCCAGAAATTTAAGATCATTTTCGAAAAATAATCGTAAATCATTGATTCCATAGCGTAACATCGCTAAACGCTCTACTCCCATACCAAATGCAAAACCGGTAAATTCATCACTGTTAATACCAACGGAGTTAAAAACTTCAGGATGAATCATGCCGCAACCCATCACCTCTAACCAGCCCGTTTGCCCACAAATACGACATCCTTTGCCATCGCACATAACGCATTCTATATCCACTTCTGCTGAAGGCTCTGTAAATGGGAAGTAAGAGGGCCTGAAACGCACTTGAATATCTTTTTCAAAAAAGCAGCGAAGAAATTCGTAAACCACACCTTTCAAGTCAACAAAACTAACATCCGTATCCACCAAAAAACCTTCCACCTGGTGAAACATTGGAGTATGGGTAATATCAGAATCGCAGCGATAAACTCTGCCCGGAGCAATCACTTTGAGTGGCGGTTTCTCTGATTCCATCACCCGAATTTGCACCGGGGATGTATGGGTTCTTAAAACCGTATGGGCATCAAAATAAAAGGTATCATGCATTGCTCTTGCAGGGTGGTGAGCAGGAATATTTAACGCCTCGAAATTGTGATAATCATCTTCGATTTCTGGGCCTTCCACCACCTGAAAACCAACGCTAGCAAATATTTTTTCAATTCTTCGCAAAGTGATCGTAACAGGATGCAAACCCGCTACAGATTGACCTCGACCCGGCAAAGTCACATCGATTGCTTCGCTGGCTAATCTTTCCGCCAGTGCTGCATTCTGCATCGCTTCTTTACTGGCATCCAATTGTTTCTGGAAGGTGTTTTTAGCGGCATTTATTATCTGGCCAGCTTCACGCCGTTGATCAGGCTCCAGCTTACCCAACTGTTTCATTTGTTGAGTGAAAGCCCCCTTTTTTCCCAAATATAAAACTCTGACCTGATCAAGTTGACTCAGATTATTGGCTTTTGCCAATTCCTGTAAGGCCTGGGTGAGAATTTCTTCGATATTCGCTGACACTAGATTCAGTTCACAATAACTGTTGAGGGATTGAAATGATATTTAGGAATGGAAATTATATAACTACCATTCCTTAGTGTAGATGCCAGATTGAGCATCTACACAATAAACACCAACACCACGCAAGGACAAGCGACCATGAATTATATGGCCGAACTTAATACCTATGGTTGACTTTGATTAGCTTTCGCTATTTTTGCTATTTCAGCAAATGCCGCACTATCACGTACTGCAATATCCGCCAATACTTTACGATCAATAGCAACATTTGCTTTGGTTAGACCATTAATCAGGCGACTATAGGAAATACCACATTGTCGTGCAGCGGCATTGATACGAACTATCCACAAGGCACGAAACTGACGTTTTCTTTGCTTACGATCACGATAGGCGTATTGCCCAGCCTTAATAACAGCTTGCTTGGCAACGCGATAGACACGGCTTCGAGCGCCGTAATAACCTTTTGCTTGCTTTAATATTTTTTTATGTCTTGCTCTGGCGGTTACGCCACGTTTTACTCTAGGCATTCTCTTCTCTCCTTAAATTAACTATATGGCATCATACGTGCAGCCATACGCACGTCAGCCGGATGAAGAGTTGCCGCTTTACGCAACTGTCTTTTTCTTTTGGTGCTCTTCTTAGTCAAAATATGACGTCGATGAGACTGATTACATTTAAAACCGCCACTGCCAGTACGCTTAAAGCGCTTGGCCGCACCACGGTTGGTTTTTATTTTTGGCATTTGTTTTCTCCACTTGGTTAGGTAAAAGGCATCCTTGAGAAAAAACCCAGCAAGGCAAAATGCATGGCCCTGAAGAATTTTACTTGCCGAAATGGCAAGATTTAGCAATTGTTCCCTCAATTACAAAGTTCATTTCAATATGGTTAGTTGTTATTTTGTAACTGTTCAGATTGCGCCAGTGTTTGTGAGTACAAGAAAAAAGCGCGCAGGTTATAAGTATAAATGGGCACTTTTGACGCAGTAATCGCGAAAATATGGCGTGAGCTGAATAGTTACGTTATTTTTTCTTAATCGGCGCCAACACCATCACCATCTGGCGACCTTCCATTTTGGGAAACTGTTCAACGGATGCCAATTCTTCCAAATCCTTTTCAACACGCTTCAATAATTCCAGGCCTATTTCTCTATGGGCCATTTCACGCCCCCGAAAACGCAGAGTGACCTTGGTTTTATTGCCTTCATTAAGAAATTTCGTTAGGTTTCTCAACTTAACCTGATAATCACCTTCTTCTGTTCCCGGTCTGAATTTGATTTCTTTAATCTGAATTTGTTTTTGCTTCTTTTTTGCTGCTTGCAACTTTTTGTTGCGTTCAAACTGATATTTGCCGTAGTTCATTATCCGGCATACTGGAGGATCAGCATTTGGCGAAATTTCAACTAAATCCAAATCTGCCTCAAAAGCTACTTGCTTTGCTTCTTCCAGCGAAATGATGCCTAATTGTTCTCCCTCTGCACCTGTCACCCTGATTCTTCTTGCAGTTATTGCATCATTCAGGCGCGTTTCATCTTTTTTAGCAGCGATACTTCAGTCCTCCAAATAACATATATTATTTTTTACTCTCAATTATACTTATTAATTGCTGAGAAAATTCATTGATAGAAAGACTACCAAGATCTTCACCTTTCTGTGTTCGTACGGCAACCGTGGTATTTTCCAGCTCTTTGTCACCGACAATCAGTAAGTATGGTACACGTTGTATAGAATGCTCGCGAATTTTAAAACCTATCTTCTCATTTCTCAAGTCTTTTTTAACTCTAAACCCTTGTTTTTCTAATTCAGAGCTGAGTTGCTTGGCATATTGTTCATGGCGGTCAGCAATATTCATCACCACGAGCTGAACTGGCGACAACCAAACCGGCATGGTTCCAGCGTATTGCTCAATCAGAATGCCTATAAAGCGCTCTAGTGATCCCAGAATGGCTCGGTGCAACATAACCGGGACTTGTTTTGAGCCATCTTCGGCGATATAAGTGGCATCCAAGCGGTCTGGCATCGAGAAGTCTACCTGTATCGTGCCACATTGCCAAATGCGCTCCAGACAGTCTTTTAGCGAAAATTCAATTTTAGGCCCGTAAAAAGCCCCTTCTCCCGGCTGTAGATCCCAATCCAACCCTTTACTATTGAGAGATAGTTCCAATGCCTGTTCGGCTTTATCCCAAACCACATCATCGCCTACCCGGTTTTCCGGGCGAGTGGATAATTTAATGATAATTTCTGTAAAACCAAAGTCTTTATAAACATCAAATAACAAATCAATAAAAGCCGAGACTTCTTCCTGGATTTGATCTTCAGTACAAAAAATATGTGCGTCATCCTGGACAAAATTTCTAACCCGCATTAAACCGTGTAAAGTGCCGGAAGGTTCGTTGCGATGACAAGAGCCGAACTCAGCCATGCGAACAGGAAGATCACGATAACTTTTTATGCCCTGATTATATATCTGCACATGGCAGGGGCAATTCATCGGTTTTATAGCATAATCGCGGTGTTCTGAGTGGGTGGTGAAGATCATATCACCAAATTTATCCCAATGACCGGATTTTTCCCATAATGTACGATCGACCACTTGTGGAGTTTTAACTTCAAAATAGTTATGTTGCAGAAGTTTTTGCCGAATATACTGTTCGATTTGCTGATAAATCACCCAGCCTTTATCGTGCCAGAAAATCATACCAGGAGCTTCTTCCTGACTATGGAATAAATCCAGTGATTTTGCCAGTTTGCGATGATCGCGTTTTTCAGCTTCTTCTAACCTATATAGATAGGCTTTTAGAGCCTTTTTATCTGCCCAGGCTGTACCATAAATACGCTGCAGCATTTCATTGTTCGAGTCACCTCGCCAATAAGCGCCGGCAATTTTCATTAATTTGAATACTTTTAGCTTACCGGTGTTTGGCACATGGGGGCCACGGCATAAATCGATAAAGTCACCCTGTGAATATAAAGAGATGTCTTCATTTGCAGGTATGGATTCAATAATTTCCGCTTTGTAAATTTCCCCTTGCTCACGAAAAAATTTTGCCGCTTCATCACGGGGCATCACTGAACGACTAACTTCATAATCCTCAGCCACCAGTTCGGACATTCTTTTTTCAATCGCCGTTAAATCTTCCGGAGTAAACGATCTTGAAAAGGAAAAATCGTAAAAAAAACCATTTTCTATAACCGGGCCTATTGTTACTTGTGCCTCAGGAAACAACTGCTTAACTGCATGAGCTAGTAAATGTGCTGTGGAATGCCTTATGATTTCAAGCCCGGCATCATCTTTAGAAGTAATAATTTCCAGACCAGCATCAGCTTCAATCAAAGCACTGGCATCAACTATCTTACCATCCACCTTGCCTGCTAAAGTTGCTTTTGCCAAGCCGGAACCAATAGACATAGCCACATCCAAGACGGATACGGATTTGTCAAACTCTCGCTTGGAATCATCGGGCAAAGTAATTACTGGCATGTTGATCAAATATTGTTCAGTTACTACAATTAAAAAAGCATCGCTACAGCGATGCTTTTTTAATAATCTGGTAGGCGCGAGTAGATTCGAACTACCGACCCCCACCATGTCAAGGTGGTACTCTAACCAACTGAGCTACGCGCCTGATAATCTCTATAGTGCTATTTAATCAAATATAATAACATGATCCATTTGAAATTTAAACTATCATTTCTTCCTGTAATTCCTTAATTTGATCTCGTATTCTAGCCGCTTCTTCAAATTCAAGGTTTTTGGCATGCAGGTACATTTGATCTTCCAGATACTTAGCTTTTTTTGCAATTTCCTTGGGTGATAGTGATTTATACTCCGCCCTTGATTCTGCTACCCCAATTTTCGAGTTTCCTCCCGCAACATCAGTTCCTGGGATAGCAACTTCTAGAATGTCTTTAACTGATTTGTATATGGTTTTAGGTTCAATCTGATGTTGCCGATTAAAGGTTTGTTGTTTTTCTCTTCGACGCTCCGTTTCTTCAATCGCCCTGGTCATGGATCGAGTTACTCGATCGCCATAAAGAATAGCCTTGGCGTTGATGTTTCTGGCTGCTCTGCCAATGGTCTGCACTAGTGAGACTTCAGACCGCAAAAATCCTTCCTTATCTGCATCCAATATAGCAACCAGCGATACTTCAGGGAGGTCCAAGCCTTCACGAAGCAAGTTGATGCCAACTAGCACGTCAAATTTCCCCAAGCGCAAATCCCGGATAATTTCAACGCGTTCCACAGTATCAATATCTGAATGCAGATACCGTACTCTAATGTCATGATCCGACAGGTATTCAGTCAGGTCTTCAGACATTCTCTTGGTTAATGTCGTCACTAAAACGCGCTCATTGACTTCAGTGCGCTTGTGAATTTCCGATAATAAATCATCAACTTGAGTCGTGGCAGGCCGCACTTCAACTTCTGGGTCAAGCAAACCGGTTGGCCTGACTACCTGCTCAACAAAAACACTGGAATGTTCTCTTTCGTAAGGGCCTGGCGTTGCTGAAACATAAATTCTTTGTGACGAACGCATTTCAAATTCTTCAAACATCAAAGGTCGATTATCCAACGC
>Ga0209633_10006283_pt1 | contig 10195 bp, 5 predicted proteins | sample Cruoilmetagenom1_FD_187290 | JGI IMG/M metagenome (GOLD analysis project Ga0209633, IMG submission 187290) | Oil polluted marine microbial communities from Coal Oil Point, Santa Barbara, California, USA - Sample 1 (SPAdes) (version 2) | ecosystem: Environmental > Aquatic > Marine > Oil seeps ... | reverse complement strand
CTCGCTGCCCATCAACTTGATGAGACTGCAGGAGATCGACAGCCCGAGCCCGGTGCCGCCATGCTTGCGCGACAAGGTGGAATCTGCCTGTGAGAACTCGTTGAACACATGAGCCACTTCCTCAGGGCTCATGCCGATGCCGGTATCCGTAAACGTGAAGCGAACGCGTTGGCCGTCCGGCCCGTCGCCCTCGCGGGACCCGACCGGTTCGACCAGCAGCCGCACGCCTCCGGCCTCGGTGAACTTGATCGCGTTGCCGGCAAGATTGAGCATGATCTGGCGTAGCCGGGTTTCGTCGGCGACCACATCGGTCGCGATCGAAGGGTCTATGAAACAGCCGATTTCGATGTCCTTGCTGTGGGCGCGCGGCGCCAGCAGCTCGACCACATCCTCGATCGCACCGGCAAGATTGAACGGCTCGGGCTCGAGCTCCAGCTTGCCGGCCTCGATCTTGGAAAAATCCAGGATCTCGTCGATGATCGACAACAGTGTCTTGCCCGAGGTCTGAATCGCCCTGGCATAGGTCTGCTGCTCCTGGCTGAGGTTGGTGTCCTTGAGCAGGTCGGCCATGCCGATCACACCGTTCATCGGGGTCCGGATTTCGTGGCTCATGGTGGCCAGGAACATGGACTTGGCCCGATTGGCCTCCTCGGCCTGTTTCTTGGCGAGGTCGAGGTCGTGATGGATCTTGCGCTGGGCGGTGATGTCGCGGGCCACGGTCTGGATTTCGACCGGAGCGCCATCGGGACCGGGAATGACGAAGTCCTCCCACAGGAACCAGCGTTGCCCATTTGCGGTCTCGATCAGCTGTTCCGAGCGGACATGCCCGTCGTCGCCTGCATTGTCGGCCGGCGTCTTCGCGATGACATTGAGCGCCAGGCTGGAATTGACGGCGTGGTCCGGCGACAGGCCGAACAGATCGCAGAAGACCCGGTTGGCGAAGGTCAACCTGCCGTCGGGCGCGCGGCGGATGATGATATCGCCCTGGCTTGCCACCAATCCGCGGTAGCGGGCCTCGCTCTCGCTCAAGAGCTTGGTTTGCCGATTGAGCGCACCGACCCGGCGCCGGCTCTCGATCCAGGCCTTGAGCGCACCCGCCATGGCCAGAAGGGCCATGGAGATGACCAGCTCCGCGTTAACCGTGAGGGCGTGGATTTCCAGTACGACCCGGAAGAACAGAAGCAGGCCGGCGAGCGCGCAAATGACGATGATCGCGGTCGACGCCAGCCGTTCGAAACTGACGTCGCGCGGCCCCGCGGCCACCGCCGCCGGGTGCTGGTCGCGCTCTTGACGCGCGTCTTCCGAAACCGATGTTTCGCCCGCCATTGACGTGCTCTCCTGGAGGCCCGGACCGTACTCAAAGGTGCCCGGTATCCTACAGTTGACGCAAAAAGCCTTACTGAATCCTTGCCGAACCATTGAACAAGTCGGTCTGCGGGGCCATTTCGGAAGTATATTCGCTTGGCGTCCGGCTTGATTTCAGGCCACGCAGAGCGGTTGTGCGTGCCCGTTCTGCACGATTTGGTTCTCATTATTTCACGGTCAATGCGTTTCGAGTTTGAATGTTCGCTATATTCAGAGTGCTCGCACGTGCGATTTTTTTGATCGCGTCTTTTCCTTTTCGGCTGCTCAACTTCATCGCCGGCGCGATTTTTCTCAATATCCGCTGGCGCTGGCTGAGCTACAGCCTCAATGCCGTGCTGCTGTTCACGGTGACTGCGCTGGTGCTCGCCTATCCGGTTGCGTTTGCCATCGGCTGGACCGATCCCGGCAATTTCAAACCGGTGTTCCGCTATGCCGATCAACGGGCGCGCGGCACCGCGCTGTTTGACGCCTCGGAGCGCTTTATCGGCATCGTCGACCCGCATCTGGACAGCGTCTACGACCTCAATCTGTCCGAGGAGCCGGTCGTGACCCCGGCCTATATCGCCTTTCCGGATCACAAATCGCTGCACGTGCGCACCGCGCCGCAGGCGTTCTGGTCGTGCCTCAAATATCACGAGGACCGCTATCTCGGAACCTGGCGGAACCCGTTCGGGATCGATGTGGTGGGGCTGTTCCGCATCCCCTATTCGAGCGTCCAGCGGTCGATCGCCGAACGGCGCCCCCGGTTCGGCGCGGGCGGGTCGACGCTCGCCATGCAACTGGTGCGCACGTTCCTGAAGCAATTGCCGAGCGCCAAGGAAACCAAGGTCGACAAGATCAAACGCAAGATGCGCGAATGGTGGCTGGCGCCGATCATGCACCACATGCTGCGTTACGAGGCCGGTGACGGGGAGTTCGCGCGGTGGGCGGCCAACCATCTGCCGATCGCCCAGAGGGTCGGCGGCCAGGGCATCTTCGGCATCGAACTGGCAAGCCGGGTGATCTTCGACAAGCCTGCGGCGTCGCTCAGCCGGGCGCAGCAATATGTCCTGGCGGCCGCGGTCAACCGGCCGATCGAAGTGCTGCCGCATCAAAACCCAAGGCGCGATCAGATCAGGCTTGCGAACTGGCAACGGCTGGTGACCGAGCGCGCCGGCGTCTGCGCGGACGCATCGATAACGCCCGACCGCGACCGCGCCGCCGTCAAGGCCGAGCTGGCGGTCCTGAGCACGGCGGTTCCGCAACCCAAGATCGACAGCGGTGTCGTGCGCGCGCTGGAAAGCCGGCCGGACAGGCTGACCGGCCGGTCGGTCAACCCGGTGCGGCGCGCCAACAACCTGCTCGGCGTGCTGCAATACGGCGTCAGGCAGGAACTGGTGGAACGCCACGGCTATGACTGGCGCAACAAGGTCGCCGCGGTTCGACTGAGCTTCGACGCGCTGGCCAACCAGGAGTTCGTGCGCCGCATCGACAAGACGCTTGTCACTCTCGTGGACTCCCGGACATACCGCCGGAAGAACCCGCAATTGAGCTTCGACATCGCCCGGTCCGCCGACCCCGGCACGATCGTCCCCAGGATCGTGATCGCCGCGGCCAACGACCGCGGGGAGATCGTGCGCTACTACGAGAACCACTCAACCGCGGTCTATTACGGGTCGAAGTCGGCATGGGACGGCGAAACCGGCCGGTACGACCCGGCGGCGGAGACCCTGCAGCTGGCCTCGCTCGGCAAGATCGTCGCCGCGGTGGCGCTTGGAAACCAGGGCCGCGACCGTGCCAACACACCCTACCGCGACCGGTGCATCTCCGCCGCGGGCGCCGAATCGTGCCGGCGGAGTTGCGCCGCTCCCCATGCAAAGGTCCGCTTCCGCCCGGCGCGCGTCGTGTTCGCCTGCTCACTCGGGCGCCCGCTGACCGCGCGGCTGACGCGCCTGCCGGACGCCAGGCTGACCGGGCTCGTCCGCGCACTGGGCATGAGCACGCGAAATCTGGGCGACACACCGATCGAAACCGCCATCGCCAACGGGCTGGTGGCCGCAAGCCCGCGCACGGTGCACCAGCTTCAACGGGCCGTGCTCGAGCGGCTCGAGCCGAAAGGCGCGGAGACGATCGCGCCGCCGACCCTGGTGCGCAGGCTCGACCTGCACCGGCCGGCGTCGGCCCGCGATGCCCGCAAACCGGCGCCCCTGGTCAAGGCCGCAACCGTCAAGGCGCCGGCCGCACGTTTCTTCCGCGAAGTCATGACCGAGCCGGTCTGCCATCCCGGCGGCACGCTTCGCGGCCTTGCCGGCAAGTGGTGCTCGCGGACCAGCGGCTCGATCGCGCTCCATATTGCGAAAACCGGCACCCGCTCGTTCAAGCTCGCCGGCGGCCAGCCGGACACCATGGACCTCTGGATCAGCGGCCAGATCCACTTCGCGTCGGGCCGGAAATATACCTACGTGGTCTATGTCGGGACCGGAGATCCGCGCAAGCTCATGGGCCGGTTTTCAGCCGGCGCCCAGGCCGGACCGCTGCTGCGTGTGCTGCTTGAAGACCTGGCCGGCGACGCGGCGAGATCGTGATGGGAGGGAGCAAGGCAGTGGCTCAAGACAGACAAGGCGCCCGCAGGGAGCCCTACCACCCGATCGACGCCGACCGGGTGCGCTACGGCACCTCGGAGGAACGCAAGCACATACTGGGCGAGGTTTTGCTGTGGGGCTGGAGCGGGCTGGTCGTCATCGGCGTCGCCTTCGGCATTCACGAACTTCTGTCCGACGGCGGTCTCAGCCTGACATATCTCGCGGTCGGCCTGATTGCCGCCGGACTGATCGGCGCGACCGAGTACCACATCGTCTGCAACGTTCTGAGCCTGCCGAACCCGCCGTCCCGGGTGCTGCTCTACGGCACCACGGCCATGTGCCTCGGACTTCTGTTCGTGTTCAATCATGTTGCCGTGGTTTCCCTGCTCGGCACGCCGAGGGTCGAGCACGACGCCTGGCAGCGCTCCGTCGGAACGGCGAAAGACACCATCATCTCGCGGCTCGACGGTATCGAGCTCAGCCTGTCTCAAGTGATTCAGAGCCAGCTTGAGCCGCGCGCGGAGGAAGATGCCGGCACCGAACCTGCGGCCGATCAAAAAACCGTCGAAACGGCGAACGACCTGGCGGCGATGCTGAGCCGCTGGAGCAGCGCGTTCTCGACCCTGAGCACCCCGCTCAAGCAGGCGGCGATCGCGTTCGAGCAGGGTCAGGACGAGGCGGCGGGCGCCGAGCGGGCGGCGGCGATCGCCCGCGCCCTGACCACGTTCAACGGCAAGATCGGTCGCGAAACCGCCATTGCCAGACTTTCCGCCGTTCTGGGCGACCCGACGCGGGCGGAGAGCGAACCCACCCGCCGGCATCTCGACACCATCGCGCGGGACCTCGCGGTGCTCGGGCAGCTGACCGTGGCCGCACCGGCCCGGGAAACGTCCGCCGGGATCGGCGCCCTGTCGCGTCTCGGCCGGTCGCTGCGTGCCCTTGCCGGCGGCGCACCGGCTAACGGCAAAGGCCTCGTGAGCCGAGACTATATCGGTATGGCCAGCTCGTTGCTGGCACTCTTATTCGTGCTGCTTTTGCAGACCAATCGACGGCGGTTCCAATTCCGGCCCTTGCCGGAACCTCCGGACGGACTGGAGGCCGGACCGCAGACGACGACCCGGGAACCTTAGGCATTCACCACGCAGGGGAGCGAGAGAAGATGCACTGGCGATGACGACATCTCAAGACACGGCGCCGGCCTGGCGCCCGAGGCTGCTCGGGTGGTTCAAGGGCCCGAAACTGCCCAGGCAGTGGAAGAACACGAAGCGGTGGGTGCTCATTGTCGGCCTCACCGCCATCTCCTGGATCGCCACGTTCCGGGGGATGCTCGAGATCATCCAGGCGAATTACGCGGCCGAACTCGACACCTTGATGGTGGTCGCGATCGGCGCCGCGGTCGCGCTGCTGATGCTGATGATCCTCTATGTGCTGGACACGCTGTTCACGCGGCCGCGCTGGATCATGTTCGGCGTGCTGCTCGCGGTCTACGTCCTGCTCGAGCTGATCTCGATCGGCTTCGGCTTCGGCTTCTATTGGAAGATCATCGCGGCGAAATCCTTCGTCGCCCAGAACACGGAACTCGCGACGACCGACATCGTGACCTCCATGAAGGTGACGCGGTCGAGACTTCAGAACATCACCGCCAGCATCGACGATGCCGCGACCCATTCGGCCACCCAGGCCCGGCTGGAGGAACAGAGCGGCGGTACCTGCGACGCCAATACCCAGCCCGCCGCCGGGCCGCGCCAGCGGCTGCGCAAACGCGACGAGACCGAACTGCAGCTCGCCAAGAAGCAGATCGACGGCCGGATCGGCGCATTGGAAGTGGTGCTGACCGAACTCGAAACCGCGGTTGGCGATTTCCGCACGGCCTTTGCCGCCGGCAACATCGCCCAGCGCAACGAAGCGGTGTCGCGCATCAGCCTCAATGTGCGCGAAGCCTCGAGCCGGGTGAAGGACTTCAGCGCCGATCCCGACATCGCCCTCCTGATCGGGCAGTTCAAGGAACGGGCCGCCAAACAGCAGTTCACCAACCAGCGCACGGGCGAGGTGTTCACCTGTCCCGATCCGACCTTGTCCAGATTGCTTCTGAGGGTGGTCAACTCGCTGGAGAACCTGCCGCCGATAGACCCGCGCGAAATCATCGCGGCGGAAGGACCGGAGGCGACCAAGCTGGCGTTCCTGCGGCTGACCAACTACGTGATCCAGGTCGTCACCAGGTTCGACTTCTCCGTGCGCCAGTTGACCGACACGGAAGAGGACCTGCAAAAGCGCCGCCAGGAGGCGCTCAAGCAGGCCAATGGCGACCGGTCGAAGGCGCAGGCCGTGACCGAGAGCGCCAAGACCCTCAACGAAGCCGACATCATCCCGCTGCTGGTGGCGATCTTCATCGATGCCTGCATCGCGGTGATCGCCTTCGACAAGCAGGTGCGCCACTACGAGCGCTACGAAACCCAGGTCAACGACGCCAAGAACGCCCATGACCGGATCTTCTTCGATTTCATCGAAACCATCTCGGGCCACGACCGCAACGCACGGGAGGATGGTTGGAGCGTTCTATCCACTGTGGTGATGAATCTCTTCGGGAATTTCTACGTCGCCATACCGAAATCGCGCGACCCGGTGATCGCCAGCCTCAAGATGTTCTTCTCGGGCCTTGAGGACCAGCGGGTGCTGCAGAACGTGTCCTATGTGCCGTTTCTCAAGCACTTCGTGCGGCGCGAGTTCCGCAAGCGCGACAGCGCGTATCAGAACTACCGCCACTACGACATCTACCGCTTCCCGCGCGGTGCATGGGCGAGCCTGCTTCTGAACACGATCTATGACCGCATCGAGCAAGTGCGCGCGGAGGAGGCGCGCGGTCACGCCGCCACCGATGCCAAGCCGGCGGAGGCCAGGCCCGAAGAACCGGAGACCGCGGATGCCCGCGAAGCACCCGACGAGACCGCCGGGCCGAAGACCGCCGAGAGCGGCAACGGACATGCCGACCCCGACCGGCCCGGGCAGTGGCGCAGGGATCACGAGCCCGCGCCGGGCGAATCAGATGGCGGCGACGCCACGCCCGAACCGAAACCGGAGGTTCCCCGGCTGCTGGCGGGCCGTCGTCCCCAGGTGATCGACGCACCGCCACGACTGGTCGAGCGGCATGATGGCGAAAGCGGCAAAACCGATGCCGACGGGCCGAAAAGCGCGCCCGACGAGGGTCCCGGATCGGTCGTCCGGCGCCTGCCGCGCAAGGGGGAGGATGCGGATCGGGACGCAAAGGGCAAATCTTAACGGAGTGCTTAACCGGCATTAACGTTTTGGTAGGCATTTCGGCTCCACCATCGCGCTCCCTCTTCGAGCCATCGGTGATCCGGAATGACGCTAGCAGCCGCCCACTACTCAGAACCGCGCCCCGACCAGAACGTGCGCGACCATCTGAGCGGTCTCATTGACGAGTTCATCGCGGGCCGCGGGCCGAGTTTCGGGCGCAAGAAGGGGCCGCAGGTGCGCGTGCTCGCCGCCTCCGCGGCGTCACCCCTGGTGATGGCGATCATTCCGTTCATCCCTAAGCTCGACACGCTCGGCCTGGACCTGCGCGTGCTCCTGGCGGAGCGCGGCATGAACGACAGCCGCGATGTGCTGATCGGCGCTCTCGGCCGGCTCAGAGCCGACGGCCAGATGTCGGGAGACGTTCTGCGCCAGGTCGCCGGCAAGGCGGCGGCGCAGGTCAACGAATCCCTCGTGCTCGGCGAGTATGCCGCCTGGATCGGCGCGCCTATGCCGGATCGCTGGGCGATCCAGACCGATCAGGGCCAGACGGTTTACCGGCCGAGCGCGGTGCATCTCGCCGCCATGGGCTTCGAGGCGATCCGGCTGGGCTCGGACCCGTGGCCGGTCGAAAGCGAGTTGGCGCGCCGCGTCGCCGTGCCTAAACCGGCGCCGAAGCCCGCGCCACGCATGGTCGAGGAACCGGCCCCGCAGCCGGTTGAACAGCGTGCGGACGACCACGCGGATGCAGGTGTGGACGCCGACGACGGCAGTGTCGCCGCTCTCGCCCGCCACTTCGCCCGTTTCCGTGGCGCGGCATCAGACGCCGACGTCAGCGAAACTGCGCAACAGCCTCTCTGACATACCATTTGAAACGCTTGGCCGCGAGGCGCTCGTTGCCGTCCTTGGCATTGGTGTAGCGCACCTTGAACAAGCAGCCGCGCTTGTGCGACAGCCCGACATATTCGAACGCCTGCGTGTCGTACTGGCGGTAGGTGGCGGTCAGGGTGCGACCCTGGAACACGACGTCTTCGACCCACCAGTCATCCAGCTTGTCGCGGGCGAGGATGTCGTCTCCCCGCTGCCTGGCCGCAGACTCGATGGCGCCTGCCGCACCGTCCAGCTGCTCGGCCAGCGTCTCATCTGTGATCCGGTCGCGCCGCTTGGCGTATTTGAAGACGGACAGGAGCTGGCCCTTGCCGCCATATTTCAACACGACGCCGTGCGAGCGCTTGTCGAACCGCCGGTTGAGGATCAGGTCCATGCCCTGAAAGGTCTTGGGCGCCCGGGTGAACGCGAGGCAGGCGGCCTCCGCCGGCAGGGGCGCAAGCGTCAAGCCCAGGGCAAATGCGACGGCGATCGTGAAAAGTCTGAGCATTCTCAAGCGGGTCCGTGACATCTGGAAGCGTGCGCCGGGCGCGCGGCGCGGTATTCAAATAACGCCGGGCACCGGAGGTTTCAACCCGCCGCAACGATATCGCCGCGCACGGGCCGCGCTCGAACGCGCCTGTCCTCAGAGCCCGTAGAGCGCGCCGAACTTGGTTTCGAGATAGTCAAGCAGCGGGGCGGCCGTGGGCTTTTCGCCGGTCGCGCTCTCGATCAGGTCCGGCGCGGACAACAGCCGGCCTTTGACATGGATCTTTTCGCGCAGCCAGTCGAGGATCGGCTGGGTCTCCGCCGCACGGACCATGTCGTCGCGATCCGGCAGGTCGGCGCGCATCGCCTTGTCGAGGCAGGCGGCAAAGATGTTGCCGAGGCTGTAGGTCGGGAAGTAGCCGAACAGACCGACCGCCCAATGGACGTCCTGCATGACGCCGAGGCTCGGGTCCGGCACGTCGCGGCCGAAATCGCGTGCAAAACGCTGGTTCCAGGCCTCCTCCAGGTCCCCGACCTCCAGCGCGCCGGACATGAGCTCTCGTTCAAGCTCGAAGCGCAGATGAATATGCAGATTGTAGTGCACCTCGTCTGCCTCGGTACGGATGAAACCGGTCTCGACCCGGTTGACCGCGGCGTAGAACGCCTCCGGCCCATCAAGATCGAGCCCGCCGAGCGCATCCACCATGGCCGGGTGGAGCCAGTCGGCGAAGGGGCGCGAGCGGCCGATCTGGTTCTCCCAGAACCTGGACTGGCTCTCGTGCACACCCATGGAACAGTAATCGGCGGCCGGCAGGAAAGGGTCGGGCGCACCTTGGGCGTAGAGCGCATGGCCGACTTCGTGCACCGTCGAATAGAGGCAGTTGAGCGGGTCGGCCTCGTCGGTGCGCGTGGTGATTCGAACATCGCCGCCGCTGCCCGAACAGAACGGGTGGACGACCTTGTCGATCCGCCCGGCGCTGAAATCGTAACCGATGCGACCCGCCACCTTCTTTGCCAACACCATCTGACGGTCGGCGGGAAAGTGTCCGGCAAACGGTTCCGGCATGGGCTTCTCGGCGATTTTCTCACGCAGGGCGACCAAACCCGGACGCATGTCGTCAAATAGGGGCACGAGCTCAGCCGTGGTCGCGCCGGGCTCGTAGTCGTCGAGCAGGGCATCGTAGAGATCCGAGCCGGGTTCGGCGAGACAGGCAGCCTTTTCGCGCTTCAGGGCGATGTTGCGTTCAAGCGCCGGAGCGAACGCCTTGAAGTCCTTGTCCTCGCGCGCCGCCGCCCAAGTGCGCTGGCCTTCAGAGGACGCCTTGGCGATTTCCTGCGCCAGGCGCGCCGGGATCTTGGTCGCCCGGTCATAGGCACGCTCGGCCTCATCGCAATTGCGCCGGTCGAACGACGTAAGCGTCTCCCGGTCGATCGCGGCCAGCCACTCGGCGACCTGCGGGTCGGCGTGGCGGGCATGAAGCACCGAGGCCATGGCGCCAGCCTGTTCGGAGCGCTGCGCGGCGCCCCGTTCCGGCATCATCGCCTCCTGATCCCAGGAGAGCAGGCCGGCTACCTGGCCAAGTGCGGCCGTCTGTTTCAGGTGGTCGAGGAGGAGAGGCAGGGACATGGAAGAAAATTCGCCGGAATGATGCATGGGAAAG
>Ga0209633_10006282_pt1 | contig 10197 bp, 8 predicted proteins | sample Cruoilmetagenom1_FD_187290 | JGI IMG/M metagenome (GOLD analysis project Ga0209633, IMG submission 187290) | Oil polluted marine microbial communities from Coal Oil Point, Santa Barbara, California, USA - Sample 1 (SPAdes) (version 2) | ecosystem: Environmental > Aquatic > Marine > Oil seeps ... | reverse complement strand
TTTTTGATAAAGACGAGAAGTTTATCCCGAGCGCAGCCGAGGGGAGTCCTGGTGGAGCTACAAAAGAAACGTAGGCTTAAATTTATTGTACAGTCTTTAATTATTTTTTGATAAGGACGAGAAGTTTATCCCGAGCGTAGCCGAGGGGAGTTCTGGTGGAGCTACAAAAGAAACATGGACTTAGTATATTAGACTGGACATAAATTCCAAGAAGCAATTGCTACTTATGAATCAGAAGCATTCCAATGGGAGCAAGTTGATTCTGCTTCTTCTATAGATGATTTAGCACAAAAGGAAAAGGAATATATTCTTGAATATAAGGCAAAAGACAAGGGTTATAATTCAGATGGAGGAGGTGGTTTAAAAAAAACAGTTTACCAATATAACATAACAGATGGAAGCCTAAAAAGGACCTATCACAGTTTGACTGATGCAAGTAATGCTGTTAAAGCAACGAAACAAGATATTAGCAGAGCCTGTTTAAGTACAAATCAAACTTTTAAAGGGTATTATTGGGGTTATAAATTTACCGAACCTTTTGTGTCAACTAAAGATTTCAGAAAAAAGGAAGTGTTACAATGTACATTAGAGGGACAATTTTTAGCAAAGTATTGTTCTGTTTCTGAAGCTTCAAGACAAATAGGGATTAGCAAAACTTGTATTAGTAGAGTTTGTCGAGGAGAACGGCAACAAAGCTGTGGTTATATTTGGAGATATCAATAAAACAAAATTGAGAATTAGAAACCCAACTTCATTAATTTGAGGCTGGTTTTTTTGTGATAAAAATTCAGAGATAAAAACATCAGTGTTTTTTGTTTTAGCTGACTATTCCTTTTATTACTGAAAATTTGGAGCACAGTTTAAAACTTCATTATAAGGTTGAATATAATTCCAAAAAGCTTTACCAGCACTATCATTATAGCTATAGGAATAATTAAATTTAGTTTTTGAACTAACCTCATAAAAAGTAACTTTAGAGATAGTATCACTATTATAGCTGTAATAAGTTGAACCGTAACTTTTAGATTTAACATTGTTAATTAAATCTTCACAGGAAGATTGAGCATTTATGTTTAATGTGGCAAATGTGAACAGTAGAAAGTAGATTACTTTTTTCATAACAATTTTTCATTTAAATTTATTTCTATCAAATTTAACAATAAATCTAATCCAATTGTTGGTGTTCAGAAAATTTAGAATGGCTAAAAATTATATTTTAAATAACTTGGCGTCTTGGCATTAGTCAAAAAGCCAAGTTTTTATCATAAAATTCTCATTATTCCCTAATCTTCACTAAATTTAACCATTCTAAAATTGCACTAATAATTAGAATTCTATAAATGGCAAAAAAAACAAATACAGCTAGTTTTGAACAACAATTGTTTAAAGCAGCTGACAAACTACGTAAAAATATTGATGCAGCTGAATATAAATATGTAGTATTAGGCTTGGTATTTATAAAATACATTTCAGAAAGCTTTAATGAACTATATGAAAAGCTAGAAGCAGATGAATGGAGTGATCCAGAAGATAGAGATGAATACATCGCTGAAAACGTATTCTTTGTACCACCAACAGCACGCTGGTCACACTTACACAACAATGCCAAATTAGCTACTATTGGGCAAACCATTGATGAAGCAATGGAAGCAATAGAAAAGGAAAACCCAGAGTTAAAAAATGTACTGCCTAAAGTATATGGTAAAGCCAATTTAGATAAAGCATCCTTAGGGCAATTGATAGATTTAATTTCAAACACAGAATTACAAGCTGAAAACGAAAAATCTAAGGACCTTTTTGGTAGAGTGTACGAGTATTTTTTAGGTGAATTTGCCAATGCCGAAGGAAAAAAAGGAGGGCAATTTTACACCCCTAAAGCCATTGTTAAATTAATGGTAGATATGATTGAACCTTATAAAGGTAGAGTGTATGATCCTGCTTGTGGTTCTGGTGGTATGTTTGTAATGAGTGAAAAGTTTGTAACAGAACATCAGGGAAATATTAATGACATAACTATTTATGGGCAAGAAAGTAACCAAACTACGTGGAAACTGTCTAAAATGAACCTGGCTATACGTAATATTAACTCACAATTTGTAAAATGGAATACCGAAGGCTCTTTTTTAAAAGATGCTCACCCAGATTTAAAAGCTGATTTTATTTTAGCAAATCCGCCATTTAACCAAAAAGAATGGGGTATAGCTGTTTTACAAGATGATGCCCGTTGGAAATATGGAACCCCACCAAGTGGCAATGCAAATTTTGGTTGGATGCAGCATATGTTATACCATTTAGCTCCAAAAGGTGTAATGGCAACCGTATTAGCCAATGGCTCCTTAAGTTCTAATACTTCTGGTGAAGGGGTTATCCGTAAAAATTTAGTAGAAAACAATTTAGTGGAATGTATTGTAGCCTTACCAAAACAACTATTTTACAATACTGGCATACCAGCGTGTATTTGGTTTTTACGCAGAAGTAGCTCTCCCTTGGGGAGAGACGGAAGAGTGGGAAAAGAAGTACTGTTTATTGATGCCTCAGAAATGGGTTATATGAAAGACAGAACTCATAAAGATTTAGCTGAAGCTGATATTAAATTAATAGCAGACACTTACCACAATTGGCGAAACGTCATTGCGAGTGAAACGAAGCAATCTGTTCAAGGAGACAGCAACGTCAAATCTAGAGAAACGAAGCAATCTGTTTATAAAGATATTAAAGGCTTCTGCAAAGCTGTAACCCCACAAGACATACTAAAACACAGCCACGTATTAACCCCTGGGCGTTATGTAGGGATTGAAGATGAAGCAGATGACGGTATTCCATTTGAAACTGAAATGGAGGTTTTAACCACTACGTTAAAAGAACAAATGGCTAAGGAAGAAGCCCTGAATGAAGAAATAAAACAGCAATTGGCTAATATTGGTTTTGATTTATGAATGATTGGAAATCACACCAGTTAGGAGAATTGACAGAGATTTTGTCAGGTAAAAGAATATTTGCATCTGATTATGTTTTAGAGGGTATTCTTTTTTATAGGTCGAAAGAAATTATTCAAAAGGCTTTAGGGCAAGAAATATCTAATCCATTATATATTAAACAAGAACGGTTTGATGAAATTAAAAATAAATTTGGTTCCCCAAAGGATGGGGATTTGCTAATTTCAGCTGTTGGTGAAAGAGCAGGGATGCCTTATCATTTAAAAAATGAAGTTAATTTTTATTTTAAGGATGGAAATTTAATTTGGTTTAGAAATTTTACAGAATTGTTAGATTCTGAATACCTATGTTATTTTTTTAAGTCCAGAATAGGTCAACATATGTTGGAAGCTCAAATGATTGGTTCAGCTCAAAAGGCATTAACAATTTCTGGGCTTAAAGGAATGACTTTAAAAACACCACCCCTCCTAGAACAAAAAGCCATAGCCAAGGTATTAACTGCTTTTGATGATAAAATTGAGCTATTGCAACAACAAAACCAAACCTTAGAAACCATAGCACAAACTATTTTTAAAGAATGGTTTGGTAGATACCAACTTGACGATGAGTTGCCTGCAGGATGGCGTGTTGGGAAGTTGAGGGAAACAGGTAAAGTTATTTGTGGTAAAACACCTTCAAAATCTAATAAAGATTTTTATGGAAAAGAAATACCATTTATTAAAATTCCTGATATGCATAATCAAATGTTTATTGTTAAAACTACTGACAATTTAAGTCAACTTGGATCTAATTCTCAAAAAAATAAAACAATACCAGCTAACTCGATTTGTATTAGTTGTATAGCTACAGTTGGTCTTGTTTCATTGACTGTTCAGGATTCTCAAACTAACCAACAAATAAACTCAATACTTCCTAAAAAAGACTTTTTTAGAGAATTTCTATATTTTAGATTATCTAAAATGAATAAATATTTAAATGATTTAGGTTCTGGAGGTACTGCAACCTTAAATGTAAACACAAGTACTTTTTCAAATATTGAAATAGTAATTCCAACAGAAGATGTTTTAAAATCTTTTAATAAAATACAGTTACCAATTTTTGAAAAAATACTAACAAATATGACTCAAATCCAATCCCTAACCAAAACACGAGATACCTTATTACCAAAATTAATGAGCGGCGCACTGAGAGTAGCCGAAGTGTGGGCAGGTAAGGGTTAAAATGTAAAAAAAAAAATTATATGCAAATAAGCAACTATTTTAAATTATATGCTATTTTACATATATTTTTAATTATATGCAAAAAAGAGTATATTTGATAAAAAAAGAAAATGGTAGCAGTTATTACAGGTGATATTGTTAATTCAAGAAAGGTAGCTATTAACTTATGGATGCCAAAGTTAAAAGAAGAACTTAATAAAGTTGGCACAGAACCTAAATTTTGGGAAATATATAGGGGTGATAGCTTTCAACTACAAACAACACCACAAAACGCATTAGTTACAGCGCTTAAATTAAAAGCCACTATAAAACAATTTAAAAAATTAGATGTTAGAATGGCAATTGGTATAGGTGATGTTGGGTATCAGGCAGCAAAAATTACAGAATCTAATGGTGACGCTTATGTGTACTCTGGTGAATGTTTTGAAAACTTAAAAAAACAAACCTTGGCAATTAAGTCGCCTTGGGAAGCTTTTGATACTACCATAAATTTAATGTTAGAAATAATGGGTTTAACTATAAACAGTTGGACACAAAACTCAGCTTTTTTAGTTAAAGAATTTTTGGACAACCCAAATAGCACTCAAAAAGCATTGGCACAATTATTAAATAAAAAGCAAAGCAATATTAGTGCAGGTTTAAAAAGAGGTGGATATGATGAAATTCAAAAAATAATAAATTACTATACCAATCAAATAAACGTGCTATGTTAATACTAACTTTAAAATTGGTTTTGGCCCATATTATTGGCGATTTTTTAATACAATCCGATAATTGGATTAAAGATAAGGAGGAGAAAAAGGTTAAATCTAAATATTTATATTGGCATTTAGTAGTGCATTTAGTAGCTTTACTAATAGTGCTTCAATTTAATTTCAAGTATATAGTAGGTATTTTGTTAATTGTTTTTAGCCATTATATTATCGACTTAATTAAACTCAGTCTTAATAATAAATTAAATGAAAGGGTACTTTTTTTTTCAGACCAGATACTACACTTTTTGGTAATTATAGCTGTTGTTTATTTTTATACCCCTTTTACAATTGAATTTTCCAAAGTTTTTGAACCAACAATTATTTTATTAATTACGGCAATTTTATGTTGTACAATAGTAGCTTCAATAGTTATGAAGGTTGTTATTTCAAGGTGGAATCCTGAAAATAATGTATCAAATTCTAATAAAACGTCAGCATCTTTAGACAAAGCAGGTAGCTATATTGGTATGCTTGAACGTTTATTTATTTTTGGATTTATTTTGGCAAACCAGTGGGCTGGAATAGGTTTTTTGTTAGCTGCTAAATCCGTATTTAGATTTGGAGACCTTTCAAAAGCTATGGACCGCAAATTAACTGAGTACATTTTAATAGGCACGCTTTTAAGTTTTGGCTTTGCAATTATTATAGCCAAAGGATACCTTTATTTATATAAAATAATAGAATAATTACTATGAACGAAAACAGCATAGAACAAGCTTTTATAGACCAGTTAGTAGGTCAAGGTTATACTTATTATTATGGTCCAGATATAGCACCGTATATTGATAATTCACAGCGTGAAAGTTTTGAGAGTGTTATTTTAGAAAAGGAGTTTAAAACAGCTTTAGAAAAGTTAAATCCGACATTACCAACTTCAGCAATTACAGAAGCTTTTAACAAAGTGAAAGAATTGGGGACACAAGATGTAATGGAAAATAACGAAAGGTTTCATACATTACTTACCAATGGTGTTACAGTAGAATACACAAAAAATGGAGTTACTAAAGGTATTAATGTTCAGTTAGTTGATTTTAAAAATTTAGAAAATAATAGTTTTTGGGTAGTCAATCAATTCGTAATTAAAGAAAATAATACAGAAAAACGTTTAGACGTTGTACTATTTGTAAATGGTTTACCATTAGTAGTGGTAGAACTCAAAAATGCTACTGATGAAAAAGCAACCGTTAGAAAAGCTTATACTCAAATCCAAAATTATAAAAAAGCAGTACCTAGTATATTTTACTACAATGCTTTATGTGTAATTTCAGATGGTATAGATGCAAAAACTTCTAGTTTGTCAGCTCCTTTTACACGATTTTTAACATGGAAAGCACCAGAACCAATTACAACACTACAAACAGAATTACAAATACTTACTGAACATCTGCTTAACAAAAAGGTACTGTTAAATTTAATTAGATTTTGTACCGTTTTTGAAGCAGAAGAAATGAAAGATAGCCAAACAGGCATTGTTTCTATTTCCAAAGTAAAAAAAGTAGCTGCGTATCACCAATTTTATGCTGTTCAAAAAGCAGTACAACAAACCTTAAGAGCAACAAATTCCAAAAATGGAGATAGAAAAGTAGGGGTAGTTTGGCATACCCAAGGTAGTGGTAAATCCTTATCAATGGTTTTTTATAGTGGGCAAATTATTACGCATCCACAAATGAAAAACCCTACAATGGTAATTTTAACCGATAGAAATGATTTAGATGACCAATTATTTGGCACTTTTGGGAATTGTGTAGGGTTATTACGTCAAACACCAGTACAGGCAACTAGCAGAGAACATTTAAAAGAATTATTAAAAGTTTCAGGAGGTGGTGTAATTTTTACAACCATTCAAAAATTTAGTCCAGAAGAAGGTAATGTTTATGATACGTTGTCTGATAGAACCAATATTGTGGTAGTTGCAGATGAAGCACACCGCAGTCAATATGGGTTTAAAGGTAGAATTGTTGAATTAGAGGAAGGTTCTGAGATACGCTATGGAAATGCCAAGTATATGCGTGATGCCTTGCCGAATGCTTCTTATATTGGTTTTACAGGAACACCCATTGAAAAAGAAGATAAATCTACACCAGCAGTTTTTGGAGATTATATAGATGTATATGATATTAAACAAGCTGTGGATGATGGAGCAACAGTGCCTATTAGTTATGAATCACGTTTAGTAAAAATTAAGCTAAATAATCAGGTAAGTACTGAAATAGACAATTTAGTTGATGAAATTTCTGGTGCTACAGAAGAACAGTTAGAAAAAGCTAAGAAAAAAAATGCTACTATTAATGCTATTGTTGGGCATCCTGATAGACTAAAAGATGTTGCTACAGATATTGTTTCACATTTTGAAGCAAGGCAAGAAGTGTTTGAGGGGAAAGCAATGATTGTTGGTATGACACGACAAATATGCGTGGATTTATTTGCTCAAATTATTAAACTTAGACCAGAATGGAAGAGTAATGATTTAGACAAAGGAACCATAAAAGTAATAATGACAAGTTCTTCTGATGATCCAGAAAGTTTCCAAGAACACCATACAACAAAACAACAGAGAAAGGATTTAGCAATTAGAATGAAAGACCCAAATGATGGGTTAAAATTGGTGATAGTTCGTGATATGTGGCTTACAGGTTTTGATGCTCCAAGTTTGCATACAATGTATGTAGATAAAAAAATGCAGGGAGCTAATTTAATGCAAGCTATTGCTCGTGTAAATAGAGTGTACAAAGACAAGCCAGGAGGGCTAATTGTTGATTATATTGGTATTGGACAAGAATTGCGAAATGCAATGGCTACATATCTACAGAGTGGTGGAGAAGGTAAAGCATTTGTTGATATTTCAGAAGCAATTGCACTAATGAAAGAGAAGTTTGAAATTGTAGAGCAAATGTTCTATAACTATGATTGTAAAGCTTATTTCAAGGCAGAAACAAATAAAAAATTACAAATTTTACTAGGTGCACAAAACTTTATTTTAGGAGATGAAAAGTTAAAAGATAGGTTTTTAAAAGAAGTTACAAGCTTGTCTAAATTATTTGCAATGTCTATTCCAAGTTTTGAAGCTGATGTTATAAAAAATGAAGTAGCATTTTTCCAAGCTGTAAAAGCTAGAATTAATAAGTTTTCAAGTAATGGAGTAAAATCAGATTATGAAGTAGATACAGCAATTAAACAAATAGTAGATGAAGCATTAAGCAGTGATGGTGTAATTGATGTTTTTAAAGCAGCAGGAATTGAAGCACCATCTGTTAGTATTTTATCCGATGAATTTTTGTTGGAAGTTAAAAATATGCAACAAAAAAATATAGCTTTTGAATTATTGAAAAAATTGTTAAGCGATGATATCAGAATTAGAAAAACTAAAAATATTGCACAAGGCAAAAAGTTTTCTGAGATGATTGAAAAAGTTGTAAAAAAATATCATAATAACCAAATAGATTCTGCACAGATTTTAGAAGAACTATCAGCTATTGCAAAAGAAATGTGTTTGGAAGATAGTAAAGCTGATGAACTAGGTTTAACAGAAGAAGAATATGCATTTTACAGTGTACTAAATCAAAATGATAGTACTAAAATGTTAGATGATCATAAAATGAAAGAGTTGATTCATCATATTGTAGCTATCATTCGTAAAAATGCTACTGTAGATTGGAGTAAACGCAGTGATGTAAGAGCTAAATTAAGATTGACAGTTCGTAAAATTTTAATGAGATATGGCTATCCACCTGATTTAGCACGTTTAGAAGCTGATAAAGTATTAGAGCAAAGCGAGTTATTGGCTGAAGAGTTTACTAGAGGTTAGTACAAATCTAAAACTTCTAATTTATAAAATTAAAAACATCACTATTTTAGTTTTTGTTAAAAAAGTAAAATTAAAAACATCACTATTTTAGTTTTTTGTATATTTGTAAAATAATGAGCAATCATATTTTATTTTTTACAAAAGATTAAAATGAAAAATTTTAAAGCAGGAAATTATATTAATCAAGGTTATTATAAAAGTTTTCAACCAAACTTTATAAATATAAATTGGCAGATTGAAGATATGCAAGTGCTAAAATTATTGAGCAAAGCGGATAGGCAATTAGGTAGACTTGATATGTATTCAGAATATGTAAACATTAATTTGTTTATAAGTATGCACATCGCTAAAGAGGCAACACAATCTTCTAAAATAGAAGGAACAAGAACCAATATGGAAGAGGTATTTCTTAATAAAGAAGATGTTGCTTTTGAAAAAAGAGATGATTGGGAAGAAGTTCAAAATTATATTACAGCAATGAACAAGGCAGTTAAAATGCTTCATACATTACCATTTTCATCACGATTGATAAAGCAAACTCATAAAATTCTATTACAAGGTGTACGAGGTTCACATAAACTTCCTGGTGAATATAGGACTAGCCAAAATTGGATTGGAGGAGCTTCAATAAATGATGCAGTATTTATTCCGCCTACATATAATTCTATAAATGAATTGATGTCAGATATTGAAAAATTTGCAAATGATGAATTAAACCCATTACCTGATTTATTAAAAACTGCATTAATACATTACCAATTTGAAACAATCCACCCATTTTTAGATGGGAATGGAAGAGTAGGAAGATTATTAATTACACTCTATTTAGTGAGTAAAGGAATATTAAAACAACCAATATTATATTTATCCGATTTTTTTGAAAGAAATAGAACGTTGTATTATGATAATCTTATGAGATCCAGAACGCATAATGATATAAATCAATGGTGTAAATTTTTTTTAACGGGTGTTATTGAAACAGCCAAAAATGGAGTGAAGACTTTCGATGCGATATTACAGCTTCAAAGGATAACAGAAGAAAAAATTAGAGGTCTAGGAGTAAGGAGTGGCGATGCACAAAAAGTTATAGATTTTTTATATACAAAACCAATAATTGACGCTGGAATTGTAGGAAAAATTATAGAGAAGTCGCCAGCGTCAGTATATAAATTAATCTCCATACTAGAAGAATTAAAAATTATTACTGAAGTTACTGGTTCTCAAAGAAGTAGAATGTATATTTTTAAAAATTATTTGGAACTTTTTAATACAAACAATGAACAAGAGGTATAATTTAAAGGGTTTTTATTCGCCAGTATTATTTTTTTAATAACACTTAAAAATTGTAAATCAGCAAGTTAAACTCCTTGGTTCGAGCCCAAGAGGAGGAGCAACTAAATAAAAGCTACACCAAGGTGTGGCTTTTTTTGATTAGGCTCCATAGTTCAAGGGATAGAATAGAAGTTTCCTAAACTTTAGAT
>Ga0209633_10006281_pt1 | contig 10198 bp, 8 predicted proteins | sample Cruoilmetagenom1_FD_187290 | JGI IMG/M metagenome (GOLD analysis project Ga0209633, IMG submission 187290) | Oil polluted marine microbial communities from Coal Oil Point, Santa Barbara, California, USA - Sample 1 (SPAdes) (version 2) | ecosystem: Environmental > Aquatic > Marine > Oil seeps ... | reverse complement strand
TGTTATCTCTGGGCTTTCCTTTTTAGCTGGTGGTATAGTTGTTTATTTTGCTTCTGCGAAGTTAGAATTAAGTACTGATTTTCTTATCCCTTTTGGTGCCGGTAACTTTATTTATATTGGAGCATCTGACCTAATTCCACAAGTCAATAAAGAAGCAACTGTTAAAGGAAATATCGTCCATTACATTTCTTTTTTAACTGGACTGTTACTACTTTATGTCTTATCAAGACTATAAAATAAGATTAATTATGAAAAATAACATATTAATTGCACTTATTGCCTTTACTCTATTTATAGGATGTAAATCAAATAGGCCTACACTAAACCAAAATAAAAACACAACAACCGAAATTGAAAACGTTGGAATTCTTATTCGAGAATACTCCATTTCTGCTGTACTCTGGCAACAGTACTCGGCAGAATATCGTGCTTTGACCTACCAAGCCTTTAATATGGCTCGAATTCAGCTGGATAATATCCTTGATAACAAAATTGAATATGCAAAACCCATTGCTATTGTGGCAGATATTGATGAAACAGTGTTGGACAATAGTCCTTACAGTGGTAAACAGGTCGAACTCAATGAAGAGTTTTCTACATTTAGATGGACGGAATGGGTAAAGAAGAAACAGGCAAAAGCAATATCTGGTGCTCTTGATTTTTTGAACTATGCAAAAAGTAAGGAAATAGAGGTGTTTTATATTTCCAATCGATCGATAAATCAAAAAAAAGAGACCATTGAAAATCTACGAATAATGGGATTCCCTTTTTCTGATGAAGCACATGTTTTATTAAAAGAGGATGTCAGTGGTAAAGAATCTAGAAGGATTCAAGTAAATAAATCTTATGAAATTGTATTGCTACTTGGCGATAATTTATCTGATTTTTCTGCGGTATTTGATGACTGTTCTACTATTGAAAGAAATCAAATGGTAGATAATTTGAAAACTAATTTTGGAAAAAAATTCATTGTGTTGCCTAATCCTATGTATGGCGATTGGGAAACAAAGGGAATATTAGAAGGGAAATATAACTGGACTCCATTTCAAAAAGATTCTATTCGACGTAGCAAATTAATTTCTTATTAGATGTCTTTTCTTTTTTCATTACTTTCTGAATGCAATTTTTCTTCCTTTTACTTGCTCGTTGAATTCTCCATTGTCATAAACTAAATTTCCGTTTACGAAGGTTTGCCTTACTTTAGTTTGAAAAGTTGTTCCCTCCATTGGAGACCAACCACATTTATACAAAAGATTATCTTTAGCAACGGTCCATTCACTATTCAAGTCTACCAATGTTAAGTCTGCGTAATAACCTTCTTTTATAAAACCTCTTTTATCCATGTGATAAAGTATCGCTGGATTGTGGCACATTTTTTCAACTATTTTTTCCAATGAAATTAACCCTTGTTTATAAAACTCCAACATACAGTTCAATGAATGTTGAACCATTGGTGCTCCCGACATTGATTGGAAATAAGGTTTTTGTTTCTCCGCTAGAGTGTGTGGTGCGTGGTCTGTGGTTATTATGTCAATTCTATCATCAAGTAGCGCTTGCAACAATCCTTGTCTATCCTGTTCTTTTTTAATGGCAGGATTCCATTTAATAAGTATCCCTAATCGTTCATAATCTTTGTCCGAAAACCATAGATGATGGATCGAAACTTCAGTAGTTATTCTTTTATCTTTAAGAAGAATGTTGTTTTCAAATAAATGGGTTTCCGAATTAGTCGATAGATGCAAAATATGTAACCGTGCATTGTGTTTTTTTGCCAAATCAATAGCACGTCTTGTTGCTTCGTAACATGCTTTGGTGCTTCTGATGATAGGGTGAAATTCTATGGGAACATTGTCTCCATATTTTTCTCTGTAAACTTGTTCGTTTTCTTCTATAATCCGTTCTTTTTCAGAATGAATGGCAATAATGGATTTGCAGTTTGCAAATAGTTTTTCCATTATTTCAGGATTATCAGCAAGTAGATTACCCTTTTTGGTAAAATATAAACCATCGTCAGAAACACCGATAAATTGTGAAGCGTCGGTTTGGATTACTTCATCAATATTGTCGCCATTTACTCCTAAAAAGAATGAATAGTTGGCTAAAGATTTTTTGGATGCAATGTCATACTTGTCTTTAAGAATTTTAACAGTTAAAACATTTGGAATTGTATTGGGCATATCAATAAAAGAAGTCACACCACCTGCAATGGCTGCTTTACTTTCTGTATATAGATCTCCTTTGTGTGTTAGGCCTGGGTCACGAAAATGAACTTGCCCGTCTATTATCCCTGGAAACAGATGTTTACCTGTGCCGTCAATTACTTGATAGTTCGGTTCAATTTTAATATCTCCAATTTTTTGAATGAGTTCGTCAAATAGAAGAATGTCCGCAATAAAAATTTTCCCTTCATTTACTATAGTTACATTTTGTATTAAAATTTTCCGATTCATTTTCTATTATATGCCTTTTATTTCAATGGCTGTTTATTATAGTGACACTACTAGCAAAGGTATTTTCTTCTGGCCATTACCTATGGGTTGTTAAATGCTTACTTAGAGTAAAATAGTTGATGGCTGGATCCCTTGAAACTCAAAAGAGGAACCCTACCATAAGATTCCATTTTTTTTACTAGATCCCAATGGAACCTTTTTTTGAGGAACCCACCCTTTTCCCTTTCCAACATGACCACTAAATCGGCACCTACGTCCCCAAGATAAATTCTGAGAGTGTCAAAAACATCCTCAGTAAATAATACCTCAAAATTCAGGCGCTTATACGTTATCTTCTGTTGAAGCATATCTTTGAACCATTCCAATTGCACCTCTCCTGCATATTCTTTTTTTGTGGAAATATGTACAACCTTTATTTCAGCATCGAACTCCTCGGCCATTTCTACAAGTTTTCGAATAGCATACACATCTTCTTCCTCGAAATCCGTAGCATAAACTATGGTTTTAAGCGGCATATAACTTGTATCCTCTGGAATGGACAAAATAGGATAGGGCGCTTTTTCAATAAGATGCTTTGTAGTGCCTCCCATTATCATTTCCCTAAGCCTGCTTCCGCCTTTCATACCAATTACAATCAAAAAGGCATGCCATTTGGTCACGGTTGAAATAATGCCGTTTATAATAGACTTGTTCTCCACAACCTCTAGCTGTATGTTCGGGGTATCCCATTCGTTACCTAAATGTTCTACACAGAATTTTTCCAATTTGAAACGGTGCTTTTTAAAAGCATCTTTCTCCAGTTGTGGGAAAGGTTCAGACAGTACATCGATACCCAAAACAGTTGGATAATTAAATACATGTGTGATGACCAAGTGGGCACCCATCTGTGTACTCATTTTATGAGCATACTTTAAAGCGGCTGATGAATTCTCTGAATAATCGGTGGCGTATAATATTGTTTTCAACTCTGCTTTTTTAGATGTGAATAAAATTATAAACTCTTTAAAAAAAATAAAATGACCTACGTCATTTTATGGTTGAACCATTTAAAATAGCTTTGAACTGTCATTATTAATAAATTAAGATTATGGAAAAAGAAGTCATTTACAATTCGGATTTGCATTTTGAACACAAACAATGGAAAAGTGAACTAGCATTCTGGGAAGATGAATTAAAATCCTTTAAAAATCGCTTAGAAGAATTAGTTAATCGATGGACTGATAAAAATGTTCTAGCTCAATTAGAGCACCATCAAAATGAATTTACGCTTCACAGCGGAGTAATAGACGATATGCAGGAAGCTATCAATGAACATGAGATTCGTATCGCTGGTCAGAGTAAAACTGGTAAAGATGTACTCGACGTTCCACTTGTTAAAAAGCATTTAGAATTTCGGTATAAAATGGAAACCCAACGACAAATTTATGCTAACCTTAAAAAAGAATTTTTTAGGTTTCTTGGAAAGTATATGTAAACAAAAATTTGGTTAAAGTAGGCTTGAAAATTCCTAGACAAAGGAAATTAAAAAATATTGCAAACTTTTTAGTGTACTGGTAAGATAGGACTTTGAGAATGTTATGGCCAAATTCGGTAATTGTTACCTTTTTGAGTGGTGTCACAAGGCTCTTTATATCCTTTTTTTAATTTATAAAGGTTGGTTTTTAATTAAAGATCGTTTCAATGACGATTATCATTTCATAAAAGAACTAAAAACATTACATTTTATGCAATAACCTTTTAATAATAAATCATGATACAGAAAGAAATATTTAACAAACATGTAGCTGATTATGAGGCTTGGTATGATAACTATCCCGAAGTATATCAATCTGAATTAGCTGCTATAAGAGAACAACTAACTAAATTACCTGAAAACATCAGAGGTATTGAAGTTGGCGTAGGAACCGGTCGATTTGCACAACCATTAGGAATTAAAGAGGGTGTTGAGCCATCAGAAGAAATGGCAAAGAAAGCAGTAAAGAGAGGTGTTGAAATTATAAGAGGCTTTGCAGAAAATTTACCTTACAGCGATTTACAATTTGATTTCGCATTATTTGTAACTATCTGCCATTTAGAGAATGTAAAACTAGCTATACAACAAGCGCATAGAGTTCTAAAACATAAAGGGGCTCTTATTATTGGCTTCTTAGATAAGGATAAGGCAATTGCTCAACAGTACATTGAAAATCGTCATCGTAGCACATTCTTCAGAAAGGCTACTTTTTATAATGCTAAATATATTACAAAAGTAATTGAAGATGCTGGATTCAAAAATTTGGAGTTTAACCAAACCCTATTTGGTGATTTAGACAATATTAAGAAGGTACAATTGCCTAAGCCGGATTATGGTGAGGGTTCATTTATAGTTGTTAAGGCAATTAAAAAATGAGTATCAAATACCTTTCACATACAGCAGATATAAGAATGTTGATAGAAGCTGAAAATCTGCAAGACTTATTTACTCTAGGTGTTAGAGGGATGAGCAATATTTTAAAGGAAGCATTTTGTGATAAGACATTTAAAATTGATACAAAAAAAAAATCATTGAGGTAAGTGCGGCAGATCATACCAATTTGCTTATTGATTTTTTATCAGATGTATTATCCAGCTCATATATTGAAAATGCTATTTATTGTACAGTTAAAATTCTTGAATTTTCAGATTACTCTATAAAAGCAGAAATATCAGGAATACATGTTGAAATATTTGATGAAGAAATTAAAGCAGTAACCTATCATGAGGCATCTATTAAAAAGAACAATAATAAACTCTGGGAAACTTATATAATTTTTGATATATAAATGCGAAAAGTTGAAAAAATAGATATCAATAAACTCGAAGATTACCTTTGGGAAATTCCTAAATCTTTTAGAAAGGATATGCGTGTTCCTGCAAGAATTCTGGCTAGCGAGTCACTTCTGGATGGCATTATCGAAGATAGGTCCTTAAACCAGTTGGTGAACGTGGCAACTTTACCTGGTATTCAAAAGGCATCTATGGTTATGCCGGATGTACATGAGGGTTATGGATTTCCCATTGGAGGTGTAGCAGCAACTCGTTATCCCGACGGTGTTATTTCTCCGGGTGGTATTGGTTACGATATTAACTGTGGTGTACGCTTATTAACCTCAAAACTTCAAATAGACGATGTAAAAGTAAAAATGGAAGCCTTATCCAAAGAAATGTATGCTCAAATTCCTTCAGGTATGGGAAAAGGTGGACAAATCAAGTTGTTTTCTGATGAAATGGAAGAAGTACTTTCCAAAGGTGCAGAATGGGCTGTAGAGAACGGTTATGGTAACAAGGAAGATCTTGAATATATTGAGAGTCATGGTAAATTATCCTATGCAGATCCATCCTTGGTATCAGAAATGGCAAAAAAGCGAGGTACAGATCAGTTAGGTACTATTGGTTCGGGGAATCACTTTGTAGAAGTAGATTACGTTGAAGATATTTATGATGATGAAATTGCCAATGCTTATAATCTAAAAAAAGGACAGCTAGTTGTACTTATACATACTGGTTCCAGAGGGTTAGGTCATCAAGTAGCAACGGATTACATCAGAATAATGATGAATGTCATGCCTAAATACAATATTGAATTACCCGATAGAGAGCTGGCTTGTGCTCCTTTTAATTCAGAGGAAGGACAAAATTACTTCAAAGCTATGTGTGCTGCTGCCAATTATGCATGGTGTAATAGAGAAGTCATTTCATGGGAAGTCAGAACAGCTTGGAATAATATTTTTGGTAAAGAAGGTGGAGAACTAAAACTATTGTACGATGTTGCTCATAATATTGCTAAAATTGAAAATTATTTAATTGATGCCATAGAACAAAAAGTAATCGTACATCGAAAAGGAGCAACAAGAGCATTTGGTCCGGGTTTTGAAGAATTACCTGATGCATATATTAATGCTGGACAACCAGTGATTATTCCTGGAAGCATGGGTACATGCTCATATGTTTTAGCAGGCACAACAAAAAGCAAAGCTGTTACTTTTGGATCTTGTTGTCATGGTGCCGGAAGGCGTTTATCACGTCGCGCTGCTAAACGACAGGTGAATGCTCCTGTACTCAAGGAAGCTTTAAAAGAAAGAGGTATTTATGTTGAAGCTGGCTCGTTTAAAGGTATAGCTGAAGAAGCACCAATAGCATATAACGATGTGAATCAGGTAGTCGAAACAGTACAAGCCTCAGGCATAGCTAAGAAAATAGCTAAACTAAGACCAGTTGCTGTGGTCAAGGGCTAAGTATTATTTGATGTTTTCAGAGATCATTATAAACGTTTCTTTCAATAATTTCTATTTTATTCTATAATTTCAACTTTCGGTATAACAAGATATCCAAGAGAACAAACCATAGAATAAAACAGATAAAAGTTATTTTCTGAAGTACTGGGAGCAACTTTATATAAGAGCCTATTTCATAAATATAGTAATTTGCACAAAAGATTATAAGACAAAATATTCCTAACATTAAAAGTTTGTAGTGTTGAATTTTGTAGAGTTCTACGAAAAAAATAATGAGAGCAATGGCACCAAAAACTCCAGCAATGCGAACAATAATATCATGTGTTCCGGAAGCAAGAGATAAGGTAGTAATAAGAGATAGCACACCGAACCATCTCATGATAATAAGGTTGGTACTTTTTGTTGAAAATAATATAGGTAAAAAAAACCACAGTAAAATAATACTAATACATAAAGCCCCAAGTGCTGCTTGCGCAAAAAAACGAGCTGTATTTAGCTCACCATTTATTGCATAATGGTCTAGTAGATCACACAAATAATTATGCCTAAAACTAAATCCGTTTTGATCTGTAAAGTTCCAGGAACCTCCAGGGTAATTAATTGCAGCCAGAATATATAAGAAGACAAATAACCCCATTCCTACCAAAGGCAAAAGTAACACATAAGGTTTTGGAAAATCAGTTTTTACATTCATTTTATCCAGCTTTCATTGAATTATAAATGTACTCCCTTTTAATAGCGAAAATCAATGATAAATATCATTTGAAAGTTTGAATTTTAAGGCTTTATTAGAGGGTTTTTTAGATCACTAAAAATGAAAAATCCCATAAGTAATATCGTTATTAAACTTTCTATAATTATCATAATTCTATCAGCTATTGCTTATCAAAAAATAGGCAGTAGTGATACGCTACTACCTTTTTACATTTTTTTATGGATAGTGTGTTTACTTACATTTGGGTATTTACATAAAGGTATTAGAACTAAAAACGTAAGCTAGATGATCAAAGACCCTCACTCTATATCAATACGAGATATTATAGCTCAATTTAATATTGATCTTGATAAAGGTTTAACCGCTTCTGAGGCAAAGAAACAACGTGTACTTTATGGTGAAAATATACTTAAGCAAAAACGGGCAAAGAGTAGCTGGTTTATTCTATTTGAACAATTCTTTGATCCTGTAATTTATGTTTTAGGTGTTGCTATGCTACTAGCATTTAGCTTTAGTGAATGGCTTGAAGGTTTTGCCGTGCTCACAGTTATTATTCTTACGGCCATGATAGGTTTTTTTATGGAATGGCAAGCCATACGTTCTGTAGAAGCACTTCAGAAAATTGCCCAAACAGTTGCCTATGTAATACGTGATGGGAATCCAAAACAAATAAAAGCACGTTTACTAGTGCCCAGAGATATTATTTTACTAAAATCTGGTGACGTTATTCCAGCAGATGCCCGTATAATTCAGCATCAAAGTTTAGCAATTAAAGAGGCGGTACTTACGGGAGAAAGCAATCAGGTAGAAAAAAATCTCGATACTCTTCCTTTAAATACTCCATTGGCTGAGCGTACAAATATGGTTTTTAAAGGAACCATAGTTGTAAGAGGAGATGCAAAGGCTATTGTTACAGCGATTGGAGATCAAACCTTTATCGGTCAAATAAGTAGTTTAACGCAAGCGGCTCAAAAAGAGAGATCGCCGTTAGAAAAAAAATTAAATCGATTAAGCCGATGGCTAATCGGATTTACATTGATTCTGGCTGGATTAATCGCAATAAGCGGATATTTTCAAGGTAAGGACCTATTACTAATGGCCAAAGTGGGTGTTGCACTAGCAGTGGCAGCAATTCCAGAAGGTCTTCCAATTGTGGCAACTATTGCGCTAGCTCGAGGGATGGTAAAACTGTCTAACCAAAAAGTAATCATCAAAAAACTGGAAGCAGTACAGACTTTAGGAGAAACTAATATTATGTGTACTGACAAAACCGGTACGCTTACAGAAAATAAAATATCTGTTCATCAACTCATATCTAACGATAAAGTAATGAATTTAAAGGATTTTGAAGATATTAATTTTTTAAGCGATCTAAAAAATAATACAGTATTCACCAAGATTATTGAGGTTGCTGTTTTGTGCAACAATATTCTCCCAGAAGAAAAAAATATTAATGGTGATTCTATTGAAATTGCCTTGATAGATTTTGCAGTAAAAACCGGATATAATCCGATTGAAATAAGAAATAAATATCCTGAAATTTTTGAAATTCCTTTTGATGCTGATGATAAAATAATGACAACTTTGAATCGAGATCAAGAACATTATTTAGTATGTGTTAAGGGAGCCCTAGAAAATGTGATTGATTCTTGTGATTCTGTTTTAACGAAAAAAGGCATAGAGCCACTTAAAAATAAAGAAAAATGGTATGATTTAGCTAACGGAATTGCCTCTGAGGGTTTAAGAATTTTGGCTTTTGCTTATAAAACTACTAACAAAAAACCTAATGGAAAAGAACTTATACGGCCCCTTATCTTTTTAGGTATTATCGGGTTCTTAGATCCACCACGGGCAGACATAAAACAAGCAATCCAAATATACAAAGATGCAGGAATTAAAGTAACCATGATAACAGGAGACCATCCAGATACAGCTCGAAAAATAGCTGAAGAAATTGGATTATTGAATATTGATGATAATTCTAAAAGTGTTATTCATGGCAATAATATATTAACATTAGAAAATATAAGCCCTGAAAGAGAAAATGAAATTTTGAGTGCAACTGTTTTCGCCAGAATGGTACCTGAGCAAAAATTAGATCTTGTACATTTCTATCAAAAACACAATGCTATTGTTGGGATGATTGGTGATGGTGTTAATGATGCTCCTGCACTCAAAAAAGCAGATATAGGGATAGCTATGGGAATACGTGGAACCGAAGCGGCAAAAGAAGTAGCAGATGTAATTCTCATGGATGATAAGTTTACTTCAACAGAGTTAGCAATACGACAAGGAAGAACCATTTATGAGAACATTCGTCATTTTGTGGTCTATTTGCTGTCCTGTAACCTGGCTGAAATCATCTCTGTAGCGATAGCATCAATATCTAGCTTACCACTACCACTGCTTCCACTGCAAATATTATTTCTAAATTTAGTTACTGATGTATTTCCTGCTTTAGCACTAGGTATGGGGAAAGGAGAAAAAGATATTATGAAAAAAGCTCCTCGTAATCCTAACGAACCCATTATTACAAAAAAACTTTGGATATCAACAATCATTTATGGCCTGTCAATTACAATTGCTGTTATTGGAATTACTATTTATGCTCATTTTGTGATGGAATTACCCTACAAGATTGTTAATAATATGGCTTTCTATACACTAGTAATGGCACAACTTATCAATGTATTTAATATGCCTCATCGCCATTTTTCATTCTTTAAAAATGAAGTAACAAATAATCGCTGGGTTTGGGCGGCTATTGTATTATCATTAGT
>Ga0209633_10006280_pt1 | contig 10198 bp, 6 predicted proteins | sample Cruoilmetagenom1_FD_187290 | JGI IMG/M metagenome (GOLD analysis project Ga0209633, IMG submission 187290) | Oil polluted marine microbial communities from Coal Oil Point, Santa Barbara, California, USA - Sample 1 (SPAdes) (version 2) | ecosystem: Environmental > Aquatic > Marine > Oil seeps ... | reverse complement strand
CTCTTAACGTTCTGGAGGGTTCCCAATACCATAAATATTGAGTGTGCAGGGAAGCACACAACCGCTTTTTTTGGATGCATAACAGCAATTCCGTCACGGATATAACCCACCACACTCCACGCAAATTCAAAGCCCTTCTCTAACACCTTCCTTTACACAGCAGCAAAAAGTGGTACTCTTGCCTGCACACTAAGATCCTTCGCCTCAACTCCCGTTTAGCGCCAATTCAATTAGACTGTGCCATTCGTTAAGTATCACACTATTGCTGTCCTGATTCTAATGGTTCTTTCCGGCAGTTTCACGACAACAGCTAGTGTTAGCCCCCCAGCCTCAAATTCCTGGAAGTTGCCACCGTTAATCCTCAACGATTTGAACGGAAAACGACACAACCTATACGAATGGAATAACAACGTCATCATCCTCAACTTTTGGGCAACCTGGTGCAGACCCTGCCAAATCGAAATCCCCCATTTGATAAAATTTCAGGCACAATATGGATCATCTGGACTCCAGGTAATCGGAGTGGGGTTAGACGAGAAAAGGAAGTTAGCGAACTTTTCCCGGACTTTGGCAATCAACTATCCAATTTTGCATGCCGACCCCAATCAGGACAGCCACCTCTTACGTTTATGGGGAAACGCTACCGGTACGCTACCCTTTACAGTGATAATAGACCGAGGCGGTGCAGTGATTTTTAAGCAACCTGGTATTTTTGACGATGAAGCTTTTAATTCTTATGTTTTGCCACTTCTCACGGACAATTTGGCAGCTTCTCTTTCCACATCCGAAGGTGAACTTTGAAGTATTGAATAAATGAATAGTAATATCGGAATTGTGTAAATGAATTCCAGTAATAACATTCAAGAAAACCTGGCGTTTGCGAATAAACAAAATGAACAGGGAAGTCAGGAAGGCTTGGATTTAATCGCTCCTAATCAATGGGGATTCTACTATAAAGGCCTGGTTTCCTACGGCCATAGCGTTCTCATTGATCCATGGGGCACCACACCTTGCTGCGCACCGGAACGTCCCTGCTTAATTTCCAGTATTATTGATTTAAACTACTTAAACGATGTCCACGAGAAAATGCCTGTTTTAACTCACAGAAGGCTTGAGCTTTACGAAAAGAAGCAACCTAATAAACCATGACTTTCCCTTATTGCCTCTTAACATTACTCACAGTCACATTGTCCACCCAGTTATTTGCCCATGGCGGTGGTGGTGATATAGACTCCGACTCATGCTACATTGATATCGGTCCATACAACATGCATCTTACCGGCTATCAACCCTATGCCCATGGAGATGAAAAATTTTGCGAGTCTTTCCCTGATCTTGGAAAAAGCGTTCTGGCCTTTGATTTTTACCAACAAGACCTGCGAGAGCTGAATACGACAATCCGGATAATTCAGGTCAAATCAATTTCCGCTGGAAAATCCATTCCGGCGGATAAAGTCAGCAATTCAATCGCCTATTCGCCGCCCCAGAAATATCCCAAAGGCATGGTGATGGTAAATCATGAGTTTAAAACCCCCGGATATTTCGTCGCACTAGTAACAATCAAGGATTCTACCGGTAAAAACCATGTCGGCCGATTTCCTTTTTCTGTTGCCATAAATGGCTGGCCAGTAGAATATTCCCTTTTGGCATTACTGGTGGTTATGAATATCGTCGGCTACACCCTTTTCAGAGCCTTGCCCAGCGCCAAAACTAAAGCTAAGCCAAATTGATAACCTTTAATTTTCACTCCAGCGGCTTCAACAGATCGGTAAGCTCCTCGCTGGATAGCGATATTACATTTTTAGGGCTTTTTCCAGAATAAATAGCATCGGCCAAAGCCTGTTTTTTTTGCTGCATTGCAATAATCTTCTCTTCGACGGTATCTTCCGTCACCAGCTTGTAGACGAATACAGCCTTATCCTGACCTATACGATGAGCACGGTCTGTCGCTTGATTTTCCACTGCTGGATTCCACCACGGATCATAATGAATGACAGTATCGGCCGCGGTCAGGTTTAAACCTACGCCTCCCGCTTTCAGGCTAATCAGAAACACCGGTACATCACCATCTTGAAAACGACTTATCGCTTCGTCACGCTTACGGGTTTGGCCAGTAAGTTTGCTGTAAGCAATACCCTGTTTTTCCAGCTCTGCCTCAATTAACCCCAACATTTTCGCAAATTGTGAAAACAGCAGGATTCTCCGGCCTTCCTCCACCATTTCCGGCAACATTTCCATTAATAATTCCAGCTTGGCATTTTGGCTTACCTTCTTCGCTTGAGGTAATGGAACAAGTCTAGGGTCGCAACAAACCTGACGCAGTTTCAATAATGCATCGAGGATCATAATATGGCTTCGAGCAACACCTTTTTTCTTGATTTCGTCCCGAACCTTATTATCCATAGCCAATCGAATGGTTTCATAAAGATCGCGCTGTTTGCCTTGCAGTGTTACCGTACGAATAATTTCTGTTTTTTCGGGAAGCTCTGCGGCAACTGCTTGTTTGGTGCGGCGTAGTAGAAACGGTTTTACCCGCTGGGCTAACTGCCTTCGTCGAACGCTATCCCCTTGCTTCTCTATCGGATTTCGAAACAATCGGTTAAAACGCTCAAGATTTCCCAAAAACCCTGGCATTAGAAAATGGAACATAGACCAAAGCTCCCCAAGATGATTTTCCATCGGAGTCCCGGTCAAACAAAGCCGGTGCGAAGACTTTAGCTTATATATAACCTGTGTGGTTTGCGATTTTGGGTTCTTAATTGACTGGGATTCATCTAAAACGATGTAGTGAAAGCGGTGTTCCCTTAAATGTTCCTGATCGCGACGAACCAAAGGGTAAGTGGTTAAAACAATATCGTTACCGGCTATTTTGTCAAAATGATCATGCCGATCCGCCCCATGAAGCACTAGCACTTTTAGATCCCCAGCGAATCTTTCCGACTCCCGACGCCAGTTCCCCATCAAGCTGGTGGGCGCGATGACCAAACTCGGCAGCTCCATCCGGCCACTTTGTTTTTCCAATAATAAATGGGCAAGGGTTTGAACTGTTTTTCCCAACCCCATATCATCGGCGAGGATTCCGTTGAATTCAAACGTGCGCATGAACTGCAGCCAGTTCAGGCCTTGCTGCTGATAAGGGCGCAGTTCGGCATTAAACCCACTGGGTGGGCTGACTGGCTCAATCCCCGAAAAATCCCGCAGCCGTTCACTCAACCCCTGCAACTCTTCAGCACCATGCCATTTCAACCCAGGGTCGTTGAGAAGATCACCCAGTTGTATCCCTTGATGGCGGGAAATCATTAGTTTTCCCGCATCGTCTAGTGGTTCGTGGTCATAGAGCTCAATGAGGGTATCAAAAATAGGGCGCAATCGATCCGAAGGTAGCTTTAACCAGCGATGTTCACCTACCGATACTAAAAATTGGGAGTGTTTCTCGAGAACCTCCCGAAGTGTTTGAGGATCTCCTGCCTGAGATAAGAATTCAACCAACGCGGGAAGAAGGTTAACCCGCTCGCCATTCAACTCAACACCAAGAGTCATGGAGAACCATTCATTCTGTTCTTCTTCCTCGAGGTCAGCATGCCAATCATCGGCCTCTTCAAATCGTAACTGAAAACTATCATCGATTTCTACCCGCCAACCTTGCGCCTTCAATTGAGGCAAATCTGTTTCGACAAACCGGTGCCATTGCATTGCCGAATGGGCAACAGATTCACTAGAGAAAAGCCAGTTCAACTTTTCATAGTTATTGGAAAAATCGGGATCCAATAGAAATAAGCCTCTGGAATACATTTCGTCCATCGCTTTCATTTCAGCTTCCATATTCCTCTCGATGGTATAAACCGTATTTCCCTTAAGTAGCTTAGAAACAGCCTGATAACCAAAATTTTCGACTTCAACGGATCCGTATCCAAACGTCAATTGGATACAGTGAAACTGTCCTCCCCCCGCTATCGTTGAAACACCATCAGTGCTAAAAAGCCTAAGTTGGAAGACAGGCTTCTCCCCTTCGATGCTGATTTGCTCTATTTCCAGTTGAACAGGGGTCGGCAAGCGGTATTCAGGCATATCGATGAGTAACCTACGGCTCACGTCTTCAAGCAGGTTATCCGGCACTGGCGGCGCATCCAGAAGGGAATTTGCCTGTTCCGGAGACAAATGTCCGGTATCTAAAACACCTACCATAGAGGTCTTATCATCAAGGTACCAAAGTGAATCCAACCGGAAAATGTCGGTGACCGGTAGATCGACTTGATACCTAAGACGCTGACCGTCTAGTGCTTCCTCCCAAATGAATTCAACCTCTCGAGGGCCTCCCGACAACAACATGGGTGAATCTTTGTCACCCCAATGACAACGCCCACTTGCCAACATCTTTTTTAACGCAAGCTCACCAAGCTCACCTTGCAACAGATAACTGTTATCGTTTTTGTAGTAGTAATAAGTCTCGGTAGTCGCTAGCAACTGAGCGATTTGCTTATCCACAGGTTGAACAAACTTTTCCAAATAGGAACCACGAATCTGCTCTAACGGATAGGCTGCCGGTTTGCCATATCCGCCTCGCTTGAGAATTCGTACCTTTAAAGATTGGGCTTTCAGCAAGCGGGAGCTGCTGGAAAAATCAGGATAAAGGCGGTATAGCACACAAAAATCACTTTCTTCCGGCAACGGATCGACAAAGGGTGGCTTCTGTATACGACTGGCTTCTTCCATGTCATGCAGCCACGATTCAATGGGAGTCACTGATGCCGATTTATTCGCCAGCATGCCTGCATCTAAGGCATAAATCATCACTGCTGCCACATGTTTGCAATTCTCTACCATTGGGCAAGAACACAAACCGTTGATCACAACTTTTCCACTATTGTCGTCGACAATAGAAATTGATTGTTGGTAAACACCCCTGCTCCCCGCGACCAGGGAAGCAAGGGTAAAACCCAAAAGATCCTTAACGACCTCAACTTCGAGTACTTTCCCAGATTCAAAGTATTTCATCCCGCGGTGGAACGCGGGGCCACCACAAGCTTGCTTTATAAGTTCCTGATTCAAAGTGTTATAGTTGACAATGAGAGATGAGGAAAGACGTATACTGGTACTTAATACTCAGGCACGGGATAGCCAGACAAAATAACATAATCTCTGTCCTAGCAAAAGCAGTTGATTCACGGTCGATGCGAAACCTATAGCCGATAGGTTTCTGTCGATAAATAGCCTATAGTTTTTCGTTTTGGCTTTGGCAAAGTGTGACGAGGCATCATCCACCCTTGCAGATGAAAAGACGTACGCCACGCATCTGAGACTGGAAAGCCTGTTTGTGATAGATAGGTGTCGGAAAAGAATCTACCCGGATTCGTTCTTTTGGTTCGAAGTTATTGCCTAGGAGGCTGTCCGAGATTAGAGAACCTACTGCGGGAAAGCCCATTTTGGCCAAATTTTCCGATCATTTTCGTTAAATAGCACAACTATTCGGCTCAAATAATCGAAAAATCTGACTCAAAATGGGTTTCCCTCGCTACGGTTTCTATTCTCGGACAGCCTCCTAGGCAATACTATGCTTCTCTTTCAAATGATACAGCGTTCGACGCGCAATACCAAGGTCCCTTGCCGCCTGAGACACATTATTTCCTGTCCGCTTGAGGGCAGTGTTAATCGCTTTCTTCTCCGCATCCGCCCTTGCTTCAACAAGCCTTTGTACCCGCCGCGGAATAGTTCGCGCTTCCAGGCCCAAATCGGCAGGATTAATCAACGATTTTTCACACATTATAATTGCCCGTCTTACTCGATTGATTAATTCACGGACATTTCCGGGCCAGTAATAATTTTGCATGACTTGTAAAGCTTGTAAGCTAAAACCCTTTATCCGCCTTTGGGTTTCGCCGGAAAACCTGTCCAAAAAATGAAGCGCCAATGGCTCAATATCTTCCTCACGTTCACGTAGCGGAGGAATAGAGAGATTGACTATATTTAAACGGTAGAATAGATCCGAGCGGAACCGACCCGAGGAGACTAACGATTGAAGATCAGAATCCGTTGCGGCAATGATACGCATATCAGCCACGCTACTTACTCGACCTTCTATATCACGATCCTTCCCCTGATCAAGAAAATGCAATAAGTTAACCTGCATCTCCATTGCTAAATCGCCAATTTCATCAAGAAATAAGGTACCCCCATCCGCCGATTCAAAAAGCCCGGTACACATTTGGGGTAGGTTTTCTAATGGGTCTTGCTCACCGTCAAGAAGCCCTGATTTATTCAGCTGAGCCGACAAGGCTCCACATTTAACAGGGACAAACGGCCCCTCTGCACGCGGAGAGTAATAGTGTATAGTCTCCGCTAACAGCTCTTTTCCAGTGCCGCTTTCTCCCCTTATTAACCCCGTTGCATCGCTAATGGCAAACCTTGTTACTTTCTGGTGTAGCTTCCGCATCGCCGGACTTTTCCAGACGATTCTAGACTTATTTTTCTCATCCTTACTTACGCCAAGGTCTCCCTCCGCATGACCGGGTGATAAAGCAGCCATTCCGTGAGCGTGTCCTAGAGTCGCCTCCAGCCGGTTCCAATCGACAGGTAACGTATGATAATCGTAGCAACAGGTTTTAATTAGCCGGCAAATTCCGTCGCTTTCCGAAAAGCCTCCTGACGGTAGCAACGCGATCCACTCGGTCTGTATTCCAGTTTCGTATGCAACACCCTCGATCCATTGTCGAATGGCATTTATTTCATGATCAGACTCGAAACCCGACAGAAAGACAACACCAGTTCTAAAGCGGTAAATCTCCATCAACCGCGTGGCGTGCTCTTTATCGATAGCAACAACAGTATCCCATCCAGTCAAACCGGAGTGTTGCGATACTGACTTTAATCGACGATCAGGGTCGAAAAATAGAACATTTCTATTACTCATGGCTTTTCACTAAAGTGTCAATGGGTTAATCCACTAAACCTAAATCGTATAGTGGAAGATCTTGGCATAAACCCCTACATCAGAACAGACGACCATTTAAAAATTCTACTGTTATTTTCTATCATTCGAGTGGCTTTAAGTTGCCCCCCGACATGATACTCGACAGTTTTCGCTCAACCTGCGACAAAAGCACTATAATACGCACAAAATGGCTGCTTTTGTAAATCAAGGCTTACATTATCGTAACAAGACAGCTTAATGTCAACAATTGTATCTTTAATCGAATACGTTTGTATTGCTTCGTTTACCTTCTCTCAGGGTTTTCCACCGGCAATAGGGATGACCCAAGGTTTAAAGAGAATGAGGTTTGTGGTAGTCTTTATAAATCTTTCACGTTTGAGAATGTGAAGGTATATAACCTACCGGCACCGGCTTTTCATCCCCCGATGCCTAATATCTTCGGACACAAGATGGAGGATGGTTGTGGGACAGTCACTCACAATTAACAACAATGGAATGATAATTGTCCTTATATAACACCCCGATATAACCACCCTTGCTTCCAAGTCCGTAATCCGAAAACTTGAATAACATTTAATTATGTGGTTTTTTGAATTGATCAATTCTCGCTCCATCGCTCAGGCGCTGTTTGTTTTATCAATCGTAGCAGCCCTAGGAATGGGGCTGGGAAACCTAAAATTTAGGGGTATTGGCCTCGGTATCGCCGGCGTTCTTTTTGCCGGAATTGCATTCGGTCATTTCGGAATCTCCATTGATCACGGTATTCTTGAATTTGTTCGTGAATTCGGGCTGGTTGTTTTTGTGTTTACCATCGGTATGGAAGTCGGCCCCGGATTTTTCGCATCACTACGAAGGCAAGGGTTACAACTCAATATACTGGCGGCGAGTATTGTTTTTCTGGGGGCTGCTTTGACCCTAATGATGAGTTTTGTATTGGACATTGATATGGCCGCCGCCGTTGGTATTTTCACCGGCGCAACGACCAATACGCCGTCACTTGGTGCTGCGGGCGAGGCGTTGCGGAGCCTTAGCGAGGTAGAATCCACCAGATACTCGCTGCCGGGCCTGGGCTATGCAGTCGCCTATCCGTTTGGCGTTATTGGCATCATCATCACCATGCTGGCCATGCGCTGGATCTTCCGTATTAATTTAGCTGCTGAAGCAAAATCCTACCAACAAGAACAAAAGGGACTGCACAAACCCTTGCAAAGGCTTACCGTTCAAGTATCAAACCGGAATCTCGACGGCCTGACGATTGATGAAATTCCAGGCACCAAACAGCTCAATGTTGTGATTTCTCGGGTTAAACGGAAACAACAGGGGGAAATCCAGACAGCGCATTCGGCGACACCTATTCACCTCGACGACGAACTTCTCGTCGTTGGAACCGCCGAGGATCTAGGCCAGTTTCAAATCATTGTCGGAGAACCCAGCACTACCGATTTACTGGAAGCAGCGGGTGCCGTAAAGTTCCGCCGTGCGATGGTTACCAATCAGTCGGCACTGGCGAAGACCTTTAATGAATTGGGGCTCAGCAGCCATTACGGCGTTACCGTGACACGGGTCAAACGTGCAGGAATCGAAATGACTGCCGGGGCTGACCTGAAGCTCCAGTTTGGTGATATCGTCCAAATTGTTGGCGATGAAAAAGGCCTTGAAGGCGCGACGAATGTACTGGGTGATTCCCTCAAAGAACTTGATCGGACTCATTTCGTTACCATCTTTATCGGAATCGCTATGGGAGTAATACTGGGTTCCTATGGGCTGCAACTGGACGCAATGCCTGCACCGCTAAAATTGGGGCTGGCGGGAGGTCCATTGCTCGTCGCTATCCTGTTGAGTTCTTTTGGTCACCTCGGGCCTTTGGTGTTACACATGCCGAGCAACGCCAATACGGCGTTGCGGGAAATGGGCATTGTGCTTTTCCTGGCCTGTGTTGGCCTGAAAGCCGGTGAAAACTTCATAGAGACGCTGGTGCGGGGAGATGGATTGATGTGGATGGCTGCAGGCATTGTCATCACGGTAACACCTCTGATCATCGCGGCAATAGTTGCTCGGGCCGTATTCAAGATGAATTTTCTGGCGATTTGCGGGCTGCTTTCCGGCAGCATGACAGATCCACCGGCCCTGGTTTTCGCCCATTCGATCGCAAATTCCGATGCTCCCTCAGTCGCCTACGCGGCGGTTTATCCGTTGACCATGATTTTAAGAATTCTGTTGGCGCAAATTATGATTCTATTTTTTGTTATTTAAATTTGCATCCGGCGCCGAGGGTTGGAGAAAAAATATTGGGTCTAACTCCCGATTCTCAACGATAAAAAGAATCACTCCCTGGCGGAAATGGATAAACTGAACCCTCAACAACGGGCCGCCATCAAGACTCTAGATCACCCGACACTGGTGTTGGCTGGAGCCGGTAGTGGAAAAACTCGGGTCATTACCGAGAAAATAGCCCACCTCATCCAGCAAGGTCTTCCGGCCCGTCAGATAACGGCTGTCACCTTTACCAACAAGGCGGCCAGAGAGATGAAGGAACGCGTGACCCAGCGCATTACAGACAAGAAGACACACGGCTTGCGGGTTTCCACTTTTCACGCCTTTGGGTTGGACATTCTCCGCAAGGAGCACCACGTTTTAGGATACAAAAAGAGCATTTCCATTTTCGATGAGCAGGATCGGCTGGCCTTGCTGCGTGAGCTTATTCGCCACGGCGCGAAAGAGTTCGATATCGACCAGGTCGAACAGTATTGCTGGCAAATTAGCCGTTGGAAAAATGATTTTCTGTCACCTGATCAGACGCGGACATTGCAAACCGCCGAATCAGCGGTTACCGCGCGAATCTATGAGGACTACACCAGAACCTTGAAGGCCTACAATGCAGTCGATTTCGATGACCTGGTGTTGTTGCCGGTCCATCTGTTTAAAAACCACGGTGAGGTTCTGGAAAAATGGCAAAATCGGACCCGATATTTGTTGGTGGATGAATACCAGGATACCAACCTGTGCCAATACGAACTGGTCAAACAATTGGTTGGCCAATTGGGGAAATTTACAGCCGTGGGTGACGATGACCAGTCCATTTATTCCTGGCGGGGCGCCAAACCTGAGAATCTCGCCCGACTACGACAGGACTTCCCTCGCCTAGAGCTGATCAAACTGGAGCAGAACTACCGATCTTCTCGGCGGATTCTAAAAGCCGCCAACCAACTCATTAGCAACAACCCTCATGATTTTGAAAAACGTCTATGGAGTGAACACCATTACGGTGAT
>Ga0209633_10006279_pt1 | contig 10199 bp, 11 predicted proteins | sample Cruoilmetagenom1_FD_187290 | JGI IMG/M metagenome (GOLD analysis project Ga0209633, IMG submission 187290) | Oil polluted marine microbial communities from Coal Oil Point, Santa Barbara, California, USA - Sample 1 (SPAdes) (version 2) | ecosystem: Environmental > Aquatic > Marine > Oil seeps ... | reverse complement strand
CGGGTATTTAATATTAGATTTCAATTAAGGAGTCATTACCATGATACATCTTCTAAAACAGCTATTAACAACACAACAACTGACTAAAACCTTATTGTTTTGTTTTGCAGTTATAACTATAAGTGCCTGTAGTTATTCACCCAAAATGTTAAAGGATTCCTACAACAATTTGGGCAAAGAATATGCAAAAGAACTAAAACAATTAAGTGACATAACACCAGAACAAAGTGCCGGATTAGATACATTCGCGGATGATTTAATGATATGGCATCGAAAAAACCGTTTACCTGTTTACGCTAATTTAGTCAAAAAGCTTTCCCTAAAAATAGAAAGCCCTCAAGGCCCATCAAAGGCTGATTTTTATACCTTAATGAAGCTCATCAAGGCATATCCCAACTTTTATGAATCCCATTCTGCTAATCTAAAAATGGCAACACTGGCAACTACTTTATCCGATAAACAATTTGCACAGATCAGTGAACGAATTAATGAAGAAACAAGAGATTTTACCGAACACTTTCAACAAATAACGTGGGAAAAAAGAAAACGAAATGGCGTTAAAAGCCTTAGCAATATACTAAGTTATTTAAACGTTAATCTCACCAACACACAATTAGATATTGCCCGTAAACACAGTAACTACTATCGTGATCTGAAGAATATTTATATTGAAAGTAATGAGAAATGGAATAACACACTGATTGAACTTCTCAGCAAAAGACACGAACAAGGCTTTGTAAAAAAGTTTACGGCTCACATGCAAAATGACAATTTACATAAACGTCTATCACAGACTGCACCTGTTGAAACCAAGCACAATGATCAAATTTCGGCAAACATGTATAAAGAGCTATTTGCAAGCCTCACAAAGCAGCAAAAGGTGATACTGGCTTCACAGTTAAAATCCATTAACAAGACAGTGACTGAACTTATTGATTACAAATAGAATATTATCTTTAACCCCCTCACCCTAGCAGAAAGAGGGAGTTAAAAAGATTAAAACTTTCTACCTTTAATCAATGCTTCAATCGGCCCTGCATTCGAAGATTTCAAAAATAATGTCGATACCTCTGTAGCAATATCTTGCCAATGTAAATGCAACTTTTTAGACGCATCGCTTAATAAATTAAAATCACCAGTTTCATTCCAATGCTCATAAGCAGTCACTAAAGATGGTGCTAAATGTTTACGCATGGCAGTCATATTACCAAAATAGAAATGAATAGTTGCTTCATTATTTTTTTCTAATAGCGCAGGTAGCGTTGTTATTGAATCTGCAAGGTGATCCCTTAAAGCGCGTAACATGATTTCAGCTTGCGTTCTTGCTAAAGCACCAAGCATTTCATTCCAATTATCACCCAGAATCTTACCTGCTTTTACCTCGCCAATTTCATGTTGAATCACATATTCAATTTCTGCTTCTGTCATTTGATTCAACGCAGCTTCCGCATCTTTTTCAAAATCATAAAAATTCATGGCGCGAGTCAGCGGATTATCCAAACCAGTTACGCGCGCATCATCCAAAATTTCCCAGATAACCCGGCGCAACGATTCGCGTCGAATAAATATTTTATCCTCCTGCGCCATTGCTGCTGGTGCAGCCATATCCCGTGCGAATTCTTTACCCGAGATATAAATCGTATAATCATCTTTTTTAATGATCTGCTCTAATTCAGCAATAAAAAAGTGCGGACGACAGCGAATACCCAGCCCTGCGTTATAAACCAGTTTTTGCTCATCTAACAAGGTATTGATTAACTCATTATCAAAGGCATCATAAGCAACATCATTAATTTCAAGTGGTTTGTAATCTTGTTCTTCAACATCGTCCCAAACACCTTCGCGCGTGGTTAACCAATCACCCACATCATCGGTTGTAAGTAGCGTTTTAAAGTCAATACCCTGCTCCCAACGGTACATTTCGCGCATCTTTAGTAGGTACACGCACAAGGTATAATCTCCGGCGTAACGGGCATCTGCTATATGGCAGTTATGTTGAACTGTTTCGATTATTCTTTTAATTGTTATATTCATCGTGCGAATCCTACGAGTTTAACTTAGTTTTAAAAGGCCAACTTATTTATCAATCAAAGCTTTTGAGTCAGTCATTTTCAAACAAAATAGCAAGCTCACTTGTGTCTTGAGATAGATTGTATGGCTCTGAGGTTTTCTCATATTACTTTGATAGTACCCAGCTCAAACACGTCGGCAAAAACACGCCGACATAATTTAGCAAGCTTGCCGTTTAGTGTTTTTAAACGGACAACTTGATTATTCAGCCTTCTGTTGAGTTCACCATTTTAAACAACAAAACGGGAAGCTCACTTGTGTCTTGAGATAGATTGTATAGCTCTGAGGTTTTCTCATATTACTTTGATAGTACCCAGCTCAAACACGTCGGCAAAAACACGCCGACATAATTTAGCAAGCTTGCCGTTTAGTGTTTTTAAACGGACAACTTGATTATTCAGCCTTCTGTTGAGTTCACCATTTTAAACAACAAAATGGGAAGCTCACTAAATAATACAAGAATTTGTGGATGTATTCGCATTTCCCTACATCTTCTCTATAATCTCCAGCATTGAAATTTAGGTATTAAGTTATGCGTATTCGTATAAAAACCAATTGGAGTAAAGAAGAACGCGAAGTCTCGGTTGAAGATGCCGTAAGCGTACTAGCGTTTAATAGCTGGAAAATTGGTATGCAAACCTTATTGGAAATCGAAAACGAAGAATTCCAAGTAGACACACAGCAACAACGCATCGAAGTCATCGAAGAAGTCATGGCATTTATGATTCAAGCACTGGATCGTATTGTTCATTCAACGGTCAGTGATGAAGATCGTGCCGCATTAATCAGCATGTACGCGAATAAAGTAGCGGATCATGTGCAAGACAATGCCCGTGATTTTAGTGGTCCTGGGGATTATCGCGCCCCGTTTATAGAAAAACTCAATCAACGCTTTGAAGGCTATTCCGATACCAAATGGAATGAAGATAGACACGAACCTGCTTTTTCTATGGGTCGAGAATTCGGCACAAATATATCTAATGTGCTTGGCCCCAAAGATAAAAAATGGGCATTAGATTATATTCAGCAAGTATTGATGCCAGAATTTTATGCGCTTTTTAAGAAAACCGTTAAATCTGTTGGATTGGTTGAAGAAGAAATAAAAGATGTGGGTGGCGAGGCTTTGGATTCGCGCCATGTGATGTTACGAGACAAACCTGAATAATTGTAACTATCCAGCGTATTCATTTTTTGTTCCAGCTCTGCGTTGCTTACGTGCTCGAATGGTCACGTACTAGTACACTGTCTACATTATATTGACGGACTCAGCGTTTCTGTGTTGTTTCACATCAAGGCGCTGTGTGCAGGCAATGGCAGCGTCCTTGTCAAACACTGCAACGAAGAGGTGGAACAACACAGAAGCGCCCAAAGGGTTGTCCTGTCTGCATCCATGGCGTTGTTGTACTTCTTGCAAAGGGAACAACCATTCCCTGCTCAGTACGCCTAGCCATAAATACAGACAGGACAACTGAGTCCGTTAATATAATGTAGACAATGTACTAGTGTACGCTCACATTCTCCGCGCGCAAGCGCCTTGATCTGAACCAAAATCTAAACACGCTGAACAGCTAGAAGGTTTTCTGTATTTCACAGGCAATAAAAAAGCGGGCAATGCCCGCTTTTTTATTGAAATGACAAAAAACTGATTATACCCAGCTTTTGTAACCATCCATATTGTGCTCTACGCCGTCAGCGTAACCTGCTTCATAAGCTTCTGTAACACGTTGCTCTTCGCGCTCAGGGTTTACAAGGTATCCACCCTGCCAGCCTTGTAAATATTCAGCATCAACGCCAGCTTTTTCCATTGTTACTACTGCATCATAATATTCTTGATTCATTGCTTATTCCTCGGTTCTAATTTATCTAATTCGGTAAATATTAGTTTTGAATAAAATCAGTTAAACATAATATACTAATGCTGGTGATTGTAAAACAAACAACGCATTAACGGAAACTAATTTATTAAAATTTAGGCGTAGTATACGCATCTATCAGCCTTTCTGAATATCCCTATTGGGGTAAAGATTTTTGCATATTCAATCCCAATACTTTATGTTCACCATTATTTAAAAAATACTTTGAGACATTTATGACCGATACAACCGAACGCACAGATAACGAAGAAATGGATTTTTCCAGTGGTTTAGCCGCATTTGAGGCGAAACACTTCCCGCGCGCCATGCAACTACTCTCTCCTTTTGCAGAAAAGGGCGATGCACACGCACAACACATGCTCGCAATTATGTATCAAAATGGGCTTGGCTGTGTCGAAAATCCGTTACAAGCAGTTGCCAATATGAAAGCTTCTGCTGAACAAGGCTACCCCATTGCACAACATGGCTTAGGTTTTATGTATATGCAGGGTGAGTGTGTTGAGAAAAATGCGACAAAAGCTGTAGAATGGTTTCAAAAAGCGGCAGATCAAGGGTTGCAAGGCTCACTTACTACATTAGCGATGATGTACGAACAAGGCGAAGGCGTAGAAAAAGATGTAGCAAAATCCAAAGAATTGTATAAAGCCGCAGGCTTTGATGATCTTGCATGATGGAAGATTCAACACTTTACGTCATCTTCAATGGTAATCCTGTGCTCGAATTTGATCGCCGTAAACCCGTACCCGGTCATCAACGTCAATACCTGGATAATATGGATGCGCGCATGGATAATGGCATCCAACTAGGTAATGACTTTATAGAAACACCAAACGCGTTACAACGTTCTCAATTCGTCGCAAATTCATTAGTTAATTCACTATTGAGCAAACAAGATAGTATCGCTGTTGCCATGTGTACCTACTTAGCAAATCGCATGCCTGAATTACAACAAATAAAATGTGAAAGCGAAGAAAGTACACTTTTAGATGAAAATAACACGGTTAAAGCGTTTGAAGATGACGAACAAGAACCGGGCGTATCCATCGAGTTCGTTTACGATCGTAATTACGAAAAAGCCCAACAAGAACAAACGATTGAATTTTATAAGCCGGATAAAATGACGAAACATTAATTCATTCATAATGAAAAAATTAGGCATCCTATTGCTTTTATTACTCTTTGTTTATTGGCTGCCGTTTTTATTTATTTCTGTTAATTCACACCCGCAACATAAAATAGAAAACCTACCTGTTAGCGATGCCGTCATCGTGTTTGGCACTTTGGTACGTTTTGATCCTGCTAAAAGCCATAATATATCACCCCTACTCAAAGAACGTCTTGACGCAAGTATTGCCATTTATAAGGCGCAAAAAACAAAACAAATTGTCGTTTCTAATACAAAAAACGCAGCCATCGTTATGCAACAATACTTGTTACAAAACGGAATTATTGCCAAAGATATTATTCTGGACACTACTGCAGAAAAAACACCGGATACTTGCCGACATGAAAAACAAATCCACCCGCAACAAAGAAAACTTATTTTTGTCTCTCAGGGTTATCATCTAGCGCGGATAAATTACCAATGTCGTCGATTAAACGTAACTGCTACAAGCTTTCCTGCTGAAAATATTCGAAACTTACGTGCATCAACTTTTTCTTCTTTTAACATTTTTTTTATTCGTACAAAAAGATACTTTAGGGAAGCTGGTTTAACATGGTTAGCTTTTATCGGATTTTATAAATAATCACTTTTGCTTAAAATTCAATCAAATTAGAGATATTTAATTAACTCAGATCAGTTTAAATATAAAATCTAACTTATACTATTTACATAACTCCTTGCATAACTCCTCGCATAACTCCTCGCATAACTCCTCGTATGGTTTCTTGCGTAGCTTTTTGCATAATCCTTATATTGTTTCATTCATTTACGATTAGGTTTAATTATGAAAAGAATTTCCAGTTTAGTATTATCTTTTAGTCTTATTTCATTACTGAGTACATCGACTTGTATTGCCAAAACAACCACTGCAACGCATGATATAAAAGAAAAGCCCGCAACCGCTACACATGGCGAAACTCATTGGGGTTACTCAAACGCAGAGGGGCCAGAATTTTGGGGAGACTTATCACCCAAATTTGTCACCTGTAAATCAGGTGGCAATCAATCCCCTATTGATATTCCAGCCGAAGGAAATAGTGCGTTAGTGGATGCAAAACTAGACCCTATTCAATTTAAATACACCATGCTAACGCCTAGCACGATCATTAATAATGGTCATACAGTGCAAGTAAATATGTGGTCTGGCGGTGAAATTACCTTAGATAACATCAAATTCAAACTCAAACAATTTCATTTTCATACACCGAGTGAAAACAAAATAGCAGGGCAAAGCTTTCCGCTAGAAGCACATTTTGTACATCAGAGTGAAGAGGGTAAATTAGCGGTTGTAGCGATACTTTTTGTGCCCGGAAATGATGACCCAACACTCGCTAACTTATTGAAAAAATTACCCATGAATGCTGGTGATGAAATCAAGCTGGATTCTGACGCACTTAAACCATTGGAATTTGACGATAAACTGCTTAATTATTACCGCTACAATGGCTCGTTAACCACACCGCCTTGTACCGAGGGTGTGCGCTGGATAGTAATGAAACAACCGTATCAAGTATCTAAATCACAGGTTGAAATGTTACAAAAAGCACTAAAACAAGCAAATAACCGCCCTATTCAGCCTTTGAATGCACGAATAATTGTTAAGTAACGAGTTACCGCATTCGTGGTAAATGCAGTGGCTTAATTTCAGACCCTCACTTTTCAAAAAGTGAGGGTAAATTCCATAAATCTAAGTAAAACTAAATGACAGACAAAAATAAACGCCATAAAACCCGTATGGAACGTAAAAAAACGGTCATAGATAAAAATATTAAAAAAGCGGATAAGGAAAAAGGACTATTATTGGTACTCACCGGTAATGGCAAAGGCAAATCCAGTTCTGCATTTGGTATGGTGGCACGCGCATTAGGTCACGGAATGAAAGTGGGTGTTTGTCAATTTATCAAGAATCGTACCGATACTGGCGAAGAAGCTTTTTTTAATCAACAACAAAACTGTGACTGGCATGTACTCGGCGATGGCTTTACGTGGGATACCCAAAACCGCGAACAAGATATTGCTACATCCGAAAAAGGCTGGGCGATTGCCCAAAAAATGCTACAAAACCCAGAATATGATCTGGTGGTACTGGATGAATTAACCTATCTCCTTAACTACCACTATTTAGATAATGACACGGTTTTAACTGATATCAAATCCCGTCCAGATAAACAACATGCGGTCGTTACGGGACGCGCAGCCAGTGATGTTTTACAAGAATACGCAGATACCGTTTCAGAAATTGCTGATATAAAACACGCCTATCGTGATGGTATAAAAGCACAGAAAGGCATTGATCTGTAGTGTACTTTTACTTTGCTGATTTCTTTGCTACATCATTACGAATATAAACAGGTTGGGCATCTTCTACCGCGACAACATCGTTTGCTTTTAACAGTGGTAATGCTAAACGAGCGATGTATTTTGCTGCCGGAAAACAGTTTTTAATCACGCTGATATTATCTGGCAAGTTTTCATCAAAAACGTCCCAACCATTGCCAATAGCGATGATTGAATCATTTCCAATACTAGCTAATAAGTTAGCTTGCTTTGTGACTTGTTCTTCACCGAGCAATATTATTTGATCGCCTTCATCTTTATCTCCAACTTTAAATTTACCCCAGTAAATTTCATCCATTCGTGCATCGAGTGCCGCTACGATGGTTTTATTTTCGCCATTATTACAACCATTCTGTTCGCTTGCTTGCAAGGCCAAGGCTGCTAATGTTGACACTGGAATAACAGGTTTATCCACTGACAATGCCACACCTTGCGCCACACCTGCCGCTATTCGCAAACCTGTAAATGCCCCCGGCCCACGTCCAAATGCAATCGCATCAACTGCTTTTAACTGGATGTTTGCTTCTTCTAAAACCTCATCTAGCATCGGTAAAATGAGCTGAGTATGCTCACGCGGTGCGAGTTGAAAACGCGAGACGATATTACTATTTTTATTGTCAGTGTCGCTTTCATCCGTAATCAACAAGGCCGCAGAACATGCTTCGGTCGCTGTTTCTATGGCAAGAATTTTCATTTTGAATTCTCTTTTGTTTGCTCTTTTTCAAGCTTTTTTTTAGCCTCGGCAATAATACTAAAAAAACGTTCCACAACATCAATTTGGCTTGTTTTAGGAACGCGAGGCAAGCTGTTTAAAAATGTAGAGCCATAACCTTTACTGCGTAAACGCGGGTCACAAATCATCAACACACCTTTATCATTTTGATCACGAATAAGTCGCCCGACTCCTTGTTTTAATGCGATAACAGCCTGTGGAAGCTGATATTCACCAAAAGGATTGCCACCATTTTCGCGGATAGATTTTATACGTGCTTCCAATACCGGATCACCGGGGGATGCAAACGGCAGTTTATCAATAATGACACAACTTAATGCCTCACCGCGTACATCCACACCTTCCCAAAAACTGCTGGTGCCTAATAACACGGCATTACCCAGTTGTCGAAACTGTTTAATCATTTCAGCTTGCGATGAATCACCCTGTACCAGAATCGGGTAATCAATTTCATCTTTAAGTAATTCAGCCGCTTCATTCAATGCACGATAACTGGTAAACAGCATAAAACAACGACCTTCTGATGCTTCAATCACAGGAATAGACGCTGCAACCAATGCGGGCACAAATTCGACATTTTGCGGTTCTGGAATATTCGGTGGCGCATACAACAGCGCGTTATGCCAATAATCAAAGGGACTATCCAACAATAATTCTTTTGAATTTTCCATGCCGACGCGATGGGTAAAATGATCAAACGATTGCCCAACCGCTAACGTTGCTGATGTCAGTACCCACGCACAAGGTAAAGCCTCGATGTGCTTTTTAAAATTATCGGCTATATCCAGCGGTGTCGAAACCAGCGAAAAAGAACGTGTATAGGTTTCGTACCACTGAACCGTATTTTCTTTAGGATTTTCAATATTATGTAAATACTGTTGTTGTAACTGGGTACGTTCTAAACACGATTCCAAACCTTTACTTCGATCAGCCGCGACTTCCAACTGTTTGGATAAATCATCTAAAATATCGACTAGGTTTGCGATTTCTTTTTGTATTGCAGGCTTGGAACTAATCTTGTACCACGGCTCACGTAAACCGGGTTTATCCATAGACAAACGTAATTCAGCAACACATTTTTCTAAAGCACGGGTTAAATCACGTAACTCTGGCATATCCGATGCATTCGCTAAACTTTCAGCTAGAATATCTTTTCCCAACTCCATTAATTGACGACTACTCAAAGATTCACTAAAAAAAGTAGATGCTATCTCCGGCAGTTGATGTGCTTCATCCAATATAACCGCATTGGCACTAGGTAATAACTCGCCGAAACCTTCTTCTTTTAATGCTAAATCGGCAAAAAACAAGTGATGATTGACTACTACTACATCGGCTTCTTGTGCTTCACGACGCGCTTTTACGACATAACATTCATCATAATCGGGGCAATCTGCACCTAAACAATTATCCGCTGTCGATGTCGCATGCTGCCAAACCTCGGCATCATGTGGCACATTATTTAATTCATTTACATCACCAGAAACGGTCACCATCGCCCAATCATCAATACGCTGCAAATAAGATAGCGTACGTCTATCATCAAAACGCCCGTCGGACTGGGCGCGCGACATGCGATAAGTACACAAATAATTAGCACGACCCTTTAATAAAGCAATCTTAGTATTTGTTTTTAATGAACTTTTAACAACAGGAAGATCTTTTACAAACAACTGATCTTGAAGTGTCTTTGTTCCTGTCGAAACAATCACCCGTCCACCAGAGGCAACTGCAGGCACTAAATAAGCAAAGGTTTTACCCACACCTGTACCCGCTTCAATCACAACGGTAGAGTGATTTTTGATTGCATCAGCAACGGCTTCACCCATTGCTTGTTGTTGCTCTCGCGGTTGAAAACCAGAAATAGATGAAGCTAAAGGACCTTGATCCCCTAGCATTTCGTTCCAATCGATTGATTCGCTCATTTATCTTTTTAACTATAATTTAATTATTATTTTCAACTATCAGGGATGAACTTTACTGTAGTTAATTGCTTCTTGCGCGACGATGGTATCACCAG
>Ga0209633_10006278_pt1 | contig 10202 bp, 10 predicted proteins | sample Cruoilmetagenom1_FD_187290 | JGI IMG/M metagenome (GOLD analysis project Ga0209633, IMG submission 187290) | Oil polluted marine microbial communities from Coal Oil Point, Santa Barbara, California, USA - Sample 1 (SPAdes) (version 2) | ecosystem: Environmental > Aquatic > Marine > Oil seeps ... | reverse complement strand
TAATTTTAGTGTCAGAAATCATAAGCAGATAATTTAGTTAAATATTTGAATTTCAATTGCTTAAATATACTAAATTTTCTGCTTTTTTCTTTGTGTTTTAACACTTTTTTATGTCGAACTCACGTTAATTATTTTACTGATTATAATGGAATAGTAGATTGGGACTATTCAAATCCGTGTAATACTTGGAGCAATCACCATAAAATTTATAAGCTATCTAAAAGTACTCTAGAAGAAAGGCGAAACGAAATGTATATTGCACTGATCAATAAGCTTAATAAATTATATCAAGTAGAAGTGCAAACAAAATAGTAAAACTAACAAAAAAAATGCTACTGATACGCCGCAACAAACTCTTTTACCAATAGGCTTACATCTTTTTCAGCTATTTTTGCCGCCAGTTGTACTTCCTCATGAGAGACTGCTTCAACTTTTCCTTCAATACCCAAATCTGTTATAACAGAAAGCCCTAAGCAATTCATACACATGTGTTTAGCAACAATAACTTCTGGTACAGTGCTCATACCAACGGCATCTGCACTAACAGATTTTACCATTTTATACTCAGCAGGCGTTTCAAAAGTAGGGCCTTGTAAGGCCAAATATACCCCTTCTTGAAGTAGAATATCTTTATGCTTAGCTATAGCTTTAAATTGTTTAATCATTTGTAAATTATATGGCTCGTGCATATCCACAAATCTAACACCAAATCGCTCATCATTAGCTCCTCGCAATGGATGTTCTGGCATCATATTTATATGATCGTTGATCAACATAATATCGCCTACTTTAAATTTTGAATTTACACCTCCGGAAGCATTAGAAACTATCAAATTTTCAATACCTAAAAACTTCAAAACACGAATGGGAAAAGTTAATTCTTGCATAGACCAACCTTCATAATAATGAAAACGGCCTTGTAAGGCAACTATATTTCTTCCTGATAATGTGCCAAAAATTAAATTCCCGGAATGTCCTTTAACTGTTGAAACCGGAAAATTTGGAATCTCACCGTAGGGAATACTTTTTTCAACATCAATAATATGTATTAGATTGCCTAAACCAGTTCCTAATACTATACCAAAATCAGGATTTACAAATCCTTTTTCTTTTAAAAAATTAACCGTTTCTTGAACTTTGTCCCACATATTTATTTATTATTTTATTAAAATCTTTTTGATGATCTGTAAATGCTGTTTCTATTGGTAAATAATAAACGGCAAAATCAGCGTCAATAAAACTCCTTACATAATCTTTCTCGGTAGTTAAAATTATTTTTTTATCTGACTGAAGATTACTAAAAGTAGATTCAATTTTTTGTTTATCACTTTTAGAAAAATGATAATGGTCTGCAAATTTTAAATGCTGATAATGAATCTCCTTTTCTTTTAAAAAATTAACTAAAGGATCAGTATTGGCTATCCCTGTAACTAAAATTATTTTATAATCTGAAAGGTCATGAATTTCAATTAAATTTTCTTTCCCAATGATTGTAGTACTATATTTTATAAAAGAAAAGAATACTGTTTGGTGGTTTTCAATATTTAATTTTTTGGTGATTTTAAACTGTTCATTTTCTGACAACTGAGGTGGACACTTAGTAACCACAACCAGTTGAGCTCTGTTTGCCCCTTTTATTTTTTCTCTCAAATTGCCTGTAGGTAACATTGTATCATCTACATAAAGATCACTATAGGAAGTCAATAATATATTTAAACCTGCTTCAACCTTTCTGTGTTGAAAAGCATCATCTAACAATACAATATCCGGCTTGATTTCTAAATTGGACAACTGTTTAATCCCATTTACCCGATCTGCATCAACAGCGACAATAATTTCCTTGAATTTTTTATAATATTGAAAGGGTTCATCACCAATTTCATTAGCATCACTCTTTTTGCTTGCAATAACGAAGCCTTTAGAAGTACGCTTGTAGCCTCTACTAAGAATTGCAATTTTATAAGTGTCTTGTAGCAAACGAACTAAATATTCTACCATTGGAGTTTTTCCTGTGCCACCAACACTTAAATTACCAACAACAATAGTTGGTATTGAGAAAGGTGTAGATTTCAATACTCCTTTGTTATAGAATATATTTCTAACGGACGTAATTTCTCCATATAATAATGAAAAAGGATATAATATTTTTCGCAAGATACGCATAGAAACGAAAGTACAAATTAGAAATTAATAACTCACATTATCTACTATTTCTAATCCATAGCCAATTATACCAACACGTTTTTTTATTTGGGTATCATTAGATATCAGTCTTAATTTAGAAATACTTATATCATGTAATATTTGAGCTCCAATACCAAAATCTTTTGTGTCTAAATTAATTTTGGGTACTTTAGTTTGATTTTCTTCTTGTAATTCTTTAATTAAATGTAATCTATGAATTAAATTAAAAGATTGATTTTCTTGATTGATAAATACTATAGCTCCTTTACCTTCTTCGTTGATCATTTTAAACATTCTACTAAAACTATCATCTGGTTTATTGGTTAGTATTCTAATTATATCATTATTAATAAGCGTAGAATTTACCCTTACCAATACCGGTTCATCGAGTCCCCAATTACCTTTAGTCAATGCCAAATGTACTTGACTATTTGTAGTTTGTTTATAAGCCCTTAATCTAAAATCTCCAAAACGAGTTTTCAATGGAAAGTCTTCAATTTTTTCAATTAAAGAATCGTGTAACATTCTATAGGCTACCAAATCCTCAATAGAAATAACCTTTAAATTAAATTTTTTGGCAACAGTTAGTAGTTCCGGCAATCTGGCCATTGAACCATCTTCATTTAAAATTTCCACTAAAATACCAGCCGGTTTAAACCCTGCTAACCTGGCCAAATCAACCGCCGCCTCTGTATGCCCTGTTCTTCTTAATACACCCCCATTTTTTGCTCGTAACGGAAATATATGTCCGGGTCTTCCCAAATCATGAGGCTTTGTATCTTTACTTACTAATGCTTTAATGGTTTTAGCTCTATCATGAACAGAAATTCCTGTAGTACAACCGTTTCCAATTAAATCTACAGATACGGTAAATTGGGTTTGATGTAAAACTGTATTATCTTGAACCATCATTTCTAAACCTAAATCGTCACACCTAGTTCCCGTTAAAGGAGCACAAATTAGACCTCTACCTTGGGTTGACATAAAATTGATCATTTCTGGTGTAACCATTTCTGCAGCTGCTATAAAATCACCTTCATTCTCACGATCTTCATCATCAACAACAACAACAACTTTTCCCTTTTTTATATCTGCTATGGCTTCTTTAATAGTATTCAATTGCACTTTTTTTATATCTGTTGAAATCATTTTGAAATATTTTTTTCTTTAATACTAAATATTTTTTTGAAAAAATTCGTAAAAGGCTGTAAAAATACATCCAAATTAAATATACCTTTATCTTTTGTTGCTCTAATCATCAAAAACACCCCAAATGGCAGTAAAATTATGGTAGCTAACCATCCCCCTAAAGGAGCGGTAATAGTACTGGTATGTGCCATATTTCTTCCTAATGTCGAGATAAAAAAATAAATTACAAAAATTAATATAGCCATAATCATTGGGAACCCAAACCCACCTTTTCGTATAATAGAACCTAAAGGAGCTCCTATAAAAAATAGTACTACACATGCCAATGAAAATGCCAATCGTCTATGATACTCTGTGTTATAGACATTTATATATTTTTGTTTCGCTTTTAAAGTGGTATTAAATCCTTTTATATCGTTTAGCGAAGCTTTAACCAATTCTAATGCATTACTTACAACTCTTCCTTTATTCTCTTTATTGAAATTTTCTAATACAACAGCATTTATTTTACTCAAATCTGTAGAATCATTTTTTATATCTCTTATTCCACCTCTTACAAAAAAAGTATTAGCCTTAGTTGCTACATAACTATCAAAAGGTACTTTTAAAGAATCTGTATAATAACTCAATTGTTTTAAACTTAACATTTCCCTATCTTGGGTATAATCTTTAGAATCTACATTACTTAATTTTGATACATCTATATTAATGATATGCTCTTTGAAATCAGATTTGGTACTAGGCATTTTTAGACCTCTACCATAAGAACGGCTTTTCTCAGGCAGCTCTTCATAATGATGTCCATTATTTAAAATTATTGTCATATATCTACTCCCCTTTTCTGTAGTAATCTCTCCTTTTTCTGCAGTAATTACCTTAACATTTGCCTGTCTATGGTCTAAATCATAATAAATCAATACATCTTTTAATAGATTATCATCTTTTCCATACTTTTCAGCAAATTTAATACTATAACCGGGTATTTCAGAATTAAATGTACCCGGTATTAACGCAAGTGCCGGCTGTGTTTTTCTAATATCATTTAACATATTTTTAAATTTAAATGCTGCTCTTGGAAAAGCATAATTTAAAAATAAAAAATTCAGTGCACTTAATACTAACATTAAAATAATTAACGGTCTGATAAAGCGTTGTAGTGAAATTCCGGCTGATTTTATGGCAGCAAATTCGTAATTTTCAGATAAAGTACCCAGAGCCATTATTGAAGAAAGTAATATAGCAATTGGCAATGCTAAAGGAACTTGCATTTGTGCAATGTAACCTAAAAACTGTAAAATATGACCTAGGCCAATACCTTTACCGGCAATTTTATCAAACTGAAGCCATAATACTTGCATGACCAATACAAAAAGAATGATAAAAAAGGTAGCCAAAAAAGGTACTAAAAAACTTTTTAGTATATATCTGTTTAAGATTTTCACAAACTAAGTTTTTACTGAATTATAAAATGAACAATCTATGAACCCAAGATAACGCATTTTAGTGTTCTGCAAAAGTAAAGCTTAATTTGTTAATGAAAGTTTAATTTTTTGGTTAAAAAGATTGGCTAAAGTTTATTAATTATATAGCCGTCATTTTTATATTTGGTTTCATCAAACACAAATAATGTTTTTGAGATGGGTTGATCTGTTTTAAAAGTTGAAATTGTTAAGGTAGTAACCGTACCATTTTTACCAGTCTCTATTAGTTTAAATATATGATTTGTATTTACATCCACTCCTAATAAAATATGACCGATTTCAGAATTACTATCAATAGGCATTAGTTTTACATATTGAATTTTTCTTCCATTCATATTCTGCAAAATATCCCATTTATAATTAAAGCCATTTTTATAAAAAGAGAAGAATTTTGATGGTGTTATGGTCCCTTCTTCATTATCTTCAGTATCTGATATATTTACTTCTTCATCTTCGGTAATAATGGTATAGGTTTTTTTTCCGTCAAATAGTTGGTTGGTTCCAAGAAAATTAACATTATATAAATCGCCTTTCATGGTTACATTTCCCCTGGTTTCTTGATGTACATTTTCCTTTGTGTTTTCTAAACTATATTTAAACTCTACATAAATGTTTTTATAAGTGCTTATTTTTTCAGAAACATCGTCTAATAACTTTTTAGATTTAACATCCTCTTGTGCAAAGGTAACTGTACTCACAAAAACGGCTAGACATATAATTATTAATTTATTCATTATTGATATTAATTTATTCATTATTTAATAGTTCTTCCAAGGCCAAAATATCTGGTATTAACACCTGCCGGGCTTTACTTCCTTCAAATTGACCAACAATTCCGGCAGCTTCCAATTGATCTATAATTCTACCTGCTCTATTATAACCCAGTTTTAGTTTTCTTTGTAATAAAGAAGCTGAACCTTGTTGAGCATTTACAATAACATGAGCAGCATCTACAAACAGTTCATCTCTCTCTGATATATCTATATCAATACTTGTGCCATTTTCCTCACCAACATATTCCGGCAAAATATATGCACTGGCATAAGCACGTTGAGATCCTATAAAATCTGTTATTCTATCTACCTCTGGAGTATCAACAAAGGCACATTGTAATCTGGTAACATCATTACCAGTTGAAATTAACATATCTCCTTTACCAATTAATCGATCTGCTCCTTGAGCATCTAAAATTGTTCTTGAATCAATTTTTGAAGTTACTCTAAAAGCAACTCTTACCGGAAAATTTGCCTTAATAATACCTGTAATTACATTTACAGACGGACGTTGGGTAGCTACAATTAAATGGATACCTACTGCCCTTGCTAACTGAGCTAAACGTGCAATTGGTGTTTCCACTTCTTTACCAGCTGTCATAATTAAATCTGCAAACTCATCTATAACCAACACTATATAAGGTAAAAATTTATGTCCGTTTTCAGGATTTAATTTTCTTGCTTTGAACTTTTCATTATACTCCTTAATGTTTCTTACATAGGCATCTTTGAGTAAGTCATAACGATTATCCATTTCAATACACAAAGAATTTAAAGTATTGATTACGCTTTTAGTATCTGTGATTATTGCTTCTTCACTATCGGGTAATTTTGCCAAATAATGTCTTTCTATTTTATTAAAAAGTGTCAATTCAACTTTTTTAGGATCCACCAACACAAATTTAACTTCAGCAGGATGTTTTTTATACAATAAAGAGGTCAATACTGCATTTAGACCCACTGATTTACCTTGACCAGTTGCCCCTGCCATTAATAAATGTGGCATTTTAGCCAAGTCTATTACATAGGTTTCATTAGAAATGGTTTTTCCTAATGCTAATGGCAATTGCATTTTTGCATTTTGAAATTTTTGTGTGGACAATACCGATTTCATAGAAACAATTGTTGAATTCTTATTAGGAACTTCAATACCTATGGTACCTTTTCCAGGGATCGGAGCAATAATTCGAATACCTAAGGCTGCCAACGACAACGCAATATCGTCTTCTAGGTTTTTAATTTTAGAGATTCTTACACCTTTATCAGGAACAATTTCGTATAAGGTTACGGTTGGACCGATGGTTGCTTTTATACTTGAAATACCTATCTTATAATTATTTAAAGTATCAACAATTTTATTTTTATTAACTTCTAGTTCCTCTTGATTAATAGTAATATTTTCATTGCCATAATCTTTTAATAAATCTAAACTTGGGAATTTAAATTCTGAAAGTTCTAATGTTGGATCAAATTCTCCAAAATCATCTACTAATTTGTTAGATAGATTTTCAACTAAATGATCTTCTTCAAATGTCTTTTCTACTTCAATTTTAACTTCATCATGATTTTGCGGACTAACTTCTAACTTAGTTGGTGCAACTTCTTTTTTTACTTCTTTTTTAATTTCATCCTTTTTATCTAAGACTTTATCATTATCAATATCTAAGGATAACTCTAATTCTGACATTGGTTTTTCATGCACAGTCTCGGCTATGTAACCCTCATCAGTTGTATCGTCTATACCTGATATAGTCATTTTTTCTTTTCTCTTTGGAAGCTTTGATTTTAGTGCTTCTGGTGTTATTTTAAATTTTGAAATTATATATGCTAAAAGTGTAAATAACAAGATTAAAAAAACGCCTGTTTTGCCTATAAAGTCGCTTAAAAAATCATTCAATTCATAACCAATTACACCAGAATACAAGGCATTATTACTTATAAAAAACCCTATTGCCAAAGAAAGCCATATCATGATTATTATACCCCAAAACCAAGCTTTTCTCATGGGTTTGAAAGATATATTAAACAAGATATAAAGGCCTGTAAAAAACAATAAAAAGGGTACAATAAAAGCAGCTAAGCCAAAGCCTCTATAAATAAAAAAATGACTGATATAGGCTCCTGTTTTCCCCAAAAGGTTTTTAGAATCAGAAAGTCTATCGCTAAACAAGTGTAATTGACTTTGATCTGATTTCCAAACCATTAAAAATGAAAAATACGAAACCAATATAAAAACGGCTAACAACACTAAAAAAATACCAAAAACCAGATGTGTTTGTTTGCTTTTAAAAAAACCAAGAATTCGGCTTTTCTTTTTAACTTTAGATGTCGTCTTTTTCTTTTTTGCCATCAATGATATAATATTCTGTAAAAATACATAAAATTATAAGAGCTAAGGATGAATAGAAAAATATTAATAAAACTTATAAAAACGGAAAAAGTGTAAAAATCAAAGATGCCTTAAAATACTTTAGGAATATAAATTATTAAGCCGATAATAACAGCAATAATAGCAGCAAAAGTTGCTGCTCCGGCAGAAACATCTTTTATAAATCCAATTTTATCGTGAAAATCAGGATGCACGAAATCTGATAGTTTCTCAATTCCTGTGTTTAGAGATTCTGCTACCAATACCAAACCAATGGCCAACACTTGAAACATCCACTCTATAGTAGAAATATCTAAAATAAAACCCAAAATAGTAACAATAATGGCAATACTAAATTGAATCATGATACTGTGTTCAGTAGTAATCAACAGCCAAGCACCTCTTAAAGCATACTTAAAGCTTTTAACTCTACCAATAATAAAACTATCATTTGGGTCTTTCATTAATGCCTATTCATCTAACAATGCTTCTAAAGCCATTTTATAATTGGGTTCTTCAACTATTTCCGGCACTTGTTCATTATAAATAACTTTACCAGTTTCGTCTAAAACCACAACTGCTCTAGAATGTAAATTTGCTAAAGGGCCGTCGGTTATTTGCAAACCATAATTCTTACCAAAATCTCCTGTTGCAAAATCTGATAAATTGATCACATTTTCAATGCCTTCAGCCCCACAAAAACGAGCTTGTGCAAAAGGTAAATCTCTTGAAATACATAATACCTTTGTATTTCCTAATTCTGCTGCTTCCTGATTAAATTGTCTAACCGAAGCTGCACAGGTAGCGGTATCTATACTCGGAAAAATGTTTAAAATCACTTTATTCCCTTTAAAATCAGATAAACTTGCTTTTGATAAATCGTTTTTTACCAAAGTAAAATCTGGTGCTTGAGAGCCTATTTTAGGTAATTCTCCTAAAGTGTGTATTGTGTTTCCTTTTAATGTAATTGTTGCCATAATAGTATGTTTTTTCTTAGTTCAAAAATACATTATTTATTACTTATTTCTATACTATTTTTCGAGTTTTATTGCTCCTATTTTATTAATTATAATTGATCTTTTATTATTATCAATGTAAGTATTAATCCTTTTTTAACAATGTTGTTGCATATTTTTTCTACTTTTGAAACAGAATCAACCAGAGAAATTATACTTCGGCATCAAAATTGATATTGATTAACAATGTATTTTAAACAATTTATTCAAGCTTTTTTGTTACTATTTTTTTTAATAGGATGCACCTCTCAACTTTTTCCTCAATTAGATTCTACCAGTACTTCATTAAAAATAGCAGACAATCAAAAAATTATAAAACCATTGGACATTTCTTTACTGGATACCACCCAGCAAACTTCTGTTTTCAACTTTAAACCAAAACCATATTTATTAGGGTTTAAATCTAATGTTGATACATATTTTAATCCGCCCAGTTTAGGAAATAAAAAGAAAACTAATTTCATGTCGGGTGATAATGAAGATGAAGATGATTCAGATATACTGGTTAAAAAACATTTTAACGGTCAAGATGTTAGTAATGTACAATTGTCTAGTGATTTTAACCTAGGCACTTTACATAGCACTTCAAACTCCGTACGAATTGAAGTTAGAGATCATAGTCTAATAGATGGAGATAGAATAAGAGTATATTTAAATCAGAATGTTCTCAATGCTAGTGTGAGTCTTAAAGGCCTATATTATATCATACATATTGACCTCATAAAAGGATATAACCGTATTGATATTGAAGCTTTGAATGAGGGCTACTCAGGGCCTAACACTGCTGAAATTAGAGTATTTGATGAAAAAGGATATTTACTTTCAGAAAAAGAATGGAACATTAGAATGGGACAAATAGCCACTTTGGGGGTAGTTAAAAACTAAAATCAATGACTGAAAAACATCAGCTGTTAACCGACAACCAATTTGAGCAAAAATTTAAAAACGGAACTTTGCCTCCTATATTAATTATACATGGTGTTGAACTAATCTCGCCAAAAGGCGGGAAGCTTTTGTTATTGATAAAAATAATAGAACTTGTTGACTTAACCGTTAAAATTTAAAATTATGTTTAGAAAAAATCAATAACCTTAGTAGAAAGCGCCAAAGATCAAGTTTTAGGATTTAGTAGTATGTGTGAGAAACTCACTCGAAACTTCACCATTTCAGGTAAATCAAAAAGTACCTTAAACAACTACACCAGATGCTTGGCACATATGGCATTGCATTT
>Ga0209633_10006277_pt1 | contig 10203 bp, 4 predicted proteins | sample Cruoilmetagenom1_FD_187290 | JGI IMG/M metagenome (GOLD analysis project Ga0209633, IMG submission 187290) | Oil polluted marine microbial communities from Coal Oil Point, Santa Barbara, California, USA - Sample 1 (SPAdes) (version 2) | ecosystem: Environmental > Aquatic > Marine > Oil seeps ... | reverse complement strand
CCCCCCCGTCAGCCTGTCATTACCGCCGCCGCCAATGAGCGTGTCATCACCCGCAAGCCCCATCAGCGTATCGCGTACAGCGCTGCCTTCAATACTGTCATCAAAATTTGACCCAAGAACACGCTCTATCGAGACGAAACGGTCGCCCGCCGCGTCGCCGCCTGTGCCGCCTGTTACCATGTTTAACGCCACGCCCGCAGTCGAACCGCGATAATCGGCGCTATCAAACCCTGCGCCGCCATCATGTAGGTCAGCGCCAGCCCCGCCGCTCAAAAGATCATTGCCGCCGCCGCCAAATAAACGGTCATTGCCATCAGCGCCGCTTAGCACATCATTTCCGTCATTGCCAAATAGGTCATTAGCGAGGTTGTCGCCCGTAATATTATCAGAGAAGCTTGAGCCTAAAACGCCTTCAATTGACACATATGTATCGCCTGCAGCGTCGCCAAATGTACCTCCTGTTGCCAAGTTCAAACGAACAGCTCCGCTCGCCGAAGTGTAAAACGCCCGGTCAAAACCAGTGCCGCCATCTAAAGCATTTGCGCCATTACCGCCAAATAAACGGTCGTTATTTGCACCGCCAGACAGCACGTCATCACCTGCGCCGCCATACAATGTGTCATTGCCAGCATCGCCAAAAAGGCTGTCATTACCGCTATCGCCAAACAGGAAATCATTCCCACCGCTGCCAAATATTTGGTCATCGCCAAACCCGCCAGAGAGATTGTCGTTAAGCCCCGTGCCATTGATATTATTATCGACGAGAAAACTTATGGTGCGCGTACCCGCCGCCGATGTGTTGACCGCGTCGTTGACAGTGAAACTTATGGTGCGCACGGCGGTTGATTCTGATGCAAATGCATTTTCATAAACAACGGATAATAACGCCGCTTCGTAATCTGCTAGGCTCGCAATGCCGCTTAGAGACAGGACGCCGGCCGCTGCGTCATAACTACCCGTAATGCCGTTTTGATCTGTGAACAATAATTGGTCATTGCCCGCATCAAGCCCGCCCGTAATAGCTATACTAGCGCCAGTTAGATCTGTGTCATCATTATCAACAACGCTAAGACTAGCCGTAATGATTTGCGGCCCGCCAAGTTCATCATAAACAAGATCTGCTGTTTCTACGCCTAGCACTTCGGGCGCTTCATTCGCATTGCCCTCGCCTAAAATAACATAGCTTTGCCCAGCGCCCGGTGCGCCAATGAGGATATCCCCTATCCCGTCGCCATTAACGTCGCCCGCAGCAGAGACAGAAAATCCAGCTAGGTCGCCCGCGCCCACACCATTAATAGCGATGCCTTGTCCGTCTGCGAGCCGCGCGATTTCACTGACAGGGCCAATTGGGCTTGCGGTGCCAAATATCAGATAAGCTTGTCCAGAAGCGGCATTACCATTCCCGTCCGCTTGTGGCGCGCCAATAAGAACATCATCAAGCCCGTCGCCATTAACGTCCCCTGCGCCCGTAACTGAAAACCCAAATTGATCATCGCCAGCAATACCTTCAAACGCAAATCCATTTGTGCCATCCAGCGCAGCGAGGTCAAGATTTGCTGCAAACCCTGCGGCGTTGCCAAATACCATATAGGCCGCGCCCGCTACGCCTGCTGCGCCATCACTCGGCGCGCCAATAATGACATCATCAATGCCATCGCCGTTAAAATCCCCTGCATTCGCAACAGTAAATCCAGTAAAATCGCCCGTATTAACGCCGCTCATCGCGAAGCCATTTATACCGTTAATATCCGACAGCTCCAGACTAGCACCGAACCCTGCAGCGCTTCCGAACACCACATAGGCACGCCCTGAGTCTGCGCCTGCCGCGCCATTTTCAGCGCGGTTAGCGCCAATCAAAATATCGTCGATGCCATCGCCATTGACATCGCCAGCGCTAGAGACCGTGCGCCCAGAACGGTCATTAGCGTCTTCACCGTTAATGACAAATCCGTTAGCGCCGTTCAAATCGGCAAGATCGAGACTTCCGCCAAACCCAGAACTGCTACCAAAGACAACATATGTTTCTCCGCTCAGGCTACCATTAGGGTCGGCGGCGCGCGCGCCAATGATCATATCTTCAATGCCATCACCATTGACATCGCCGGCCCCAGAAACTGAATAGCCGCTCTGGTCGTCTGCATCGATACCATTAATGGTAAACCCGTTCGTACCGTTAAGGTCAGCAACATTTAAATTAGCACTAAAGCCTGCGGCGCTACCAAAGACAACATAGGTCTGTCCAATTTGTCCTGCCGTAGTAGAATCCGCCAGCTGCGCGCTGACCATAATATCGTCTATACCGTCACCATTTACGTCACCAGCGGCGGCAATAGCCCAGCCACTATTGTCAAATTGGTTAATGCCATTAATGGCAAACCCGTCACTACCATCAAGCGCCGTTAAATCAATGGCAGCGTCAAACACATTCGTGCCGCCAAACACAACATAGGTTTGACCTGCATCCAGCGTGCCGCCTGGGTCAGCAAAATGCGAGCCGACCAGTAAATCATCAATGCCATCACCATTGACATCACCTGCATTGGCGACCGAGAAACCCGCTTCATCATCAGCGTTTAAAATAGTCATGGCAAACCCGTTGGTCCCGTCAAGGTCAGCAAGATCAAAAGAAGGCGGCGGCGCACCCGTAATTGTTACGGTCACGGTAGCAGTATCAGTGCCGCCGTGGCCATCATCAATGGTGTAAGTGATAGACGAAGTAACCGTTTCGCCCTCGATTAAAGTGTTAAAATCCGTGCCTGGGTCGAAATTAAATGTACCATCAGCATTAATAAGGAACGCGCCACCATTTGATCCTGTGACGAGTTGCCCAACACTAGAGGCACTTCCGTCTACCTGCGTTACCGTAAGCGCGTCTCCGTCTGGATCGCTATCAGCGCCACTGCCATTATCGTCAAAGACGCTGCCAGCCACCTGTGATGCTTCTCCAGCATCAAAGGCGTCATTCTGTGCAAGTGGTACCTCGTTGGAACTAATACCCATAACAGTAATAATAACGTCCGCCGCGCTAGTGCCGCCATTACCATCGTCAATCGTGTAGGTAACCATAGTGTCAGAGCTTTCACCATCGTTTAAACCTTCAAAGTCGCCATTAGGGTCAAAGCTTAGACTACCGTCTGCACTAATTGTAAAAATGCCACCGCCCTCACCGTTGACAGGAACACCTACGCCGCTGCTTGCCCCTTCTCCGTTTACGGCTGTCACGGTGAATATGTCACCTTCTGGATCGTCGTCAAAACCAAATCCATTATCAGAAAACACACTAGCTGTGATGATTGTGTCTTCATCTGTCACGAGACTGTCTTCAGCCGCGAAAGGGTTATTATTAACGCCTTCAACGGTGACAACAACGCTAGCTGTACTTACGCCGCCATTACCATCCTCAATGGTGTATGTAACAGTAGTATCGAGACTGTCACCAACGGCTAAAAATTCAAAATCCCCAGCAGGATCAAAGTCAAAACTACCATCTACATTGATCGTAAATATACCGCCCTGATCGCCAGTAATTCCGTTTCCAACATTTGCAGAGCCGCCATTCACAGTCGCTACAGTTAAAGTATCACCGTCTACATCAGTATCTATGCCGTTATCATTATCATCAAAAACATTGCCGCCAGTGGGGCTATCTTCGTCTGTAAAGAAAAAATCATCCTCGGCAATTGGCGCGTCATTAACGCCGTTCACAGTGACAGTCACGATGGCTGTACTCGTCCCACCAAAACCATCGTCAATGGTATATGTAACTGCAGTATCCAAACTATCGCCAACAGCTAAAAATTCAAAATCCCCAATAGGATCAAAACTAAATGTACCGTCATCAGCGATGATAAATTGGCCACCATTATCACCCGCCACAGGCAAGCCCACATCCACAACACTGCCATTAATTTCGCTAACAAAGAACGTATCGCCATCAACATCTTCATCGGGGCCAAACCCATTGTCATCAAAAACATTACCATTAATCGCCGCGTCTTCATCTGCGCCAAAGTCATCGTCCGCAGCGTTTGGCGGGTTGTTAGCCGCAAAGCCGAAAATAATATAACTCTCACCAGAATCAAATCCATTGGGTGTAGATAGGCTTGATCCAATAATGACATCGGCAAAGCCATCAGCGTTGACGTCACCTGCTGCAGCAACCGAGCGGCCCATATTATCTGCCGTTTGCCCAACAAACAGGCCATTAGTTCCATCAAGATTTTCTAAGTCGAAACTGCCATTAAATCCGCCTGCCGCGCCATATAAAATATAAACGCCATGAGTGCCAGCCTGCCCGTTGCTGGGCGCGGCAATGACGATATCATCAAAACCATCGCCATTAAAATCCCCAGCATTGGCAACGGACAGCCCGCTATGTTCCGACGCATAAATGCCGTTAACCACAAACCCATCTGTCCCTTCCAGCGCCCCTAAGGCTAGCGTCGGACCAAATGCCGAAGTCGACCCAAAAACTACATAGGCTGCCCCGACCTCCGTTAAACCATTTTGTGTTACATTAGGCGCGCCTATGATAAGATCAGTTATTCCATCACCGTTAAAATCGCCGCCGCCAGACACGGATGCGCCCGCAAGGTCAGCATTATTTACTCCATTGATTGTAAACCCATTTGCACCGTTCAGCGCGCCCACTTGAAAGCCGCTTGTAAAAACAGTTGTTGTCCCAAACACAACATAGCTTTGCCCTGGCGCTCCCCCGCCCGCTGGCCCCGCATTAGGGGCGCCGATTAAAATGTCATCAAGCCCGTCACCATTGAAATCGCCAATGCCAGAAACGGCACTACCGATTTGGTCAAAAGCATCAATCCCATCAATGACTAAACCATTTGATCCATCAATTGTGTCCAAATCAAAGTCCGATGGAAATCCCAAATTGGTGCCAAAAATAACATAACTTTGACCCGCAAATGCAACACTTCCTGGCGACGCATCTCTAGCGCCAACAATAAGGTCATCGAAGCCATCGCCGTTAAAATCACCTATGCTAGATACAGAAGTTCCGCTCAAGTCGTTTGCATTTATACCGTGAATGACAAAGCCCGTATTGCCAGTGCCGCCTGAAAGGGTAGACAAATCAAAGCTTGCAGAAAAACCGGTGTTAGATCCAAAGACCACATAGCTCTGCCCCGCAAAACCAAATGCATTGGCCGCCCCAATGATGAAATCATCTATACCGTCACCGTTAATGTCGCCCGCTCCAGATACTGAGGTTCCAATAGCATCAGTTGTACTAACGCCATTAACGACAAAGCCTGCACTACCATCGCCGCCATTTGCAGCAAAAAGATCTGATAGTTCAAAGTTTACGCCGAAACCTAAATTCGTACCAAATACAATATAGGCTTCGCCAGTTGTAGCATTTGCAAATGGAGCTGTAATAATTACGTCATCAATACCGTCACCATTTATGTCGCCTATTCCTGATACTGCCGTGCCACTTTGATCATTTGTAGCCACGCCATTTAACGTAAACCCGTTTACCCCATCAATATCCGCCGCACTAAACCCGTTTTGCAAGAAGTTCACAGCAACATTTGCTGTACTTGTATCACCTGTCGTATCCGTAATTGTGTAAGAAAATGTATCTGAAATGATGTCACCCAATGTCAAGCCAGGTTGGGAAAATCTAACGACAGTGTCAGCATTTGCATCTAAAGCAATTGTCACAATAAGGCCTGATGTTAGCGTCACGCTATCTCCAGACACAACAGCAATGCCGTTAATATGCGTAATTTGAAAAACATCATCCTCAGCATCTGAGTCGACACCACTGCCATTGTCGACAAACAAACTGAACACATCGACAGCTGTAGACGCATTGATAACATCATCTACAGCCACCACAAAAACGGGCCCTTCTGCGTTCATTGGCTCAGTTATTTTTAAGAGATCAACATAAAAAGGAAGAGCCTGTTCAAAATTAGGGCCATAGTCCACGGTCCAGCCTCTACTCGTTAAATCGCGCTCAAATGTTGTTTGAGAGGACAAGTTATAAACCTGCGCGCCTAACCTTCCATACAAATAATCCGTTTCCAGATCGCCAATATCCTCAAACCATGTAAACCGTCGTGCCATTTTTGCGCCCTCACAAATTATGGCCAACCGTCTATCATGCGGTTGGCGTATTAATTCTGATTTGGGGCAATATGTAGAACGCTCGCCGAGCTTTAAATCTAATTATCAATACATCACGGAAACCGTAATCACGACTGACCTTAGATAAAAAAATAACTACACTGTGTAGTGTTCATGTTCGCGCCCCTAAAATCAAACCCCATATAGCAAATTCACCCATCATGCGCAAGCACTTCATCCTAACGCTTTCCTTGCCCGCGCCATGACAGGGATAGGCGTCAAGCCAAGCCAGCGCCCCGCACGGCTTAATAGAGCATTAGATTTTGTGCAAAAACTGGAGGTGAGGATGGGATTCGAACCCTCCGTTTGCGGAGCAAACAAAATATAAATCCGTGGCAGTGCTGCACAGAACTTAAATAAGCATCAAATTTCGGGCAAAAACTGGAGGTGAGGATGGGATTCGAACCCACGGTACGCTATTAACGCACACACGCTTTCCAAGCGTGCGCCTTAAACCACTCGGCCACCTCACCTTGAAGCAGAGGACATAGACTTTATTACCACTTATCTCAAGTGATTAAACGCGGCAAAATACCATCTTTTACAGAAAGCCAATTTATGCTACAAGCCACACTAAAGGGGGTGTGTATGGATAAATTTTGGCCAACATTAGGCGTCGAAGAAGAATATCTTCTGGTCGATCCAGATACGAGAGCCGCCTGTGCCCGCCCGCCAAAGAGTTTTTTTAAGGCGGCGAAAGACGCGCTTGGCGAACAAGTCACCCATGAGTTTTTGCAGTGCCAAATAGAAATCGCCACGCCCATTTGCCAAAATTTGGCGGACGCGCGCCACCACGTTACCCATATGCGCAAAACCCTGGCCGCCATTGCCATTGACCATGATATGAGACTGGTCGCCGCCTCCACCCACCCATTTTCGCCATGGCGCACCCAAAGACCGACCAAAGAAGAGCGCTACACCAAAATGGATGAAGACCTACAAGGAGCCATTCGGCGCATGCTGATTTGCGGCACCCATGTGCATGTGGGTATTTTAGACGATGATTTACGCATCGATATTATGAACCAAATGCGGTATTTTCTTCCGCATATGCTGGCGCTCTCCGCCTCGTCGCCTTTTTGGGAAGGCGACAAAATGGGGATGAAATCGTACCGTCTGTCAGTTTTTGACGGCATGCCGCGCACAGGTATCCCTGAAACCATGGCATCTCTTGGCGAATATCAACGTATGGTAGGCACATTAACAAAGGCAGGCGTCATTGAAGATGCCAGCAATATTTGGTGGGACTTACGGCCTAGTGTACGCTTCCCGACGCTGGAAGCCCGCGTGTGCGATATGTGCACAAATGTCGAAGATACGCTCGCGATTGTGGCGCTTTATCAGTGTCTGACGCGTATGCTTGTCGAGCTTAAACAGCGCAATATCAAGTGGCGCAATTACCCGGCGCTGCTCATCTCCGAAAATCGCTGGCTAGCTCAGCGGCACGGCGTTAATGCTTGCCTTGTCGACTTTGGCAAAAGTGAGTGCATTCCATATTCTGAGCTGATTGAAGAACTTATCGGATTTTTGTTACAGCACGCCAAAGTATTAGACTGCGAAAAAGAGCTATTACATGCCCGTACGGTCATAGAACGCGGCACGTCCGCTGACAGGCAGCTCCATATTTATGATAAAGCGGTAGAAGATGGGGCTAAGAAAAAAGACGCCCTAAAAATGGTTGTTGACGATTTAATTGTCGGGACGATGGCTGGTATAACATAAGCCACAAATAAGGGGTTTACACAGGCCCAATTTCTTCTAAGTCTTGCCTTTATGTTTAACGATGCCCCTTTCCTCGCCATAGCGCCAAAATCAGACTCTCCTGTCTTTGTGTTTTGTGACCACGCGACCAATCATATCCCATCTGAATTTAACGATTTGGGCCTTAGCGAGAAAGATTTAAGCCGCCATATTGCATGGGATATTGGCGCAGAAACCTTGACGCGGCAATTTTGCTATACTTACGGCGCGGGCGGCTTAATGGCCGGGTTTTCCCGGCTGCTTATTGATCCAAACCGCGCCATCGATAGCCCATCTTTAATACCGCCTGTTAGTGATGAATTGCTAATTCCTGGCAATCAAAACCTAAGCGCCGCACAGCGCAAGGCGCGCATTGAAACATATTATGAGCCTTATCATGAAGCGATGGATATTGCGCTTGAGACAATAGAAGCCTGTGCCAATGACCCACTTATCATTTCCATCCATAGCTTCACGCCCGAGATGGCGAGCGGAGAAACGCGCGATCTTGACATTGGCCTTTTGTGGAAAGTGGATGAAAACAAAGCTCTGCGCGTTAAGGCGGAGATTGAGCGTATTCATCCCTATAAAATCGCATTGAATGAGCCCTACTCGGCACTGAAACTGAACTTTACAATGGACAGGCATGTCATTATGCGCGGCCTACGGCACATCACGCTAGAAGTACGCCAAGACCTGATTGACACTGAAGCTAAAGCTTTGGTTATGGCAGAGCACCTGACCAGCGCGCTCAACCATTTTATTCGGAGATAGCTATGCAAACCAAGCACTATGTCAATGGCCGTGACCTGCATGAGGAGTATCCAGCTGGCACCGAAATCGTCTATGTCGGCATGGGCTGTTTTTGGGGCGCGGAGCGCCTATTTTGGGAAGCAGGCGGTGTTTACGTGACGGCAGTTGGCTATGGCGGCGGGACGACAGATGCACCGACTTACCGCGCAATTTGCGCAGGAGATACAGGGCATGTGGAACTTGTCAAAGTAGTCTTTGCCCCAGATATTTTACCGTTCACAGAGTTATTAAAGCTATTTTTTGAAAATCATGACCCGACCCAAGGTGACAGGCAGGGCAATGACCGGGGCAGCCAATACCGTAGCTGTATTTACACGACTACAAGCGCGCAAAAAATAGCGGCGCTGGCGTCAAAGCAAACTTATAATCAAGCTTATGCAAAGGCTGGGAGAAACTCCGTCACGACTGAAATTCTAGATGCCCCAATGTTCACACCCGCCGAAGATGAGCACCAACAATACCTTGCCAAAAACCCTGCGGGTTATTGCAATATTGGCGGGACAGGCGTGACCTCTCCGCTGCCAGAATAAGCCCGCCTTTTGAGCGCCAGCCCTTAATGCTCTTTCATATGGGTCGTAACAGCGTCTAAAACTATTTCGCTAGAATGGCCGCGAATTTCTGCTTCCTTTTGCGCCCATAGCCGCCTTTGGTATTTGATGGAAATCACGTCTGTTATGACAAGCACGAAAATTACCAGATAGAAACTGGATTTGCTCATAGCATCAATCGGATAGCTAAAGATTTTCATATGTGCCAAATGTGCGCCTTCGGTCACGAGAAGCACGCCAACCAAAAACAGAATAAACAGGCCCATGACTTCATACATCCGGTTTTTCTTTAAAAATTCTGTCACATAGTCCGCCATAAGCATCATAGCAATGCCCGAGACAATAATGGCCACCGCCATCACGCCGACCTGATAACTGACAATTTTTTGCCCCTCAACAATCGTCGTTTCACTAGCGATTGCCATGGCTGATAAAATACTATCAAACGAAAACACAAGGTTCATCATGACGATGAGCGCAATCGCTTTGCCAAAGGACAGGCCCTTGCCGCCCTCACTATGTTCGATATGGTCAACCGTAAGCATGTGGGAGATTTCTTTGATGGCGGTATAAATAATAAAGCCGCCACCCAGCAATGTCACAAGCGATTGCAGCGTAAATGTGCCTTCAAATATCTTACTTAGGTGGATGGAAAACAATGGTTTAGCCAGCGCCCCAAATGCCGCTACGATTAAAATCAGCAAAACTACCCGAAATACCATGGCCAGCCCAATGCCCCATTGCCGCACTCTTTTGGCTTGCGCCGGATCTTTAACTTTCCCAGACTCAATAGCGATATAAAGCAAATTATCAAAACCTAGCACCGCTTGCAGCATGATAAGCATGCCTAGCGTGAGCAAGCTTTCCAGCGTAAAAAACCCCGTAAACATTCCCGATAACATATCGCCCATAATATCCTCCCTGATAATTTTCTTTGCTTAAGCTGATT
>Ga0209633_10006276_pt1 | contig 10203 bp, 6 predicted proteins | sample Cruoilmetagenom1_FD_187290 | JGI IMG/M metagenome (GOLD analysis project Ga0209633, IMG submission 187290) | Oil polluted marine microbial communities from Coal Oil Point, Santa Barbara, California, USA - Sample 1 (SPAdes) (version 2) | ecosystem: Environmental > Aquatic > Marine > Oil seeps ... | reverse complement strand
AAATAAATCTGCAACAGACAAATATCTTTCCCCGGTATCATAATTAAAGCCAATCACAGTACTACCTTCGGGAATATCTTTTATTTTTTTATTAATTGCAGCTAATGTAGCTCCAGTCGAAATTCCAGCAAAAAGACCTTCTTCTTTAGCAGCTCTTTGTGTAAACTCAAATGCTTCATTAGCTAAAACTTCAATTGTTCCATCAATCAAAGTAACATCCAAATTTGTTGGAATAAAACCAGCTCCAATTCCTTGTATCTTATGTGGTCCAGGTTTTCCACCACCAATAACATTTGACAATTGTGGCTCAACAGCAAATACTTTAATATTTGGAAATTTTTCTTTTAGAACTCTTGCAGTTCCAGTTATATGTCCGCCTGTTCCTACTCCTGTAATTAAGTAATCTATTCCTTCTGGAAAATCTGCTATAATCTCAAGAGCCGTATTTTTAACATGTGCATCTATGTTTGCAGGGTTATCAAACTGTTGTGGCATCCAAGCATTTGGATTCGACTCAACAATCTCAGTTGCTTTTTCTATTGCTCCATTCATCCCCTTTTCTTTTTCTGATAGAACAAACTTTGCACCATAAGCTGACATTATTTTTCTGCGTTCAACACTCATTGATTCAGGCATTACTAAAATAATTTCATAACCTTTTACAGCCGCAACCATAGCTAAACCAATGCCAGTATTTCCCGATGTCGGTTCAACTATTACACTTCCCTTTTTTAGTATTCCTTTTTCCTCAGCATCTTCAATCATAGAAAGAGCAATTCTATCTTTAATGCTTCCACCCGGATTAGATTTTTCTAATTTAATCCAAACATTACTTTTGTTACCAAACAGTTTATTTATTTTCAAATGAGGCGTGTTGCCTATTATCTGTAATATATTTTCAACTTTCATTTTGTACCTTTCTGTTTTATAAGTTCTTAGTTCTAAATAATAAAATCAATTGGTTCAGCTTCACTATTATTCTTTAACCTGATTTCACTTTTATGATAAACAACTGAATCATCAGGAACACTTTCTGTTAACCAAACATTTCCGCCAATGATACTGTTCTTACCAATAACTGTTTCGCCACCAAGTATAACTGCTTGAGCATAAATAATAACATTATTTTTTATTGTTGGATGTCTTTTAATCTTTGCTAATTTTTTATCCACACTTAAAGCACCAAGTGTTACACCTTGATATATTTTTACATTATCACCAATTATAGTAGTCTCTCCAATAACAATTCCTGTTCCATGATCAATAAAAAATGAGTCACCAATTGTTGCTCCAGGATGGATATCAATTCCAGTTTCTTGGTGAGCATACTCAGTTAAAATTCGTGGGAGAATAGGAATGTTTAAATTATAAAGTTCATGAGCAAATCTGTAAATAGCAATCGCCTTAAATCCAGGATATGCTAAAATTACTTCATCAACATTATGTGCTGCTGGATCTCCTTCACAAATGGCACTAGCATCCTTCCACAAATCATTATTAATTTTTGATATTTTATCAAAAAAATCCTCTGAGACTTGATTAATATTCTCAATGGAATTATTGTTAAGTAAAATCAAAAGTGATTTAAGATTTTTTTTAAGTAGGACTATTCTACTTTCAACCTCTTCATAAGAATAAAAAACGTCATCCCCAAAATGCGGGAATAATAGCATCATTAATTCATTGATGAATTTATGAGCATCAACTTTTATTGGTTTAATAACTCTATGTTCTTTTCTTATATCAAATAATTTCTTTGATATATTGAAATATCTAGTTTGCATAATAAAATGCTCTCCTAATTTTTCAGGTTAAATTGTTTTTTGTAAAAAGTGTAATTAAAAATGAATTATGTTAAGCATCAACAGATGCAAGTAGAGTGGTATCCGTGGGATAAGTTTTGTTCTTGGTTGAACAAATTCTGGATTGTTATATTCATTGAAATAATCATGATTTAATGATAATCAATAAAAGACTTCTAGTCAACTTAGAAAGGAATCCTTTTTAATGCTTTGTCTTTTATTTTATAATTACAACAATGAACAATGATTTTACAAAATAATCTATTTACAAACCGCAGCTAAACCAACTGTAGCCGAATATCCTTTACTAACTTTTACATGTACGCTTGTAGGTTTGAAATCTAAATATTCATTTGCAATTGCACGGTTGCTATTGAGATTATAAACTTTATTGTCGTTTGAGTTTTGAAATGTTACACTTGCTTCACCATCTTGATATAATGTAACGGCAACTGTAACAAATACACTGTCTTCAATAAAATTGATATTTGTAATATCGTCATAGCCATTAGCATTGGTTGTTGCAATTGCAATAGCAACATTTTCCGGAGTTTGTGCAATGCTTACTCCGCTATCTAAATTTAAAGGGACAATTGTGGGATTTGTTTCTGTACAAAATGTAAAAATGAGAAGTAACAAAAGAAATGGAAGAATTATATGAATTTTTATGGTTTTCATATTTGCCTCTGTTATTATAAATACAACGTATGGATAAGTTAATAAAATGTCAATACTAATTTTAATGAGTAACTATTAGGTATGCTCCAACCAACATAATAATTGTTGCAATAGTTTTTTTTAGTAGGCTTTGTTCTGAAAATAATTTACCTCCAAATAAAACAGCGAAGAAAACTGAAGTTCTTTTAATTGTTAATACCAAGGCAACTGGAGCTAGTTTAACTGCCTCAATTTGAGTATATCTATAACCAATTGTAAAAATTGAAATTAGAAATATCCATCCAAATAATTTGTTGTTAACTTTTGATAATATTTTAACTGGATTATTTTTTGAAATCAAAACAAGTAGTAAAAAGTTTGTGGCAAGAAACAGATGTTGAAAGCCAATAAATTCATATGGTGGAAGTTTATAATCGCGTAATAAAACCTTATCAATTATTGATGATAATGTAAAAAGTAACAGGGCATAGATGATATAATGATGATATTTAGATTTAACGAAAATCTTGAAAGGTTGAAAAATGTTTTTTGATTTTCTCACTTCCAAAATATAAGTACCAAATAAAAGAAGTGTAATTCCAATTATTTCTAATGAGCTTAAAGACTCTCCTAAAATGAAAAATGCAAAGATTGCAACAATGCCGGGAGTTAAAACCATTAATGGTAATGCTCCACTAATCTCCATATTTTTAAGTGCTAACATTACACAGTAAAACGCCAACGCTCCTAGAATAGTTTTTCCGTAAAGAATTAACAAGCTTAAAAAAGAAATAGAATCTAGATTAGTATTTATAAGAAACAGAAGTGCCAGCAATGCGTTAAACAAAGACAGAATAAATGAAAACTCTAATGCATCAATATTGAATAGAATTTTTTTTTGACTAATTGCTGCAGCCGCAGAAAATATTGCCGAGAGAAATGCTAGTGTGTACCAGTCCATAATATTTTATTACATTATTCAAATTGTTTTCGGATTTTCTAAGATTGTCATTTCCGAATGTCTTTATCGGAAATCCAGTTGCTTCTCATTTTCTAGATTCCCAGTCAAGCTGAGAATGACACTGGTAAACCATACTAAGACGATTGAAACCAATTTGTCTTTATTATATTCAGTGTGAATTATCTAAAAAACCACTTTAACTTTAGCATAAATATTTCTTCCAGGTTCAACAAGACTAACTCCTCTGTATGTTGAAAGATGATTCTTATACGTTTTGTTGAAGATATTTTCAACTCCCGCAAAAACTTTTAGTTTTATAGCTCCCAAATTGATTGGCAATGAATTAATTGCTAGATCAAAAATTGTATATCCAGAAGTTTCCGTTTCATTTGGAGCAACATTATTTTGAGTTGCATAAATAGTTGAAGAAAAATCAACATTGACATAATTCTTTATTGGAAATGTTATTCCTAATCTTCCATTAAAAGGTGGAATTTCCGGTAAATCAAAATCACTATCTATTTCTTTTCCTCGGACAAAAGCGGCAGAAGTATAGATAACATAATTCTGATAAAAATTATATTCAAGTTTTGTATCAAACCCGTATAGCTGGGCTTTTCCAACATTTTGTTTTTTATAAATACTATCACTAATTACAATTTCATCAATTACAAGATTATTAAATGAGTTAACAAATACATTCACCATAAAAGAAATATTTTCTTTCCAAACTCTTAAGCCAAGGTCAAAAAACAAACCTCGTTCGGGTTCCAAGTTTGGGTTTCCAAAATATTTTACTCCACCCAAATCAATAAACTGATAACGTTCTTCTAATGATGGGGAACGGAAAGTATATGCAGAATTAAAAGTTAAATGCACATCATCTAAAAAAGAATAAAGAATGCCAACACTTCCACTAAATGATTTATTTGTTTCGTCACTTTCCGGATATGATGCATTCTCATCTTTTGGAGGAATAATTTTCGTCTCATTATTCAAAATATAATTAGGATTATTTGTTTCTTCATTTGAGATATTTATAAAATCATACCTTCCACCAAAAGTTAATTTTAGTTTTTTATCAAAAATGTGAATTTCATTCTGGACAAACATTCCTACACTTTTAAATTTTGAATTGGGTACAGGTTTATCAACAATTACTTTGTTTAATGATTTTATTTTTTTTATTCTTTCACCTATATATTCTCTTTGCCAAGCATCTAAACCAAAGATTAAATGATTGTTATTACTAACAACAAAATCTGACTTAAGTAATATTCCATCTGTTATGTGATCTGCTCTTGGACTAATAATTACATTTGCATTGGGAATAAGTTCTACTTCACGTTTAATAAGTTGATGATAATATTTAATAGAAGTATTTGTAAACGTAGAAAATAAATTCTTAAAATTAATAATTCCACTTTTCATTTCTCTACTTGTTTGAGGATAACTAACTGTAGCCAGTTTAGGGAATGGACTTCCACCAGGAATACCAACATCCCAAGCATAAAAATTTTGATAGTCTATTTTAAGTGAAATATTCTCAGAAGGTGTAAATCCAAAAGTTGTTGAAATACTTTTATCATTAAAACCACTATTTGCTAAAATTCCATTTGGAGTTTCAGAATCTCCGGCACTTCTTAAGGTTCCATTTATTTTTAATACCCATTTGCTACCACCAGTATTCAACAATAAATTATTTACTGATCCTGAATTGACAGAAGAAAAACCACTTGAAATAGAACCGTAGAGGAAAAATTGATCTGAGTTACTTGGCTTACTTGTAGTAATATTTACAACTCCGCCAGTCGCACCAGTTCCATACAAAGAAGATAATCCTCCCTTTACAATTTCAATACTTCGAATGTCAGACATATCAATTAGTGATAATCCTCCAGCAATATTAGTTGCGGTTTCGATACGATTTCCATCTAAGAGATATACTATATTTTGTTTGCTCAAACCTCTAATGTTAATAGCGGTTCCCCATGGACTGTCCTTTATAGTTGTTATCCCAGGTTCAACTCCCATTAAATCAGAAGGGGAGTATTTTATAGATTTTTCAATTGTGCTTTGACTAATAACTTCAATGGGAAGCGGAACTTCTCTAATAATTTTATCTGATCGGGAACTTATAATCTTTGCTTCACCTAATGATATAGGGCTTTGAAGTAACTCTACATTCAATTTAATGTTTTCTGAATTGCTCAAATTTATTTTTTCAGCTTCCACTTTATATCCAATATGAAAAAATTGAATTGTATAATTCCCGCCAGGGATATCATTTAAATAATATTTACCTTGGCTATCTGAAACTGTTCCCCATGATAATTCTAAAATTTTTACATTAACATTGGCAAGTTTTTCTGTAGAATTATTTACAGTAATATTCCCTGTAACACTTCCAGTTTGAGCAATAATAATTTGAATACTAATTATGAAAAGAATAAATATATTTCGAATGGTTTTCATTTCTGTTCTGGTTTTATTTCTGGGATAGGTAATTTAATATTTACTGTTGTTCCTGGAAATTTTTCATCTCCAATTTTTGAAGGACTTAGGATTTCCATATTTCCATTAAGTTTCTCAAGTATTTCTTTTACTAGCGATAGCCCTAATCCGCTACCTTCAAATTTACCAGATGTAATATTTGAAGCTCTGTAAAACTGTTTGGAAATCTTTTCCAAATCTTCTTTTGGAACTCCAATTCCTCTATCGCTAAATTCAATAGATAATTTGTCATCAACTTCGTGAACAAATATTTCTATTCTATTATTTTCTTCTGAATATTTTATTGAATTACTTAGAATATTCGAAAATACTAATTCATATAGAACTTCATCACCTTTAATAACATGCTGAATTGTAGTTCTATTTTTATAAGCAAGTTCAATATTCTTTTGAGATAAAATTTCTTTTCTATCTTCAACTACTCTTTGTAATACTTTTACAATATCAACATCGTCTTGAGCAACTTCTCCTAAAAGTCTAAGTTTTGAGATTCTTAATATATTGTTTATTAATGTTATCGCTTCATCAGTTCGAATTTTTGCTCTATTCAACTTGGCTTCAATTTTATCATCTATTTTACTTACAAATCCTTTTCTCAAAATTTCAATAATTGATTGAGCAGCGGCAATTGGTGTTTTTATTTCATGCACTACACCCATAATATATTTCTGCTTAGATTTTTCAGCGTCATTTAATTCATTAAGTGTTTTCTTTAATTGTTTTTCTCTTTTATAAAGTTTTCCTGCAATTCTACTAGTAATAAAAACAGTTGTGTATATAGTAAAAATATATACGCCAATAGAAGAAATAATAAAGTTGAAGTTTTTATTATGTTCATCTAAATGTAATGCACTAATGTGATGGTGAGAAATCATACCGTAATATTCTAGAGTTACCATGGATGTGAAAATAATTATTACTGCCGTTGCAATAAAAAGGATTACGTTTCGGGGCAATATTAAACTACCTATTATCATATGAAAAATGTAAAGTCTATAAAGTGGCGACTCAATACTACCCGTAAAATGGACAAGCAAAGTAAGTGAAATTAAATCTAGAACTATTTGCAAAAGAGAAAGATGAAGAGGATTAAATTTGTTAGGTGTATTTTTTAGATACTTTCTAATAAAGTGAAAAAACAAATTATAAAATGTAATTGTTAAAGTAATAACAATAAATGATTTTAGTTGAATAAACGAAAATTCAATTTTAAGAACAGTTGTTGCAATTACAAAAATTGCTAACAACATAATTATTGCACTATACCTTAGGTGAATAAACCATAGATTTCTATTCCGAATAGAATCCCAAAACTCTTTATAATCATATGCCCATGTAGGGACAAGTTTAATCATTTAGTACTCATTGTAATGTGGAAAGTCATTGTATTTTCTAAAAGTCTGTAAAAAAAACGTCATTGCGAACTCAACGCCTTTTGTTTAGTGTGGCAATCTGTCGAATTATTTTGCTCACTTAGCAGATTACCACGTCATAAAAAACACTCCTCGTAATGACAGTTTTACCAATTTTTGTTATATAGAAATGACAATAATTAGCTATTCAAACTGAGGATGACACTTTGTAATTTTATAAGAAATTCAAGTTCTTGCTTTTGTCTCACATCTCAAATCTAATATCTTATATCTGCGACTTGTTGTCTTAAGCTATATATTCTCCTCTTTTTACATATTCCGTGTGTAATAACTTATGCGAAAGCTTACTACATGGACCTTCAGTCAAAAACTTATCATATATATACGTTATGTGTGGATTCTCATGGGATTTTCTAATTGGCAATCCTTCTTCTTCCTTGTAAATTGCTTCTGCTCTTTTCATTCTTATTTCTGCGTTGGTTGGTATTGGCTGACCGCCACCGCCAATGCAACCTCCTGGGCATCCCATAAATTCTATAAAATGACATTCACTAAACTTTCCTCCGGCTTTAATATCTTCCATAACTTTTTTCGCATTTGCCGTTCCATGTGCAACTGCAACTTTTAATGTTACACCTTTCAGCCAATCAAAATTTTCAAAGAAAGGCTTTAATATATTCGGAACAGAACCTACTTCTGTAATTGGAAATTCTACATATTTAATTCCATCAAATCCACGAACTGGAGTGATACTGGCATTCTCAAAAATTGATTCAACTTTTTTACTTGTTACTAATTCTATAACTGTGCGCAATGCCGCTTCCATAACTCCACCAGTAGCACCAAAAATTAAACCTGCTCCGGAAGCTTCACCAAACGGATCATCAAATTCTGATTTAGGCATTTCTGGTAAAAAGATTCCAGCTTCTTTAATCATCTGTGCCATTTCTCTTGTGGTCAATCCATAATCAACATCCTTAAAACCTGAGTCATCCATTTCAGGACGATTACACTCAAACTTTTTAGCCGAGCATGGCATAACTGCTACTGTTACAATATCTTTGGGATCAATATTAGCTTCTTTGGCATAAAACGTTTTTATAATAGCCCCGAACATTTGTTGCGGAGATTTTGCAGTACTTAAATTAGGAATATATTCTGAATAAAAATGTTCAAGATATTTTACCCAACCAGGAGAACATGATGTAAATTGAGGAACTGCAACCGTTGTATCACCTTTTACTAGTACTTTGTGTAAACGCGATAGCAGCTCCGTTCCTTCTTCCAGAATGGTCAAGTCAGCAGAAAAATTTGTATCAAACACTTTATCAAATCCTATTCTTCTTAATGCTGTATTCATTTCACCGGTTAATGAATGCCCAGCCTCAAGTCCAAACTCTTCACCAATTGCAGCACGTGGAGATGGTGCCGTTTGAATAATTACATGTTTCTTTGGATTATCAATTGCCGCCCAAATTTCATCTCTTGGATCGTTTGCTCTTAATGCACCAGTTGGACAACGGTTTATACATTGACCACAATTGATACAAATTACATCCAGAAGTGGTCTATCAAAAAAGGTCCCTATATGAGTTTCAGCTCCTCTATCAATAGCTTCAAGAGCTCCAACCTCTTGTAAATCAATACACGTTCTTACACATCTTTTACAAAGAATACATTTATCTAAATCTCTAACAACAGAATAAGAAGAAGTATCTAATTCATACTTTGGTTTTTGAATATGACCAAAATTATAATGATCAACTCCGTATTCTTTTGCAAGGGATTGTAGTTCACAATTGTTGTTTCTGAAGCATGAATAACACTCACCATAATGTTCACTCAACAATAAATCAATAATATGTTTCCGCGCTTTTCTTACCATTGATGTTGATGTTTTTATTTTAATAGGTGCCGTAATTGGAAATGCACAACTTGCTTGCAAAGTTTTCATTCCTTCAACATCCACAACGCACAAACGACACACGCCTGCTACACACAGATCATCATGCTGACACAATGTTGGAATATGAATATTATTTTGTCTGCACGCCTCTAATATTGTTGTACCAACAGGAACCACTAGTTTTTTTTCATTTATTTCAATTGATACTGAACCACCAATATGTTCCGGATGTTCTGGTTTTTCTACTACATGTGCTTTTTGACTTACCGGGATTCTTGAATTTTTATTTTTTGCCATTTCCGCCTCTAATTTCATAACTAAATATTTCGTCTTTAAAATTTTCTAATATTGATAGAAATGAATTAGGGCTCGATTGACCTAATCCACATTTTGAAGAAACTTGCATTGTTTCACCCAAACCTTTTAATTTATTTAGATAACCAAATGTACATTTACCTTCTTCAATCATATTCACCCCTTCTAAAAGTTTTGCGTTTCCTATCCGACAAGGAGTACATTGTCCGCAAGATTCTTCAACAAAAAATTCCATAAAATTTTTAAGTACTCTTAACATATCTCTATCTTCATTAAAAATAATTATTGATCCTCCTGTAGCAGCATCTTCAAAGGCTAATTTACGATGAAACTCAGCTCTTGTTAAACAGAAACCTGATGCACCACCAACTTGAACAGCTTTAGTATTTTTTGCATTTACAATTTTTAACAATCGATCAATTGTTGTTCCCCATGGCAATTCATAAACTCCGGGCTTTTCACAATCACCAGATATAGAAAATAATTTTGTACCTGTTGAATTTTCTGTCCCAAATTTCTTAAACCACTCCGCTCCATTTAATATTATATGTGGTACACAAGCTAAAGTCTCTACATTATTTACTGATGTTGGTTTGCCACGGTAGCCAGTATTAACAGGGTACGGTGGGCGATTTCTTGCTTCTCCTCTATGTCCCTCAAGTGATTCTATTAGTG
>Ga0209633_10006275_pt1 | contig 10204 bp, 9 predicted proteins | sample Cruoilmetagenom1_FD_187290 | JGI IMG/M metagenome (GOLD analysis project Ga0209633, IMG submission 187290) | Oil polluted marine microbial communities from Coal Oil Point, Santa Barbara, California, USA - Sample 1 (SPAdes) (version 2) | ecosystem: Environmental > Aquatic > Marine > Oil seeps ... | reverse complement strand
CATTGACAAAGGTGTTGATGAAGGTGGCGCAAATCCTTGGTATGCCTCTTCGGGTGCTTCTATGAGTGATGCTTTGGTTCATGGTTCGGCAAATTATGCACATAGTTCTGAAGATAGGAATACCATTGTAAGTGGTAATATTGGTTTTTCAACCGAATATGATTATTTTTCTATTGGAGTAGGAGGGGCTTATACGAAATTATTTAATCAACAAAATACAGAGTTAAGCTTTAAAGCGCAAATCTATTTTGATAAATGGAGGTCCATTTACCCAACCGAATTAGATTCTTATTTCGAAGATGGTTTAGATGATGGCTTTTTTGAAGGAGTTGATATTATAGGTGACCCTAATTATCCAGATGCTGTATATACACCTACAAATTTTTCTTTAAATACCGATGAACATAGAAATTCTTATGCGCTCTCGGCTAGTTTCTCCCAGATTTTAACCAAAAATATACAAGCTTCTTTATTTTTTGATGTAATCATGCAAGAAGGCTTACTATCAACACCATATCACCGTGTTTATTTTGCTGATAAACCAGATTTTTATATTGAGCAATTTCAATTGGCAGATGATAATGAAAGTTTACCAACCTCTAGATTTAAACTTCCAATAGGTACTCGATTTAATTTTTATATTAATGAGCATTTTGTACTTAGAACCTATTATCGATATTATTATGATAATTGGGGTATAACAGCACATACTGCTAGTATTGAATTACCAATTAAAATAGGACAAAAATTCACTGTAGCTCCAATGTATCGTTATTATACCCAAACAGAAGCTGATTATTTTGCACCAAAAGAAGTGCATTTGTCTACCGAAAAATTTTACACATCTGATTATGATTTATCGGCATTTGATGCTAATCAATTTGGCATTGGTATAAAGTATACCGATATATTTACGAAAGCTAAAATTTGGAAATTTGGACTTAAAAATATTGACTTACGATATAACCATTATACTAGAAGTAATAATCTAGATGCTGATATAATCACTTTAGGGATTAAATTTGTGGATTAGTTTATTTAGAATCGGATAAATCATTTAAAAAGTAATTATACGACACTGTTAATAGTAGAATAAATAATGCAGATGAAACCCCGATAATGACATTATAAAATGGTGGAATTGTCAATGATATCCTTATCAATAATGTTGCTAAAACAAAAGCAGAATATCTAAATATTTTCAAATAATTTAGGGTGTATCGCAATGCTATTAGCAAAATAATTATATCACTAAAAATAAGTACAGAATAAAATAAATGAAATGAATGTAAATAAGAACCTGTTTCTAATAAAAAAGTAGTATCGTAAATTCCGACACCGATAAAAGCTATCATTAAAAATAAAGCCAGCAATTTTTTTGTTTGAATAAACTCACTTTGATCATTTTCTGAGTCCGTTAACCTATTGTGTTTCTGTAATCTATAATTAAATCCTAAAATAACGAATATAATTAATGAGCCAACTGCATATGCGAATAAATTGATTAATGAATCAGTCATTGTATGCCACTCAAAATCTTTAATATGGCTTATTTCTTTAAATCCAGACCTTATAAAAATTAGTGACAAAACTTCAAATTGCTTACCTACTGATTTTGCTACTGATTTTGGTAGTACAAAAATTAAGCTTAACAACTCTAAAATTAATAATAACGTAAAAGCAATTTCAATAGCAAAAAATGGATTAGAAAAAAAATCATCTAAACCTCCCAAAGAAATAATTTTATTTCTATCCAAGTAGCTTATAATTAAGCTCCCAATAAAAATAAAAACAAGGGTATTACTAACTACTTTATTTACCTTTTGATTTTCCCAAATTTTTTGAAGTTTATCAAAAAGAGATTCAGAAAATCGTAAAACTTTTGACACCATTATTTAATGCTATTTGTTCAATATTTTTTTATGTAAATCTAATGCATTTTAAATTGTTTTAATTTTATTAGATTTACTAAAAATTAATCTATCATGAAAAAAATATTATTTCTTATCACTTTTATCACATTAAGTATTCAAGTTAAAGCACAAAAAATAGATAAACTTATTGATCAGGTAGAATCTAAAGTAATTGAATGGAGAAGAGATTTTCATGAAAACCCTGAACTATCAAATAGAGAGTTCGAAACTTCTAAAAAAATTGCAGCACATTTAAAAAGCTTGGGTATGGAAGTTCAAACGGGAATAGCACATACAGGAGTTGTAGGTATTTTAAAAGGAGGAAAACCAGGACCAGTAATTGCTTTACGAGCAGATATTGATGGCTTACCTGTAACAGAAAGAGTTGATATCCCTTTCGCTTCTAAGGTTAAGAGTACATATAATGGAATTGAAACTGGAGTTATGCATGCTTGTGGACATGATACGCATACAGCGATGCTAATGGGTACTGCAGAAGTGTTGAGCAAAATGAAAAAAGATTTGAAAGGAACAGTTAAATTTATTTTTCAGCCTGCAGAAGAAGGAGCCCCACCTGGAGAGCGTGGAGGTGCTGAAATGATGGTTAATGAAGGTGTTTTAAAAAACCCTGATGTGGATGTTGTTTTTGGATTGCACATTGGATCAGGAATTGATGTTGGTAAAATAACATACAAACCTGGAGGAACAATGGCTGCCGCACAAAGATTTGTAATTAAAGTACATGGTAAGCAAACACATGGTTCAAGACCTTGGGGAGGTATTGACCCAATAGTAATTTCGGCACAAATTATTAACGGTCTGCAAACTATAATTTCAAGAGATACCGAACTAACAAAAGAAGCAGCAGTAATCACAGTTGGTTTAATAAGAGGAGGTGTAAGAAGTAATATCATTCCTGAAGAAGTTGAAATGATAGGAACCATAAGAACCCTGGATTATGCTATGCAAAAAAAATTAAATGACATGATGATATTTCGTGTAAAAGCTATTGCCGAAAGCTTTGGTGGAACTGCTGATATAAATATTGAAAAAGGACTTCCTATTACTTATAATGACAAAGAATTAACAGCAAAAATGTTACCTTCATTACAAAAGTCTGCTGGAAAAGAAAATGTGATGTTAGTTAATGCAATAACTGGAGCTGAAGATTTTTCTTTTTTTCAAAAAGAAATACCTGGCTTGTATTTCTTTATTGGAGGAAAACCTTTGGATGTTAAACCAGAAGATGCCGCTTCACATCATACACCCGATTTTTATATTGACGAAAGCGGACTTAAACTTGGTGTAAAATCTATGGTAAATTTAACACTTGACTATATGAGTAGTAGTAAAAAATAATAAATGTAACACCAGTTACAGTTTCTAGTTTATTTTTACACGAAATTTGCAGACTATTTTAACTAAAAAATTTAATGTAAATATGGGGTTTTTCAATTTATTTGGCGGTAGTACAAGTACCGTATCTATAGAAGAGTACTTAGAAAATGATGCAGTTGTTATTGATGTAAGAACCGAGCAAGAGTTTGCAGAAGGGCATGTACAAGGGTCAAAAAACATTCCTTTAAACACAATTGGTTTTCACCTTGATGAAATTAAAAAAATTGGTAAACCAATAATTACATGTTGTAGAAGTGGTGCTAGAAGTGGTTCAGCAGCAAGCATTTTAAAACAAAACGGAATTGATGCAATTAATGGGGGTCCTTGGGGTAATGTCGTAAATTGTATAAAATAATACTTACTATATAAAATATATTAGACAGTGTTTTTACACTGTCTTTTTTTTGAAATTAATATTAGGATATTGCTTTTCTATCGATGCAATATTAATTTCTAATTTTTTTAAGAAATTTTGATGTTTTTCAGAGTTTTCATTAAAAGGTATATGACTTAATGACTTTTGAATATTCTCTATTTCTTTCATCAAAGGAAAAGAATTTTCATTTATCCAAGTTTGTTTAAAAACATCCCAAATATAATCCATTGCGATTTCGTTGGGATGTAACAAATCTTTTTTGTAAAAACGGTAATCCCGTAAATCATCCATCATAATTTCATAAGAAGGAAAATAAAAAACGGTTTCATTATCAATTACTTGATGTATTGCGCTTAATAAACTAGCTTTACTTTGCGTGTTTTCGACAAAACCATCCTTGAGGTGCCTCACGGGGCTAACTGTAAAAACCACAGTAATTTTATTATTAATTGAATGAATTAAAGATACCATTTGCCTTATTATTTCTATATTTTCATTAATAGATAAAATTTCTTTTTTGAAATTTCTTTGCGGTACTTTATGGCAATTTGCAACAAGGCTTTCGGTTTCATTATATCGATAAACCCATGATGTACCTAGCGTAATTAAAACATGTGAAGCATTTTGTAAAATTTTATAGGTTCTCTTTATATCTTTATTTATTTGATTGAGTATTTCGGCTAAATAAACTGATGAAAACTTGGTATGGTGATTAAAACTTAGCCAAATATCATCAAAATAATTCAAATCATGTTGGTTATATTCTTTTAGATTTACACAATCATCAATCGCTTTTTCAATGGATTTAGGGTTAAATAAAATACCGTGAGAATTTGAAACACTTTGAAATTGAAAATGATTTAAATGCGTTTCAATATTTTCAGTAAAACAAGACCCAAAAAGAACAATTTGCGAATTGTAATTGATTGTGTTTTTTTCTTTTGGTATTTTTATTTTGGTTCGAAACTTCATTTATTTAGATTCTTTGTTTTTAAATAATTAATTTTTAGGACTCTCGTTTAATGGTGGTTGTAAAGAAACAAAATGTTGAGAAATAGTATCTTTAGAAACCTTCCAAACCCTAAAACCTAAATCACTAATTGAATCTAAATTTTTACTTGTTGCTTCGCCACTAACTAATTGTATATTTTCATATCTATTAATTAATGGTTTGTGCGCATGACCCGATAAATATGCAACAACTTTATTTTTTGTAAAACTATTTAATAACTCTTTTCTTTTAGCAAGTGGTAAATTAAAGTATTCTTCATCTTCATCTGCTGTTTTTAAAAATAAAGGATAGTGACCAGCTACAAAAATGGATTGATTTGTTACTTTGATAGAATCAATAGTTTTTTTAAACCAATCATCATGTTTTTTCGATTCATTTTTTACACTTTCTTTCCATAATTGGGAGTTGGTTACTACAAATGCATATCCTTTATTTTCAAAACTGTAATAATCTTTCCCAATAGTGTTTCGGTAAAAACTAAGTGTTGAATCATTTGGGATATTACCAACATCATGATTTCCAGGAGCACAATAACTAGGCATATTAAATTTACTTCTAATTTTATTAAAATCTACATAAGAACTATCACTGGCATCATTTACTAAATCACCACAAATAATAACAAAATCTGGTTTGATTGAGTTTATTTGGCTTACTGCTTGTTTAAAAGTTTTAATATCATGTTTATAACCACCCATACCCAATTGTGTATCACACAATTGTACGAAAACAAAGGGTACTTGTTCTTTTTTTGAGCAAGAAATAAAAGAAACAAGAAAAATTAAGACTAGATATTTATATAGATATGAAATCATATTTCAAAATTACACAATTTAACTTAATGAAATGATGAATTAAAATTTATTGCTTTACTGCACTAGGTTAATCCTACCTCCTTTTGATGTAGGTTGGGAGATTACAAGAAACTCTAAATCAGAAGAAGCCAAATTCATGATTTGATGTTGAATTTTTGGTTTTATATGAAGGCCCTCTATTTTTGTTATCTCTATAGTTTGATCTTCAATTTTAAAAGTAGTAGTTCCGTTAAGGATATAAAAAAACTGTTGCGATAAATTGTGATAATGTTTTTGTTCTTGAGTGTTAGAAGGCATTAATTCTTCAATAATACTTAATTGATTCGAATTAACTAAATGTCAGCCACTACATTTTTTACCCCAAAAATAATGTTCACTATTTAATTTTGTTTTTTTCATGGTCAGCTTGTTTTTTAAATAAAAAATCCTACAAAGATTATTTTTTGTAGGATTATAATTTATTTTACTACTTTTTTTATTACAGATAGTTTTTTGCATTATCTAGAGCATCTTTTATACCCCCAGGATTTTTACCTCCAGCAGTTGCAAAAAAATCTTGACCACCTCCACCGCCTTGAATATATTTTCCAAGTTCGCGAACAATAGTACCTGCATTTAGATTTTTTTCTGCTACTAAGTTTTTTGAAATATAAACAGTTAAAATAGCTTTGTCGTTAAAATTAGACCCCGCAATAAAAAATAAGTTGTCAACTTTATTTGCTAAATCAAAGGCTAGCGTTTTTATGGTTCCTCCGTCCATCTCCACTTTTGTGCCAATAAAATTAACACCATTGATATTTTCTACATTTTTGATTAAGTCATCTTTTAAAGAGCCTGCTTTCTCTTTTAAAAGTTGTTCCATATCTTTTTTCAACTTCGTATTATCATTTTGTAAGCTTTCAATGGCTTTTAATACATCATTGGGGTTTTTAAAAGCGTTTTTTACTTTTAAAAGTTCTTTGTCTTGTATTAAAAAATAATCTCTTACCGCATCATTAGTAATGGCTTCAATCCTTCTAATTCCTGAAGCAATTGCACTTTCGGTCATGATTTTAAAATGCCAAATATCTCCTGTGTTTTTTACATGAGTTCCACCACAAAGTTCCATCGATTTACCATATTTTATAGTTCTAACCGTGTCACCATATTTTTCTCCAAACAACATCAAAGCACCAGTTTTTTGTGCTTGATCTAATGGCATATTTCTATTTTCTTCTAAATTGATTTTTTCATTAATTCTTGCATTTACAAAGTTTTCAACCTCAATAATTTTCTCATGACTTAATTTTGAAAAATGAGAAAAATCAAAACGCAAATTCTTCGAATGAACAGCAGATCCTTTTTGTTCAACATGCTCACCTATAATGGTTCTCAAAGCTTGATGTAACAAATGGGTAGCTGAATGATTACACATGGTTCTAAAACGTTGTTTTTCGTCAACAACAACTTTAAATGTTTGCTTAGGGTTTTGGGGCAAATTTTTGGTGTAATGTAAAATTAAATTGTTCTCTTTTTTTGTATTAACAATATATATAACATTCCCGTTGGCAACTTCTAAATATCCTTTATCACCAACCTGGCCTCCTCCTTCAGCGTAAAAAGGAGTCATATTAAATACCAATTGATACATGTCTCCATCTTTTTTTGAAGACACTTTTCTGTATCGTGTTATTTTTACTTTAGCTTCTAAATAATCATAACCTATAAACTCTTCTTCATTATCTTCTTGCAAAATTACCCAATCATCTGTATCCATAGCTGCAGCAGCTCTTGATCTAGATTTTTGTTTTTCCATTTCAGTATCAAATACCTCTTCGTCAAAATCGAGGTTATTTTCACGAAGAATCAAGGCTGTTAAATCTTTAGGAAACCCATAAGTATCATATAATTCAAATGCTTTTTTCCCAGACACAGTATTGCTGCTATTGTTTTTTATAATATTGTCAAGCAGAATTAACCCTTGATCTAAAGTGTGCAAAAATGAATTTTCTTCTTCTTTAATTACATTATGAATCAAATGTTTTTGAGCAATAATTTCAGGGAATTTTTTTCCCATTTGGTTGCTTAAAATATTAACCAACTTATAAATAAAAGGCTCTTTTTTATTTAAAAATGTAAATCCGTAACGAATAGCGCGACGCAGAATTCTTCTAATTACATATCCGGTGCCATTGTTAGATGGTAATTGGCCATCAGCAATAGAAAAAGCTACTGCTCTAACATGATCGGCAATAACACGAATGGCAATATCTGTTTTTTCATCTTTACCATAAGTGGTTTCGGTAATGGTTTCAATTTCTCGGATAATTGGCATAAAAACATCCGTATCATAATTAGACTGTACACCTTGAATTACCATACATAATCTTTCAAAACCCATACCTGTATCTACATGCTTGGCTGGTAATTTCTCAAGATTTCCATTTGCTTTACGGTTAAATTCCATAAAAACAAGATTCCAAATTTCAATTACTAAAGGATGGTCTTTATTTACCAAATCTTTACCAGGAATTTTTTTCTTTTCTTCTTCAGATCTTATATCGATATGAATTTCACTACATGGCCCACAAGGTCCTTGAGCACCCATTTCCCAAAAATTATCTTTTTTATTACCGCTTAAAATTCTATTGGTATCAATAAGTTCAGCCCAATAATCGAAAGCCTCTTGATCAAATTTTAAATTTTCAGATTTATCCCCCTCAAAAACAGTTACATATAAATTACTCTTATCAATTTTATAAACTTCGGTTAGCAATTCCCAAGCCCATGCAATAGCTTCTTTTTTAAAATAATCTCCAAAACTCCAGTTACCAAGCATTTCAAATAAAGTATGGTGGTAAGTATCCATACCCACTTCTTCCAAATCATTATGTTTACCAGAAACACGTAAGCATTTTTGTGTATCAGCAATTCGATTATCTTCAATCTTTTTTTGTCCTAAAAAAAATTCCTTAAAAGGGTTCATTCCGGCATTAACGAACATTAAAGTCGGATCGTTTTTCATAACGATAGGTGCCGATTGTACTATTTTATGCTGTTTGCTTGCAAAAAAGTCTAAAAATTGTTGTCTGATTTCTTGAGAAGTCATCATAATTGGAATATGCTAAATAATTGTTTTTATAGAGTAACAAAAAAATTGTAAATTTGTTTTCTTACATTAGAATTATCAATAGATTGCTAATGCAAAAATAGTATAATTATACGTTATGGCGAAGGTAAAATATTATTACGATTCTGAAACTTTATCTTATAGAAAGATTGAGTTAAGAAAGCGTGATAAATTCAGAAAAACATTGGTTTTCATTTTGGCATCAGCAATGCTTGGAGCTTTAATGGTTTTAGGAATGTATCAATTTATTGAACCACCCAAGCAAAAAGTATTGAATCGAGAGCTTGAAAACATGAAATTGCATTACGAACTACTCGATAAAAAAATGAAGCAATCACAAAAAGTTTTGGAAGGAATTCAAACAAGAGACAATAACATCTACAGAACCTACTTTGAAGCAAACCCTATTCCTGAAGAACAAAGAAAAGCAGGATTTGGTGGTGTAAATAGATACAAATCTCTTGAAAACTTTGACAACTCTGCAATGATTATTGATGCTACTAAAAATTTAGATATTCTTTCTAAACAATTGTATGTGCAATCTAAATCTTTAGATGAAATAATTGAGTTAGCAGTAGATAAAGAAAAAATGTTAGCTTCTTTACCTGCAATACAACCAGTAAGTAAAGAAGATTTAACAAGAATGGCTTCGGGTTATGGGTGGAGATCTGACCCATTTACTAAAGCAAGAAAAATGCATAAAGGCATGGACTTTACCTCACCTCGAGGTACACCAATTTATGCCACAGGTAACGGAAAAATAATTAGAGCCGATAATAAAGCAACAGGTTATGGTAAACATGTACGTATTGATCATGGTTTTGGTTATGTCACTTTATATGCACATATGTCAAAATACAATGTTAAAAAAGGGCAAAAAGTAAAACGTGGTGATTTGATTGGCTTTGTTGGTAGTACAGGTCGATCTCAAGCTCCTCATTTACATTATGAAGTACGGTACAATAAAAATGCGGTTAACCCTATTAATTTTTATTATGGAGATTTATCTCCAGAAGAGTTTAAAGAAATGTTAAAAATGGCTTCTCAAGAAGGACAATCCTACGACTAATGCATATAGATTTACCCGAAAAACGATATTATAAAATTGGCGAAGTAGCAAAAGCATTTGATGTGAACACCTCATTGATTAGATTTTGGGAAAATGAATTTGATGTTTTAAAACCCAAAAAAAATAAGAAAGGAAATAGATTGTTTACTCAAGATGATTTAAAAAACTTACAACTCATCTACTTTTTAGTAAAAGAAAAAGGATTTACCTTAGATGGTGCAAAAAATAAACTAAAAGAAAATCCAGATAAAATTGTTTCTAATCATAATTTAATTTTAAGATTAGAAGAAATTAAAAATGAATTAACACAAATTAAAAATCAACTTTAACTTAAAATTTATTTATTATGAAAAAATGGCTTATTCCTTTAATAGTAATTGTAGTTGTAGCATTTGGAATTTACAATTGGGTGGTAGGGTTTAACAATACAGCAGTTGAAAAACAAGAAACAGCAAAAACCCAATGGGCAAATGTTGAAAGTGCTTATCAACGTCGTGCAGATTTAATAATCG
>Ga0209633_10006274_pt1 | contig 10204 bp, 6 predicted proteins | sample Cruoilmetagenom1_FD_187290 | JGI IMG/M metagenome (GOLD analysis project Ga0209633, IMG submission 187290) | Oil polluted marine microbial communities from Coal Oil Point, Santa Barbara, California, USA - Sample 1 (SPAdes) (version 2) | ecosystem: Environmental > Aquatic > Marine > Oil seeps ... | reverse complement strand
CGTACTTTTTGGTAGTAAAAACCAAATTCGCCATCATGCCGTTCTCAAAAATGAGATTTGCACTACTGTTTTTTCCATTTTCGTTTACCCTAACCCTTTCGACGGTATCTCCAAAAAGATATAACAATGGTTGCACGGTATGTGCGCCGTAAAAGAAAACACCACCATATTCTGAATCAAGGTTCACGCGACCGGAACGTATCACCAAATTAATGTCCCCCATACTTTTTAGCTGTTCTTTGATGTCAAATGTTTCATAACTATGTGCGATGGAGCTAAAAGAAGTAACTGGAGTGCCATGCTTACGGGCCAAGGCCAAAAAGTCTTTGCCTTCCTTGGCGCGATAGCAGAAAGGCTTATCGATAAACGTTGGAACTCCTGCCTCAATAAATGGAATCGCAGGCTCTAAATGAAATTTACCGTGTCGATGGTCTACTATAAGTCCGTCTATTTTGCCAAGCATGTCATTGGGGTCATCGACCATTTCAGGAATATTACCTTTTTCCATGGCCGTTTTTGCAAACTCCTTGGTCTCGCCCCAAACATACTTAACTTCCATGTCAGGAAACGCCTTTTCAATATTGAAAAGTTTACCAAAGCCCGCGGTGTGCGAGTTTTCGGCACCGATGATTCCAATTTTAAAGGTTTTCAAATTCGTAATTCGTGAGTTTTCTAATTGGGAGAAAATATCAAATGGAGTAGCAAATGCGATTGCAGAGAAAGTCGCACTCTGCCCAATTTTTTCAATAAATCTTCTTCTAGAACTCATATAATTTATAGTCTACAGTTTCATCTCCCATCCCTTTTCATAGGATCGGCTCCAAAGTTTTTGGGCATTTTGGTCGTTTATGATATGGCCATTTTTTGAATCGATATCCAAAGATCGGCCTACTCGTTGGGCGATATTGCCTAATTGAACGAGTAAGGTACTTTTATGGCCCGAATCAATATCTGAATTGAGGCTTTTGTTATTTTGTATGGCATTGAACAAATTTTGTATGTGTAGGGCGTCTAGCTTTTCAGCAGGATTACTTTTATCCCTAGCATCGATGAATTGACTGTTCTTGACCTCTTTTACGATTTTCCCATCTAAATCGAAATGGGTATAACTGTTCCCTGAAGGGATAAGTAGACTTCCATTTTCTCCATAGAAAACAACTCCTACAGAACTTCCTTCAACATTTTTTCCATTACAACTTCTACCTTCCCAAGACATGGTCTGGCCCGAATTAAAATCGAGATTGATAATTTGCGTATCGGGAGTTTCCCAATCATCTTTGTAGCGATATCTTCCTCCGTTCGAACTTACTTTTGTAGGGTAATCGACATCCATACCCCAACGCAATAAATCTATCATATGCGTGCCGTTGTTCAGGGCTTCCCCAGTACCCCAATGCCAAAGCCAATGCCAATTGTAGTGTACAATGTTGTCTTTAAAGGTTTTGCGGGGAGCAGGGCCTTGCCAGAGCTCCCAATCGAGCCATTCGGGCACAGTGGTTTCTTTTCCGATACCTATCGATGGGCGATTATTTGTATACCACCCCTTACCATAATATACCCGGCCAATGACTCCGTTTTGGAGTGCATTGATACCTTCTATAACATTGGGCCAAGATCGTCGTTGATTACCCATTTGTACGACTTTATTATATTTTTTGGCAGCCTTTAAAAGGATTTCACCTTCCATAGGATTATGGCTCAAAGGTTTCTCCACATATACATGTTTGCCAGCTTGCAAGGCCATAAGAGAGGCCGGAGCGTGCCAATGATCAGGTGCAGCAATGACCAAGGCATCGACATCTTTGCTTTCCAACGAATTTCGAAAATCATGCATTCCCTCTGCACCAATAGTTTGGCGATCTTTTAACGCTGTCAGGCATTTGGAAATGGCTCTACTGTCGACATCACAAATATGAATGACATCGCAATTGTTTTGACTCGCAAAGTTCTTGGCTAAAGCGTTTCCGCGACTGTTTACCCCCATTACCGAAACCTTTATTTTTTCGTTGGCCCCGATGATCCGTGCATAGCTCTTGGCACTGAATTGCGGCAAAAGACTTCCGGCCACAAAGGCCATGGAACTTTTTTTAATAAATTTTCTTCTAGAATTTGGGTGATTCGCCATACTGTAACCTTTTATCAAACTGAGATATACTAGCTACAAGATACCAAATAAGTGTCATTGGACTTTTAAAACTCCCAAAAAAAACTCTATTTTTGCCCTCCTTACATTGGCCCCGTAGTTCAATGGATAGCCCGATAGCTATCGGGGGAAGTTTCCTAGGTAATGTATTACGTTTATATCATAAAATCGTTGAAAGACCAAAGTTTTTACGTAGGTAAAACTTCAGATTTGGAAGAGCGGCTAAAATGGCATAACAATGAAAGATTGAATGTAGGAGTTTCCAAAAGGAAAATACTTTGGGAGTATTTTTTTACACTGGAAGTTGGGAATTCTAAAATTGCAGGAAAGATTGAAAATCATATCAAGAGAATGAAGAGTCGCAAGTATATTTTAAATCTTTTGAAGTATCCTGAAATTGGTTATAAACTTATTGAAAAGTATTCTTAGATTAGCAATCCAAAACTTTGGGCCCCGTAGTTCAATGGATAGAATAGAAGTTTCCTAAACTTTAGATGCAAGTTCGATTCTTGCCGGGGCTGCTTTTTGAGGTTTAAAGCAGTTTATATCTGTTCAAAAACAATTGATTTACAGTGGTTTACGTTTTTTTGATTTGAAATGATGTCATTTGAAATCATCCAATCGAGTTCACAAATCGTCAACACTTTTTACTAAATGTTGTCGTATCTTAAAACAGATTGTATTTAAACTTTTAAATAAACGATTTGCTGGTGATTTGACTTTCGTCCTTAACTAAGTTTAACTTAAAGATGAACGTCATGCGCACTTCTTCCACATTTTCTATCCTATTCTGGATATACGCCAAAAGAATCAAGAACAACCATGCTCCACTCTATGCTAGAATCACAATAGATGGAAAAAGACTCAATATTAGTCTCAAAAGGCGGATTGATATAAAGCTATGGAATGCCCAAAAGCAGCGAATCAAGGGGACTGGTGAAAAAGCCAAGCAAATCAATCAATATCTTGACGAGGTACATTCCAAATTATTTCAATGCTATCAGGAACTAAGGGCCGAAGACAAGCGTATTACCCCTCAAGCGATTAAATCCAAATTCCTGGGAGATGACAAAGGAGGGAATTATACTTTGAGGGATATCATCGCGTACCACAATGACAAAATGTTCCATAAACTAAATGGTAATACTTCACGGCTGTACCTCACCAGTCAAAAATATATTTTACTTTTTTTAAAAAAGGAATACAAGAAGGATGACATGGAGCTGGCGTACCTTGACTATAAGTTTATCCTGAATTTTGAAAATTTTCTTCGCATCTACAAACCAAGGCATTATCTAAAGCAAATCGGTAACAATGCCGTGATGAAACATATACAGCGGTTACGCAGAATGGTTACACTTGCCTATCAAATAGAATGGATAGACAACGACCCTTTCCGCAAATTCAAGCAAAAATTGACACCAACGCATAGGGGATTCCTTGCGGCAGGAGAATTGCAACGCATAGAGGGATTGAATATCCGTTCTGTGCGATTAAAAACGGTAAGAGACCTATTCATATTCAGCTGCTATACCGGTATCAGTTATATAGATTTAATGCTTTTGACCAAGGAAAGTTTGGTGGTGGGTATGGATAAAACCTATTGGATTATTACCAAAAGGCAAAAGACCAGAAATCCGGTCAAAGTTCCCTTGTTAGGCAAGGCATTGGACTTAATTGAATGTTACATAAACGACGAAAGATCTTTGGTAAATAATACCTTGTTTCCCAGAATTTCCAATCAAAAAATGAATGCCTATTTAAAGGAAATAGCACAGTTTGCCAAGATTCAAAAGAACCTCACATTTCATATGGCCAGGCATACCTTTGCGACGACGGTTACGTTGACCAATGGGGTTCCCATAGAAACCATTTCCAAAATGTTGGGGCATAGCAAACTGTCAACAACTCAGATTTACGCTAAAGTAATTGAGAGAAAAGTATCTGATGATATGAAAATGCTTCGAGAAAAATTAGAAGAAAAAGTTGAAATAGAGGAGTTCCAATGATTTGAAAAATTGAATCAAAAATACCAATCCTAGTAAGGCAGACTCTTTGATAATTTCAAGCGTCCTTAAAGTTGTGCCATAAAAGGTCAATTAACGAAACCACTAAAAAAGACCAAGAATGGGACACCAAAAGAGAAACATATATACTTTTGCGAAACTGTCCTATTAAATGGCCCTTTTAAAGGACTATTTTTATAATTACAAATGCCTAAATTCGTAATACTAATAAAATAGAAATATACGTACCAGTAACTATATACAATTGTTGGCAGTAATAAAATAATAATAAAATGAAAGGTCTAGTTTATTTAATACTATTCTGTGCATTAACATCATTTCAAGAAAAATTATTTTCTCAATCGATAAAGTTAGATTCAGTCCAGGTTGAACGAGTTGTAAAAACAAGTCAATTATGGGGTCATCTTAAATACTTTCATCCCTACCTTAATGATAATGCGATTAATTGGGAAAAGGCTTTCACCGATAATATTGATGAGATAATAGACGCTGGAAGTAAAAAGGAGTTGAAAATTAGTATTCAAAAAATGTTGTTTGAATTAGATGACCCAATTACGACTGTAATTGAAACACCTCAAAAGTTTGAAAATAATGATAGTACAAAATATCCTATAATTTCCTATTTAAAAGACAGCATACTTTTAGTTTCAATAAAAGATTACAGCGATTTAGAAGATTTCAATTATTGTGATAAGCAATTTTCGGACCTCAAAGAAAAGATTCCCAAATCCTCTGGGGTCATTTTTGATATTCGGAATCAATTTGAGGTAACTGATGATTTAAAAGGTTGGTTAGCCTATTACTTCCATATTTTTGAATCCTATCTTTCAAATCAGACACTAGAATTACCTGGTTTCAAAGCCAGGTTTCATGATGGATTTGAGCCTGAAACAGGTTCTACATCGGGTGGATATTCTTCGGGTTATTTCGTTAAAGATGAAAAGAAAATAAAATTCAACTCCGATTCCGTCAATAGAAAAGTGGTTTTTATTGTAAATCAATTTTCGGAGCTACCAAGATCCGCCCTGGCACTTCAAAAAATAGGTCAGGGGTTTATTATTTCAACCGAAAAGATATCAGATGCTTCTTTAGTGCATACTTCTACATTTAAAGTTGAAGATAGTGTTCAAGTAAGGTTGAGATTGAATGAACTGGCTATAGATTATAATGTTAACGCTTATTATCTTTTATCATCTGGTGCTCAAGAGTCGGAAATTATTGAAGTTGCCCGACAGTACATTACGGGAACTAAAAAAATAATTAACAATCAGGCTTTAAATACCAATAAAACTAAATATGGGCTTGGAAATGCTAATTCAAATCGAACTCCGAGCAATTCATATTATCCTGACTTAGGTCACCGATTGTTAGCAGTTGCAAAAATTTGGACTGTGATTGATTATTTTTTTGCATACAAGGATTTGATGGAGGATGATTGGAATAAAGTGTTGAGAGAATTTATTCCTCGATTTGCAAATGCATCAGATTCTTTAGAATATCATTTAACGGTTGCAGAAATGTACAAACATATCCAGGATGGACATGGATTTGTAGGTAGCAAAGTATTGTCAAATTATTTTGGTACTGCATCGCCACCACTTAAAATTAGATTTATTGAAAATCAGCCTGTTGTAGTCGGTATTTCCCCTGATTCGATATATAGGGTCAGAGGAGTAGAATTGGGAGACATTATTACAAAAATTGATGGAGAGGCCATAGAATCGGTTATAAAGCGTAAAATAAAATACCGTTCTGCCTCCAATCTTTCAGCACTATATAATTATATTTCATGGAGTTTATTAAATGGTAATGATAGTACAAACGTAGCTATTACAATCAGAAAAAAGAGCAACAAAACAGAGACCATTGAATTGCCTCGTTATAATAGTTTTTATCAATATGCCAGACAAGCAGGGAATGGGCGTAATCACGAGCCGATTGTAAAACTTATCAATAACGATATTGGTTATGCTGATTTGGACAGACTAACTCCCGACATGGTAGATAAGATGTTTGAGGATTTTAAAAATACCAAAGCCATCATTTTTGATATGAGAGGATATCCCAATGGAACTGCTTGGGCTATCGCTCCGCATCTGACCGATAAGAAAACAGTATATGCTGCAAATTTCAGGAGATATTCACCTATGGGTATGAAAGTTGGAGATTACTATACAGAGAATTTAACAATTTTCAATCCAACCATTCCTTCTCCAGAACTACCTTATTACAATGGCATTACCGTGATGCTAATAGATGAGAGAACTCAAAGTCAGGCAGAGTATACAGGTTTATTCTTTGAGGCCGCAAATAGCACCAAGTTTATTGGTAGCCAAACGGCAGGAGCAAATGGCGATTTAACTAATTTTGAAATTCCAGGTAATATTGTGCTTTCCTTTTCCGGTCATGATGTTAGGCATATTGAAGGCAGACAACTCCAAAAGATCGGATTGGTTCCTGATTTACCGATAAAGCCTAGTATTGAAGGGATTAGGGATGGAAAAGATGAAGTTCTTGAAAAAGCAATTGAGTATGTAGAAAGAATATTAAAGGAATAGCTACTTCTGCTGCCGACACCAGCTATGCGATAATGCTCCCTAATCGGTTTCACTCCGCATAGCTCAGCTTTAGTCCCACAAAAGGAACCATTTATGGGACACAACCAATTTTTCTTCATCTGTTCTTTTAATCGGCCGTTTTATGGGACTGTAACATTTTATATCTGAATTGATTCCTAAAGTTTAAATAACTATGATTGTAGATATAATGGGAATATAATTACTAGTAACTATATTTCTTAAATTTGATGTATATAGTAACTTGTTACTATATACAATTGTTGTGCGTAAGTTGAAAAAATCTTCTCTGCAGAATTATATAATCCTGCGTCAATCATTCTACATCAATAAATATAGGATTAGAGTAGAACCATAATTCATCCCAAGGACTTTCGCCTCTTGCATCTTCTTGAGGTTCCAGTTCATTACTATTGGTACCTCTGATACGGATATAACTTTCTTTACGCAGCTTCGAAATCGTGTATGTTATCTCTTTATACCCACCATTGATAGTCCAGTCAGACTCGGTAAAACGTGAAATAACCTCTGTGGTAGCATTGTTGTCGCTATTTCGATTGGCAACCGGCCCGCTTACTTCTCCCATGATCAAATCAACACGGGTAACTTCAGGGTTTTGTTTCCATGAATTCAGGGTGTCAGGGTCTTTAAAGCGAATGGTAACCGCTACATCTTCGCCTTTGCCAATATGAATTGCACCTCCGATATCTGCAGTATGATGGCCTCCTTCTACCCGAACATAAAGCTCTGATATTAAATCTCCCAGAACTACAAAAACGCGGCCATTTCGAATGCCATCTATAATATTGTCGTGATTTTTTTGGGCAAAGACATAGGTTTTGGAATATTCGCCGGGCCAGAAATCGCTACCACCTTCACGCCAGTGAACATGTGAGTCGGAGTTTGCGGTTATCGCCCAACGGCGACCTTCGCCCAACATTGAATCCCAAAATCCGCCCAGTTTAGCAGTCATCTGATCAAAACCTCCCATAGTAGGAAATTGTCCATATCCTCCCCGAGGACGTTCACGCAAAGTACTGTCGGCATTTATGGTAGCAGCTTGGTGACCAGGTGCTCCGGCCATACCTACGGCAATGTCAGGGGCTGTATCATTCCAGTCACGAAGTTCGGCAGGATCATCATATCCATACACGCCCAAATCTGATGCAGATCGGGAAGGGTGATTGGCAATAACCAACGGTTTTGTGGCCATTTTATTCATGAATGCCAATGCTTCAAGCATTCTTGGTTCGGTATCCCAAAGTGAATCAGATGGGTGAGGTTCTCTTTTATTGAATTGAGATTCTATGCTGTGTAAGTGGGTAGATTCATCGTGCGAATGCGGGATAATTAAACTGGAGTGATCGGCGCCGGGAGTATCGAATTCCATCCCATAAAACTGAATCACTTCGGGTACAACTTTTCTGGAATACAACAATTCGGGATAAGCCATTTCCAGATTTACTTTACTGTGATTGGGGCCGCCATGATCGGTGGTTACCATCCACGAAAGTCCATAATACTTAGCCATTAAGGCATTCATGGGCGTTGGATAAATGGCATCGCCTGCTTTAATGGGGGTAGGAGGATCCATTTCACGATCCCAGCCTACACTATATCTTGAATGAATATGATGATCTCCTGCCAGCCATGTTAGGTTCGATTTATCCTGTGCTAATGCTGGATTCTGAAATCCAAGCATTAGAAACAGAATTGATAGACAAACAGAGGGTGATAAGAATGCAGTTGAGAAAATGCGACGCATGAGATGGATAGACTAATACCTTGAAGGTAAATTAAGCCACTAAGATAGTATTTTATGACGACTGATACTTTACCATACAATTAACCTTTTGAGATCATAAAAGCTTGAAAAATTCAATTACCATTGAATATCAGGACATAAAAGCCTACGCACAACAAAGCCTAAACGTAATGCGGACTTTAGGCCAAAACCGAAAGGTCTGTGTATATTTATAATGTCGCTAAATCTTATGGATTTAGCTTTGGACAAGAAAAAATAAAACTAAACAATAAGCTTTAGCTTCGTGCTCAGACGGAAACGAAAAGTTTCCTTGCCTCCGCACTACGCTTAGCTCAACCGTTGTGCTTCATTATGACCAACCAATATTCAATTTTTGATAATCCATGGACAAAATAGCAAACGTTATTATATGGGTAATCATAATTCAGGGAATCTTCCTTGGATTTACCTATATATTCTCTAAAAAGTCGAAAAGCAACGCGAATAAAATTTTAGGCTTCTTTTTACTAGCCTTTGTTTTTGAAGCATTGTCAAGTGATTTTGTTCCCTATAATTATGTTGGCAATTACCTTGTAGGTGATTATTTCGGGATTCCTGAGGTAAAACTATTTTTCCCTGCCTTATTTTTAAACTACATTCTGGAAAAGCTGGATCAAGTATTGGCCTATAAGAACTATTTAAGGTTCAATTATTTGTTTGCCATTCTTATTTTCTGTTTGACGCCTTTAAACATTGTTCTTCATTTAACACTAAACACTTCAATTAGAGAAATTCTTGGTGTAGAGATTACAGATAGGCTATTTATGATGTCACAATATGCTGCTTTTGTTTTAACTGTTGCAGCATTCATAATTTCAATTGTAGAGACATATCGATACAGGAAAATGGCCCAGAATGAGTTTACAGACTTTGGAATGCTCCAAATTAACTGGCTTTGGCAATTTATTTTTATTTTATTTCCTATTATACTTCTTTGGGGCCTTGAATTGGCATACATCATTAGTGGAGGAACAGGACCTTCAGACTTTTTGAGTATAACCTGGATCTTTGTTTTTATATTTCTCTATTTTTTCAGCTTTAAAGCGTATAGAAATCCTAATCTTTTTCAACATGTGCCTCTGAGCGCTCAGAAGGAAATTGGCGTTCGAAATAATAGAAAAGAAAATCATCCATGTACAGAAGAGAACAGCACAAAAATAATTTCAGAAATGGAAAAGCAGCAATTCTATTTAAATGAAGAATTGACTTTACATTCATTTGCTAATGAAATTAATATGTCTGCAAGATTAATTTCGTCTTGTATTAATAAAAATATGGGGCATAATTTTAATGAATGGGTAAACAATTATAGAGTAGAAAAAGCGCTTCAGATCATCAAATCGGATGAAAAAAATATGCTTTCAATCGAGGGTATTGGAAGTGATTCCGGGTTTAAATCGCGTTCTGCGATGTACGCTGCTTTCAAGAAAAAATTAGGGCATTCTCCAGGTTATTACAGAAAAAATTGATGTCCTGAATCCTGTAATCGGTAAGAATTTTGTCCTGATTTTTGTAAATACGACCTAGGTTTGTCCTACATCCTGTATCGAGTACATGCTTCATTTTTTTAGTGTTTCAATAACGAATAGTTTCGATATGACATTCTTAACTACAAGAAGTTGAATTCTAAAATTATAACGATATGAAAGCACTA
>Ga0209633_10006273_pt1 | contig 10207 bp, 14 predicted proteins | sample Cruoilmetagenom1_FD_187290 | JGI IMG/M metagenome (GOLD analysis project Ga0209633, IMG submission 187290) | Oil polluted marine microbial communities from Coal Oil Point, Santa Barbara, California, USA - Sample 1 (SPAdes) (version 2) | ecosystem: Environmental > Aquatic > Marine > Oil seeps ... | reverse complement strand
TGTCTCTTTATTCAATGTCATATCTGTATCAATTTCACCGCTAAGCGTCTGTTTAGGTAAGAAGGCTGCATCGTCTATCGTTGAATCTGATGCTGCTGTAACAGGCTCAGAAAGGGTACCCGTTGTTGTCGTTGTATCTCCAGTGATAGTTACGCTTGATGGTGTCTGATTAACAGTAGTATCTCCGCATCCTGTCATGGCTGCGATCACTGCCGCTGAAAGTGCTATAGTTTTCAAGTTTGTCATTTTTATTTCCTTAAACATTATTTAAACCTTCCTCGGTTTTGTTTGCGCAATAGTGACAAGTTTTGATAACACAACAGTAACACAGTGGTAACATTTATGTTACTGTTTATAAGGAGAAAAAGTCATAAAAAATCGTATATATATGTAAGGAAAGAGAACGGTATAAAGTCAAGATCCCAATCTTTTAGGATTGAGCCTCGCGTCGTTTGTAATCAATTTGTTATCTAGATAATATAAGATGTGCTTGTCTCATGAGAGATAAATACAAATGAAAGGAAAAAAATGAAAGTAAGTAAATTACTTAAAAAAGTAGCCAAAAAAGATGGTAAATGCTCAATCGCATCAAAAGCCATTGTAAAACTTAAAGACTCAAAAGAGTTCTCTTATCTAATTGATCCAACAAGAGCATAGTTGCTCCTGAAACCTATCACGCTTAATTGTTCCCAAAAGGGTTCATTCCACCCATCATTCCCATTGCTTGAGATTTTTTATTATCTTCAGCCATTTTATTGGCTTCATTCATTGCAGACATAAGCAGTATTTGTAAATATTCTTTATCTTCAAGTAAAGAATCATCTATTGTTAGATCTATGACTTCACCGGCACCATTTGCAGTAAGCTCCACAAGACCGCCACCTGCTTTTGCCGTAAACTGCACATTTTTAGCCTGTTCTTGTATCTCTTTGGCTTTTTCCTGCATCTCTTCGACCATTTTACCCATGTTGCCCAGATCCAAACCTTCAAACATTATTCTAATCCCTCAAATTCTTCAGCAATACTGTTGTCATCATCAAGAATGACAATTTTAGGTAAATGGGCATCTGCCTCTTCTTCGTTCATTGTCGCATAAGCGATAATGATGATCTTATCACCTTTATGTACTTTTCTGGCCGCTGCACCATTTAGACAGATATCTCTTTTTCCTGCTTCACCAGGAATGATATAGGTAGAAAAACGTTCCCCGTTGTTCACATTGACGATATCGATCTTTTGTCCGACACGCATACTGGCAGCATCTAAAAGCTCTTGATCAATAGTAATTGAGCCTACATAATTCAAATTTGCATCTGTTACGGTAGCTCTATGTATTTTAGAATAAAGCATTGTAATGTTCATAATTTTGTTCCTATTTATAAATTATTGGGATTATACCAAAATCCTCTATATAACACTATTATACTTAAAATTGTGAGGAAATTGAGATAGCAGCCCTAAAAAATCAGGATAGAGCTGCTTAAAATAGTCGAGAGACTACTATTTTACTAGGGATGCTGGAGATATTGGATCTCCCCACATCATATCAGGGATAACAAATTCAGAAACTACATTTCCCCCGATAATATGTTCATCAATGATCTTGTTAATTTTCTCTTTTGTTAAGCTAACATACATCACATGCCCTGGTTCTACTAACATGATCGGACCATTCGCACAACGATTCATACATCCTGTTTGTATAGGTGTTACTGTACCGATAATACCTTTTTCCATCAATCTCTGAGCAAGGTGTTGAAAAAGTTCTTGTGATTCTTTGTCATCCGCTTTTACACAAGATGGCTTTGGCATTCCCGGAGGTGCTGACTGCTGACATTTGAAGATGTAAAACGCTGGTTGTGGTATACCTGGAACCATATATAATCCTTTAGATTTTAATTGGGAGTATTTTACTCTGATTTACTTAATCCTAGTTTAGAAGACTTTGTTGACGCATATCAACCATTTCCCATCTCACTTAGATTATAATTTAAAATATTTCAAAAGGACAACTATGCATTACCCTGACTTTTATACACAAATATCCCCTATTAAACTCTATGACCCATTAAGTGACTTTCTTGGGGCCTTTGAAAAAGGTGAAGTAGAGATATCCTATCTTGACTGCGTAAAATTGGCAGGACACTCCTGTCCTACAGTAGCAGGTGCTTACCTTATGGCACAAGAAGGGTTAAGCGCACTGTATGAAGGAGAACGTCCGGTCAGAGGAAACATTAAAGTAGAGATGAAAGAAGATGAGAAAGAAGGCGTTACAGGGGTTACCTGCAACATCATCTCTTTCATCTTGGGTGCCAGTGGTGTAAACGGATTTAAAGGTATACAGAGAAACTTCTCCAGAGATAATCTTGTATTTTATCATGCACCTATCCCTACAGAAGTAAGACTCACCAGGTTAGATACCAAACAAAGTGTGAATCTCTCTTATGATCCCTCTTCCATCAAAGCTGATGAAAAAATGATGCCACTCATGGGCAAGAACTTAAAAGGACTTGCCACAGAAGAAGAGAAAAAACTGTTTCATGCCCTTTGGCAGGCAAGAGTTGAAGAGATTCTTTTAAGCACAAAGATACACACGACACTCGTGAACATCACAAAAGATTAGATGATGTGTATTTCAAACACTATAAAAAGGTAACATTCTGAATAAAATATTTTTAGATACCAAAGGGTTACAACATCCTGATCCCCTGAAAAAAGGCATGACAATCCTGCACGCCTTAAAGCATGATGAGTACCTCTATATGTTACATCATAAAAACCCTATCCCCTTAATTGATTTTGCAAAAGAGCAAAATTATCAAGTCATCTATTCAAAAGATGACAAAGAACAATGGCATATACTGATATCAAGAAATACAGAGATCGATCTAAATAATTTTCTCTCTCTTTCATAAAAGTAGATAAGAATTCATGGTCAATTCATTCCTGTCAGATATACTGTTATACTAATATTATAATTCTTATAACTAAAGGAATACAATGATAGAAACCAAACATGTCTCCAAAGTCTATAAGATGGGGGAACTTGATCTTGAAGTCATCAAAGACCTCAATATCTCCATTGGTTCTGGTGAGTTTATTGCTATTGTCGGTCCAAGTGGGAGCGGTAAAAGTACTGTGCTCAATATCCTTGGAGGGCTTGACATCCCAACATCTGGTGAAGTGATTGTGGACTCGATCAATATCACTGAACTGGGCACCACTGCCCTTGCCCTTTTCCGAGGTGAAAAGATCGGTTTTATTTTCCAAAGCTTTAACCTCATCCCTGTCCTTTCTGTCTATGAAAACATCGAGTATCCTCTCATCATGATACAGCATCTCCCTTCCCAGGAACGAGAGAAACGTGTGTTAGAAGTACTGAAAGAAGTAGATATGCTTGATCAAAAAGAGAAATACCCTGATCAGATCTCAGGGGGACAAAAACAAAGAGTAGCCATTGCCCGAGCACTTGTCACCAATCCCAAAATTGTATTTGCAGATGAACCTACTGCCAATTTAGACAGTAAAACAGCCCACCGCATCATTGAGCTTATGCACAAGATTAAACAAGACTACAACACAACCTTTGTCTTTGCCACACATGATGAAAAGATCGTATCCTCTGCTGAAAGACTCATCACCCTTGTTGATGGGCAAATCACAGAAGACAAAAAGGTTACACTATGAAGAATATCATCAAAATTGCCTTTCGAAACCTAAAAAGAAGTTCAAGAAGAACTTTGCTTACTGCTGCACTCATCACCATTGGTGTCATCTTTGTATTAGTATATTCTGCACTTTCAAGCTCTTTTAAAGCCTATATGGTCGGAGAGATAACAGACTCTATGATGGGACATATACAGATACATAAAAAAGGATACATCGCTTCAGTTGATAATCTCCCACTTGACAAAAACCTCAACAGTAAACAAATAGATAAAGTGCTTGAACTATTAGACAACAACCCTTATGTAGAAAGCTATACCTTCCGTATCAAACTGGGAGGCATGTTCTCCAACTATGTCTCTTCAACCAACATACGACTCAATGCCATTGACCCTGAGACAGAACGAAAGACACTTCCCCTATTTGAGACAAGAATTCAAGAGAGTGAACCTCATCTGCTCAAGGAAGGTGAAATGCTTATCCCCGAACTGCTGGCAAAAGGTATGAATGTCAAAAAAGGAGACACTGCCGTCTTAGTTGTCAACAACCAACAAGGCTCTGTCAATGGACTTAATCTCTTGGTTGCAGGTATTGTAGAACCTATCTCTGGGCCAGGAGGAAGAGATGGCTACTTTCATATAGAAGATGCGAAAAAGATCCTTCGTATCACGGAAGCAGAAGTTTCTGAGATCGTCATACGTATCAAAGATGTTTCCAAACTTCAAGCAGCGATGAAAAGCATGCAAAGTTTAGCCCTCATCAAAAACCAAAAAGAGAAACCTGTCTTTGAGATACATGCATGGACCAAGCTCAGTCCTTTCTACAACATCATTAAAATGCTTAACCTTATGGATATCTCTATCAAGATCATTTTGATCTCTATTGTTCTTATCTCTATTTTAAATGTCATGATCATGTCTGTTTATGAACGTATCAAAGAGATCGGGACTATCGCTGCCATGGGAACACCTCCATCAACCATAGTCAAACTCTTTTTAACCGAAGGATTTATGTTAGGTGTCTTTGGTGCCATAGTAGGGAGTATTATCTCCTTTATTATTGTAAAGGTCATTGATATGATTGGTATCAGTTTTGCCTTTGGAAGACAGAGCGAACTGGTGCTTCACCCCTCTTTAGCCATGAGTGATATTCTCTCTGTAAGTATTATCGTCATTATTATTGCCCTGATCGCATCTATCTCACCGGCATTCAAAGCAGCTAAGCTCAACCCTGTTGATGCCTTAAGACAAAATTAGGAGAAACCATGAAAACACTATTACTATTATTCAGTACACTGTCACTCTTAAGTGCCAATACCCTACTTGAAAAAATAGACAGGAACCTGCAACCTACCTCAAGTGAAAGTTATAAGAAACTCGTCAATATAGAACCCAACGGAAGTAAAAAAACATTTTTACTTTACCAGGCAAAAAAAGGAAAAGAGAAAATGGTTGCTCTTTTCCTCGAACCAGAAAGTGAGAAAGGAAGAACGACACTCAGACGGGGAGACAATATGTGGCTCTATATCCCCAATGTCGGTAAGCCTATCCGTATTGCTTCTATGCAATCTGTGGTAGGTGGAGTATTTAACAACAGTGACATCATGCGCCTTGACTTCTCTGCTGAATACAAAGTCACAGGGCAGAAAGAAAATAGTAGCTCCTATACATTGACCCTCAAAGCAAAAAATGACACTGTTGCCTACGACAAGCTCATCATGACCGTAGACAAAAAAAGTCTCACTCCCAGAAAAGTGGTCTGTTACGCATCAACGGGTATGCTGATCAAAACACTTACCTACAAAAATATTAAAAAGTTTGCTCCGGGAATCGTTAGACCTGCTGTTGTTGAGACGGTCAGCCCTTTTTATAAAGGATATAAGTCTATTATGGTGTATGGGAAGATCACACCCAAGAAATTTGCCAATGAAGTCTTTACCCTCGATAAGATATCCAAAGTGGGCACACTGAGAAGATGATACGTCTATTTTTTGCTCTACTGGCTTTCAGTCATATCTATGTCTATGCAGATGACTATAGTTTTGATATGGAAAGCATAGAAACCAAAAGTTTTGAGTATTCAGGATATCTGCGTTCTGAGTACAAATACCAAAACCTCAATCAAGACTCCCCCTTGTACACACTGCTTGGACGAACGGACAGCACACAAAACACCTCATTAAATGAAGCACTCTTTCGATTTACACATTATAAAGATGATTTCAAACTCATTGGCTCACTTTCAGCCAGATATGCAAATATTGATGGAACGGATGAGAGTCTGTTTACCGTCTATCAACTCTACGCCAGCAATACACTCTCTGTCAACCATTCTATAGATGTGGGTAAAAAAACACTCAAGTGGGGGAAAGGGTATTTCTTCAACCCTGCTGCTTTTCTTGACAGGCCTAAAGACCCTACCCAACCTGAAAATGCCTACGAGGGATATGTGATGGCTAACTATGCCTACAACAAAAGTTTTGAAGGAGCCCTTCAAAATCTCAAACTTGATCTTATCTATATGCCCACCACCAGCTCTGTCAATGATGATTTTTATCCTGCTGCTTCAAGCAACTTGGCCTTAAAGCTCTATTTTCTTTATCTTGATACCGATATAGAGTTTATCTATCTTTACAACGATCAACTCAATGACAAGTTAGGATTCACCTTCTCTAAGAACCTTCTCCCCCATTTTGAAATACATGGAGAGGCTGCAAAAGAGATATCGGGATACCATTCCTACCTTTTGGGGTTAAAGTATGTCACCCAAAGTGATATCACCATTATAAGCGAATACTATTATGATTCTGATGGTCTCACAAAAGAGGAGATACGCTCCTCTATCAAATTATTGGCTTTCCCCGGAAAAAGTTATTTTGTCAATAAATTCTCAAAAAAAGAACCCTTTGGATTTGTCTACTCTTCTGTCTATTTTAGAGATATGCTCAATACTGAAGATCACAGTCATTTAGATACCCTGGGATTTATCTATACCTTTAAAAATAATATAGAGATAGACTTTTCTTATAACCTAAACAGTGGAAGTAAAGAAAGTGATTTTGGAAAAAAGATGGTAAGTGATTTTGCCTGGCTGAAAGCAACCTGGTACTTCTAATGTTTGTTTCTGTAGGGTGTTGTCTCCAGACAACACCAATTAATATAAAATGTGCAAAACGGTGTTGTCGGGAGACAACACCCTACGCGAATAGCTTATATATTTAAAAGTTCCCGTACCACTACCCTGTCATCAAAAGGATGTTTTACCCCTTTGATTTCCTGATAATCTTCATCCCCTTTACCAAGAATAAGAAGTACTTCATTCTCTTCAAGGGCGTCAAGAGCCAACTTAATAGCAAGTCGTCTATCTGGACAGGCGGTGACATGATCTTTACCATGTAGCCCCAGCAAAATATCTTCAAGGATCATTTCAGGCACTTCGTCACGCGGGTTATCACTTGTCACATAGATTTTGTTAGCATATCTGCCTGCAACTGCACCCATACGAGGTCGCTTCTCTTTATCTCTGTTCCCGCCTGCACCAAAGACAACAGAAATGTCTCTGTCTTTCATCGATTCAAGTACCGCGTGCATACCATCATCTGTATGTGCAAAATCTACGATGACCAGTGGATCACGAGAGACCACTTCCATACGTCCGGAAACACCGGCAAAGTATTCTACCACTTCACAGATCTCTTCAATGTTTCTACCCGTGAGCATCTGAACAGACCCAATGGCTGCCATAAGATTAAAAAGGTTAAAAAGTCCTACCATTGGAGAGTGGAATGTTGCTTCTGTACGTAAATGTTTGATACCTGCCGTAATACCATGTAAGAGTGAAAATGCCTGTACTTTAAAGGTTGCCGGTTCATCCACACCATAACTCTGTGCACCTATAGGATTATAGGTAATATTTTTAAGATCATCTTTGTTCAGAAGTTTAGGTGATTCATCTGCAAAAAAGAGACTCTTCACCCGTCTATACTCCTCCACAGTACCATGATAGTCCAAATGATCAGAAGTGACATTGGTATGCACTTTCAGTGCAAATTCAAGTCCCTCAATACGCTTTTGGTCTATCGCATGAGAACTGACTTCCATAATGAAGTAATTACACCCCAAGTCCATAGTCTGCTTCATATTGTGCAAGGTTTCCAGGATAGAAGGAGTCGTCATACTTTTATCTTCTATACGCTTCTCCTGGGCAAATAGACCTCTTGTTCCCTGTAAGGCAGGTTTCTCATCAAGATCCAGTAGAAAAGAGTATATGGCTGCTGTTACGGTCGTTTTACCATTGGTTCCGGTAACACCCACAACTTTCATCTTCTGAAGATCCCAAAATGTAATGAGTTCTTCTACTGATAGCATGGGAGGTTTAGGATCTAACTTATCATAATACGCAGTGTTTTGGGCTGTTTTAAGAAAAAGTGTTGCTTCATCAAGTTTACTTGTATCATCACTAAGAAAGTGATAACCGTCTTTTTGAAAGTCTAATTTCACTCTTTAATACCACTCACAACATGATAAAGGGCAAGTATCTCCTGGTCATTCCCAAACAGGCTTATTGAGGCATCAAGATACCCCAAAGCCATCTCATCAAAGCCCTCTTCTGACAACTGTTTCACAAAATGCATAAATTCATCTTTATTGCTGATCACTACTTTGGTTGAGAACATGATATCCTCAAAAGTTTTTTTAAAAGACCCTCTGACCTTTACCAGCTCCATAAAGTCACTGTAACGGATGCCGTCACCATATTCTACTTGCTCTTCCATAGGTTGAAGCAAAAGTTCTTCCAATTGATGTTTAGAAGTGTCTAATGTCTCAAGAAGCCCGTCTATAATATCTACAGCATTTTCTTTTTCACTCTTGATCACCTGATAATAATCAAATAAAGCCTGTGCTTCTTCTCCACTCTCTATGCCCAGATCACTCAAATAAACACCTACCTTTGCTTCGTCCAAAGAGGGATAATCTTTTAAAATGAGTCCATAACTTCTCAAAGCATTGACAAAGTCTCCCTTCAGAAACTCATGTTCGGCTCTTTGCAGCAACAGATCTTGGCTTATTTTGCTCATATTAACCTAACTGATCCAATTTGTCTTCAAATCCGGCAGGGACATTCATCACTGTTATCTCCGGATGTATCAATGTTTGCATTTGTCTCTCTACACCAAACTTAATAGTAGTACCCGAAGAACCGCAGCCTACACAGGCACCCTGAAGCTGCACATAGACTTTCCCGTCTTTAATAGCGATCAAAGTAATATCACCTCCATCAAGCTTAATGGAAGGTCTTACTTTTTCTATCACACTCATTACTGCCGGTTCTAACTCTTCATCTGAAAATGGTATCAATCTATATCCTTACATTTACATCACGCATTGGATGTCTTATTCATATTAGTATAGCAAAATCATAGTAAATTTTCCTACTGTTTGCTTTAATTGAGTTATACAGTAAAAGTGTTATTTTGTCAATGGTAAAAGGAAGGTTTGTGTAAAAAGATTTTGAATGGTGAAGAGGAAGTATTCAAGGCAAAGCCTTGAAATACGGGAACTGCAGTGACAATTATATAAGTTCTATAATTGCCATAGGTGCTGCATCACCTTTTCTCATACGTGTTTTAATAATTCTTGTATATCCACCATTTCTATCTGCATACTTTGGTGCGATTTCGTTTACAATTGTATTTGTACACGCTTTGTCCTGTAACATTGCAAAAATTGCTCTATGCGCATTGAAATCAGCAGTCGATGCTTTTGTGATCAATTTTTGATAGTAGCTTCTAAGCTCTTTAGCTTTTGGCAATGTAGTCTCAATTCTACCTTCTTTTGTCAAAGCAATAGAAAGGTTTTTAAGAAGCGCCGCTCTGTGAGAAGACGTTCTGTTTAATTTACGGTAACCATGCTTATGTCTCATGTCTGTCCTTTATCTATACAACTATGCTTTAAGTTGTTCTATTTTCTTCACAAGATTAATTCTTGTCACATCTGCGAGTTCAAATTCCGTACCAAATCCATGCTCTATAAGACACTCATTGATCTCATCTAAAGATTTTTTACCAAGATTCTTGATATTCTTGATCTCATGTTCACTCATAAGTACCAATTCACCAAGGAATTTCATACCTGCTCTGTCGAGTGAGTTAAATGATCTTGCACTAAGCCCAAGACTATCTACTGTCTGCATAAAAGGTTTGAGTTCAGAGTCATCACTGTTTCTTTTTATCGGTGCTGTACTGATGTCCAGGTCAAGTACCGTATTAAAAACAGAAAGTTGCTTATTCATCACTTCCAATGCATTCGTAAATGCTTCAACCGGACCAATTTGACCATCAGTTTGAATGTCAAATGTGATCTTTTCGAAGTTAGGATTATCTTCAACAAGTACAGGTTCGATCTTATAATTTGCCTTTCTTACCGGAGTAAAGAAAGCATCAAGAGCAATACTGTCACTTTCAACATCATCTCTAAGGTCTTCACTTGGTACATAACCAATACCTTTTGAGATCACCACAGTAAAGTTAAGTTGAGCATCT
>Ga0209633_10006272_pt1 | contig 10208 bp, 12 predicted proteins | sample Cruoilmetagenom1_FD_187290 | JGI IMG/M metagenome (GOLD analysis project Ga0209633, IMG submission 187290) | Oil polluted marine microbial communities from Coal Oil Point, Santa Barbara, California, USA - Sample 1 (SPAdes) (version 2) | ecosystem: Environmental > Aquatic > Marine > Oil seeps ... | reverse complement strand
CCGCCCATGCCAGGCCCGATTACTTCAGACGATCGTTGGGCGCGCTAACAAACGGCGTACGGCGGCGGGACGTGCGTCCCGCCGCCACACCGCACACGTTGGCTTCTACACCCCTCCGGCGCTCGAGGGAAAGCGCAACGGCCGTGCCACGAAGGGCTCTCTCGGCACCTTGCGTGCCGTCAGACCGTTCTGATTCAGGCGCCAGAAGAAGTGGTTGAACCGATCCTCTCCGAAGAACGGCTCGCCATTGAACGACATGGTCGGCACACCGCCCTGTCCCGTCGCCTGTAGCTCCGTAGCATTCTGTGCCCAGACGTCGTCGTACTTCTGCGGGTTGGCCTGGATGTCCTTGATCACCTCGGCGTAGTTCATCCCGATGCTGTTCACGGCCGCCTCGACGTGGAAGGGCCACTCGCCGAGCTCCGCTCTGGCCCCGAAGATCAGCGGCGACACCGCAAGGCAGTATTCCATCGTCTTGCCCTCCAGCTGGGCGGCGGCGGCCAGCCTGACCAGCCATGCGATGTACGGCTGCTTCTCCATCGGTGCGACCGCTCCCGACGATTTGCCGGGCGGGTATACGTCCTGCAGGATCGGATCCGGGTTCCACATCCGGAACGGGATCCCCTCGTACTTCCCCACTCGGTGGGCGTCGAGCCCCCCGGAGTAAGGGAAGTAGTACCACCGGCCAGTGAGTGAGGACTGGCCGCCCTTGTGCCGTGTGCGCGCGGCGATCGGGAAGATCACCTTGATGTTGACGTTGACGTTGTAGTTCGAGTGCAGGTAGGCCAGGCGAAACAGGGACAGGTAGCTGTAGGGGCTACGCATCGAGTAGAAGACGTCGACCTCGAGCGGGTGTTCCTCGACGACGACGTCCCTGAGCGGAGCAGGGAACTTCTTCTGCGGCTTGTGATAGCCGTCGTCGTAGTGAGTCCACACCCAGGGGGGGTTCTCCGAGGGCGGAGGGGTCGTCACGTCCGGGACCGGCGGCAGGTCTGGCACCACATCCCGGGCTCCTGGGGCCTCGTAGGAGGAGTCGAGATTGTCCCAATCCGGCTCCTCGGTGGAACCCTCGGGCGGTCTGGTATCTGGCTCTAGACTCATTGCTCCTCCTCCAGTTTCGGCGCCCTCGGCGCCGCTTGCTTCGGCGCCTTCAGCGCCGCCAATCCAAGAATGACCGTACGCCCCCTGCAACGGGTGTGTCTATCCATTCCCGGCATGAATCTATCTCTGCCACGGTGGCGACGCCGAACCACGTCGAACCCCGATAGACGAGGCAGACCGCCTGGGTAGGACGACCGGCCGTGTTGTCATCCGCACAGAGTGGCGGGCACGGGCGGCGATTGGCGTCAGCGACCCCCTTGGTCCGGTAGCCGGATCGTCGAGATGGCGCGCCGCTGGGCGACTTCAGGTGTCGTGGAGCTGGGTGGCGATTGTGTCGAGGAGCTGGTCGGCGATGTTAATCCCACATGCCTTGTCGAGTTCCCGGATCCCGGTAGGGCTGGTGACGTTGATCTCCGTCAGGTAGCCGCCGATCACGTCGATCCCGCCGAAGAGCAGACCCATCTCCCGGAGCAGCGGACCGACCTCTGCCCTCGAGCTTCTTGGGCCAATCCAATTGCCGGTAGCCGAACGACCGCCCGCCGGGTATTCATGGAAGCTGGACTTGTCCATTCCCTCGCAGCTCGCGCCTACCCGGGAATGCATCTGGCAGTCCCGCGGTACGAACACGAACTCCTGCGCGTACTCGGCCACGGTCCTTCCCGCCACCCGGACAAGAATGAAGCAAGCCTCGACACCTGTTCGAGATAGCATGGTGGACAGTCAGATGGGAGACGAGAACGTGATCGCACAATTCCGACAGTGGTTCGTCGACGGGATTCTTGCCCAACCCTCGGTTGACGATGTCGAGAGTTCTGTTGAGGCAGCTCAGGTAACGGGTTGGCAGGTCCTTGCCGCCGTGATCGTCCTGATCGCTGCGTATCCGCTCGGCCGCCTGGTGCAGCGGCTGGCCAAGCGTGCCTTCCACAAGGCTCCCAACGTGCCACCGGAGATCGTCTTCGACGTTTCCCGAGGCGCCCGCTACCTCATCTACCTCATCGCGGCTGCCATCGCTCTCGTGCTGGTCGGAGTAGGTAGCAGTTGGGTCGCAATCGTCGTTGTTGCGGTTCTCTTCGTGGCGGCGCTCATCGCAAGACCCCAAATCCAGAACACGTCCGCCGGACTCGTGCTCACGGTGCGTCCCTCCTTCGGTGTCGGCGATCAGATCGAAGTCATGGACACTCGCGGTACGGTGCTCCAGATCGGCAGCCACAGCACGGAGCTGGAGTCCGTTGATGGCGTGACAAGCTACATTCCGAACACAAAGATGCTCGGTGAAATGGTGCACGTGTACACCACATCTGACGCGCGTCGCGCCCAGTTCGATATGAGCTTTGCGGCCGGGACTGATATCGCCAAGGCACTCGGAATCACTTCGAGAGCACTCTCGACCGTAGAGGGGGTCCTCTCCGACCCGGCGTCTGAGGTGCTGGCTACCCGGCTGGACCAGGACGCGATGATCGTCACGGCCCGCTTCTGGTACTCGTCGAAGCTGAAAACAGATATCGGCCCGGTCTCTGCAGCAATACTTGCGGTACGCAATGCCCTCGATGACGCTGACATCGAACTCGGTGGAGCAACCACAGGACTCAACATCACCAAAGAAGCAGCACCTTCGGACGACGCTTCACCCAACTAATAGAACCGAAATCGCGACGTAGCTGTCCCGGCACCCCTCGGCGCCTCAGGGCTATCAATATGCCGGTACTGGATAGCTGCGGGCGTACGTCGTCGATATGATTGAAACCGCGACGGGGATTCATAGGGAGGCCCGGCATTGAGGAAGGCAGACTTTCATGGTCAGCAAGGATGATCCGACGCGGGACGACGGATGGGCGGATGCAGACGTTGCAGTGCCGGATGATGTCGTAGCTGCTGCGCAGGCCGACGCTGGTACTCCCGCAGAGTCCAGGACTGGTCGACCGGCCTGGGCGAACAAGTTTGTCTGGGCGTCGTTGTGGAAGGTCGTCGCGGTTGGCCTCGTTCTGACCGTCTCTCTGATGGTTGTGTGGCGGACGCAGACGCTGATCCGCATGCTGGCTGTGTCGGCGTTCTTCGCTCTTGCGATGATCCCGGCGGTCAAGTACATGCACGAACGCTGGGGGTGGAAGCGCGGCGCGGCCGTCGGTGCTATCTACCTCGGGTTCGTCGTGTTCATCGTCGCGCTCGTGGCGTTCATGATCCCCGCAGCCGTCGATTTCGCCGACGAGATATCTGGCAGCGGCGGGAGCTTTGCGGACACGATCAACGGCTACAGCCAGGACCTGATCGGTCGAGACGTCGTCAACCAGGAGACGGGTACCGAAACCGGCGAGGCAGCAGGCGAAGGGATCTCCAAGTTCGCTGACAACATTGCTGGAATTGCGATGTCAGGGATCGGAATGCTCTTCAACCTCGCAACGGTGCTGATGTTCACGTTCTACATCGCAGCAGACGCACCAAGAATCGAACGGGCGTTCCTGTCGCGTGTTCCTCCGAACCGGCAGAAGGTCTACGGGTGGATCTGGGATACGGCGATCGAGCAGACCGGCGGCTACTTCTACTCCCGGATGCTGCTGGTGGTGATCAACGGTGGTTTGTTCTTCGTGGCGATGCTTCTTGTCGGTATGCCGACGCTCTACGCCATACCGTTGGCGATCTTCGAGGGATTCGTCGCCGAGTTCATCCCGGCAATCGGGACGTATCTCGGTGCTGCTATTCCGATCCTGCTTGCCCTGGTTGTGCTCGGTCTCCCCGAGGCGCTGATCTTGCTTGTGTGGGTGTTGATCTATCAGCAGGCGGAGAACTACTGGCTGTCGCCGAAGATCTCATCAAACACGATGGAACTCAACGGTGCGGTTGCGTTCGGCGCGGCACTGGCGGGTGGCGCGATCGCCGGCCCGATGGGGGCGTTCGCCGCCCTGCCCATCGCCGCGCTGATCACGTCGATCATCAAGAACACGGGAAAGAGCTACGACGTCGTATACCAATCTGCGTACGACTCCCCCGACGACAACCCGGACACCCAACCGGCGACCTCCTGACCAGGAGTTGTCGAATGGCCGTTTCGGGCCGAGAGGAGACAAGGAAGAGCCGGGGTTGGCGAGTGCGCTAGGGACGATGGAGGGTCGATGTCGGTGATCGTGTACATCGCAGTCTCTCTTGTGGGGTTCGCTCTCGTCCAACGCCGCCTTGCGAAGTCTCCTATCACCGGCCCGATGGTCTTTGTCGCGCTTGGCTTGGTCGCAGGTGCGAGTGGGTTCGGGATTATCACTGCCAATTCGGATCAGACGGTTGATGTCGTCAACGTCGTGTTCCAGGGGACACTCATTCTTCTCCTGTTCACCGACGCGGCGGCCCTCCACTTCTCGTCGTGGAAGAAGGACGCGGATCTCCCGGGACGTCTCCTCGGTATCGGCCTGCCGCTCACGATCGGGCTTGGAACGGTCTTCGCTGCGCTGCTCTTCACCGATCTCAGCATCTGGGAGGCCGCAATCATCGGCGCGATCACCGCACCAACCGACGCGGCACTCGGCCAGGCTGTGATCTCGAACCCCCGAGTTCCCGAACGCATCCGCCAGGCCCTCGATATCGAATCCGGTCTCAACGACGGTGTCAGTTTCCCATTCGTACTGATCTTCATCGGGCTCGCCGGACCAGACCAGGGTCCCGGTGTTGTCGAGACGTTCGCCGTCGCCATCGGCGTCGCGGTTCTCGTCGGGATCGCGGTCGGTGTGGTTGGCGGCAAGCTCGTGGTGATTGCGAGCAATGCAGGGACAATGGGACACGCATGGAGCGGCATCGCCGTCGTCGCGCTTGCCACCACCGCCTTCGTCCTCTCCGATGCGGGCGGCGGCAGCGGCTTCATCGCGGCGTTCGTAGGCGGCCTCGCCTACGGGGAAGCAACCCGCGACCAGATCAAAGAGAGCGAGGTCCTCGCCGCCAACCTCGGACTCGGCCTGACCCAGGTGAGCTTCCTGCTATTCGGAGCACTGGTACTCGAACCAGCCCTCGGAATGATCACATGGAAGGTCGTCGTGATGGCCGTCCTGTCACTCACACTCGCACGGATGCTCCCAGTGGGGGTCGCGATGATCGGGATGAAACTCAACCGCGTCACCATCCTCTACATGGGATGGTTCGGACCCCGGGGTCTTGCCACGATTGTGTTCGCTGCGCTCGTCGTCACCGAAGCCGACCTGCCAGGAACCGACACGATCAACGTGGTGGCAGCATGCGTCGTCGGTCTGAGCGTGCTGCTGCACGGCCTCACCGCCTATCCAGGATCCCAGGCATACGCCAACTGGTATGAATCACACGAAGATCCGACCGACCTTGCAGAGGGCCAGGCCGTCCACCACCACACGTTGAGCACCCGCGCCCGCCACGCGATCGGCAAGGAGATGACGAGCGCGTAGGAGATGCCACAGCGCCTCGACGCCTTCGGAGATGCGAACACGTCTCGGACCGCCCATATCAGCACATCTCGCACTCTCGCCGAAGTGCTGCAATGACCCCCTGGACTCGCGGCACATATGGGCAGGGTGCGTGGCGTCTTGGTATGGTCCGCCCATGTCAAATAGGACGGCACCGAACCTCACTCCGGCAGAAGAGCGTGCCGCTGATCCCGGGCGGCTTGTGTTCCTCACCGATGGCGTCATCGCCATCATTATCACGATCCTGGTGCTCGACATACGGGTCCCGGAACTGGGGTCGGGCCAGTCGCTCGTCGAGTCACTCACCGAGGTACGTCCGACGTTCGTCTCGTTCGTGATCAGCTTCCTGCTCGTCGGGATGTTCTGGACGCTGCACAAACAGACGTTCAATCAGGTGCGCTACGTCGATCACAACTCGATCTGGCTGAACCTGCTGTTTCTCCTTGCGCTGGCGCTAGTGCCATACGCATCCTCGGCGTTGGGCGAGTACCACTCCGAACCGACTGCCCTGTACCTCTACGGTGCCGTCATGATCGCAGCATCACTACTGCGCCTCGTTCTCAACGCCTACTTCCTATCGCATCCCGGTTTGCTGTGGGAGAAGAGCACCAAGGAGAGGCGCCGCCTTACGTCTATGACAAGTTGGGGAGTCATCTTCGTGTATGTGTTGGCGATGGTGGTTGCGGGCTGGAACACGGATGTCAGCCTCGCTCTGTACTTCTCGGTTCCCGTGCTCTACTTCAGCGTCGTTGCTCTCCTGAAGTCCGACGAACGCACCCGGCCAGCAGCCGAACACCTCGACTAGCCGACCAATAGCGGCACGGCGGCAAGGACGCTCGGTCGAGACCGCCCACGTCGACTGCGATATGGGCGGCAGGGATTGTCGGATTCGCCGAGGAAGACGTCCGGCGCGGCGCCAGCCTCACGGATAGGGGCGATGGAGTTCACGAAGGGTCCGCAGACGGGGGGAGCCTGCGGACCCTTCGCCATGTAGCCGGCCGTTGTGGCCTGTTCCTACCGGAAGAACTTGTCTTCGAGGACCCGGCCGAACGCGACGAACTCGTCTGCGTAGACGGCGAGGTGGGTTTCGTCGCCGGATCGGACGTCGAACTTGACGTCGTCGGCGAGGTGCTGGGCATGCCGAGCGAGCCCTCCTGCGTCGAGGTCGGCTAGTTGGTCGATCATCCGCGACTGTTCTCTCTCGTTGTCGTCAACGGTCATCATCTCTGTGGTCCGTCCGAGTTGCTTGTCCACTACTTGTCCACATTCATGCCACGAATCGGCACGTCGCGGCACGCGTCAGCATATGAGCTCGGAGGGGACCGCGCACGAAGAAAACCCTTGGCGCTACTGCGTTTCGCAGCCACACCAAGGGCCCCCATCTTGTGGGCGTTGACGGGCTCGAACCGCCGACCTCTGCCTTGTAAGGGCAGCGCTCTCCCAACTGAGCTAAACGCCCGGACCCAGGAATGCTACCGGCTTGTGGCGCTCACAGCGCACGCGGCAGGTTGAGTGGTGCACCGGAGCGGGTGGTTCGGTCGGTCGTCGTCCTCTGGACCCAACCGGCTGCATCCACCGTCACGTCGCTGTTGTCGCAGCCCCCGGCAGCCCGATCCTGGAAATTCACCGATACGGATCCCACTGCGATCGGTTGATCCTTCTCTCCGACTGCCAGAAGATCGCTCCAGCGCACAGCAACTGGTGGGTGATCACATCGAGCGAACGACTCCGTCCAGACGATCGGCCCCCTCAGGTACTCGCCTCGACTGAAGAGATCGCGCACAACCGTGACCTCGCCCGTGTGAAGGTCCTCGATCGAACCGCGCCACGCATGGAATCCAGCAGGCGCACCATCGGGTGATCTGCCAATGGTCAGACGATATGGACGATGCGGGGACCAGAAGAAGTCACGGGTGTTCACATCCTCCGGTGTTGATGGAAGAGGTGACGGGGATCCCTGGAGCAACGATCCGTCACCGGCAGGTGCATATCCGCCCCAGTTGGCGGCAGCCCGCCCGGGGAATCGGGCGTTGTGCTGTAACCCGAGGTGCGCCCCTCCCCCGCCCGGTTTCACGAAGGATGTCTGCAATGCCCAGAAGTAGAGACGATCAATCGTCGGTGGTTCGATGACCTCGAGCGTGGCCGACACCTCGGTGAGTAACTCCCCGTACGGAAGTTCCCACCACAGGTGGAAGGAAGACGCACCGTTGCCGCTCGGCGGGTCACCCGCTATTCGTGCAACGGGTGCTGCCCTTCCAAGTATTCGATCGAGCCATGACATGACGCGAATGTAGCCGAAATCCGACTCGCTGTCGGTCACGAACAGCGATAGGGTTCCACCTCGATGACCGTCGTCAAGAGCCGCCTGCTCCGATCTTTCTTCCTCGCACTCGGGATCTTCTTCCTGGGACTCGCGTTCGTCGGCATCGTCATTCCCCTCATCCCGACCGTGGGCCCCGTCCTTCTGGCTGCCTACTTCTTCTCGAAGTCGTCCGAGCGCTTCGACAAGTGGCTTGTCGAGAACAAACTCTTCGGTGGCATCGTTCGGGATTGGCGGGCCGGACTCGGCTTCACGATTCGGGCGAAGTCGATCGCCATCGGCGCCATCATCGTGACGTTCACGATCTCGGTTGTGTTTGTCATCGACATCACCATCATCCGCGTCGCACTCATCGCACTGGCGATCTCTCTCGTTGTATACATCGCTCAGCTCCCCACGAAGCGTCTGGTTCCTGCGCCCGCCTGACCAGGAGTCGCGATCGAGTCAGACGTGCTCAGCGAAGAACGCCTCGATCCTCTCCCATGCATCCTCAGATGCGTCCTCATCGAACGCAACCGCCATGAGCGGGCGCCCGATGAGCGCCTTCGAGATCCGGTGGCCTTCAGCCTGATTCATGAACGAATGCCCGGCGTTGGGATAGGTCACGATGTCGTGGGGGACGTCGGTTCCTTCGAGAGCGCGAGAGAGTTTGATTCCGTCACGGCCGATCAGATGATCCTTCCCCCCATATGAAGCGACGACCGGACAGAGGCGCTCTGCCACGTCGTCTCCGGGGAAGATCCCGTAGTTCGCCGAGATGGCCTGTGCGGTTCCTCTCGCCCCGAGCAGAAGGGCGAAGCTGCCACCCATGCAGAAGCCGACAATGGCCACTCGTCGATCATCCACATCTTCACGATCGGCAAGAGAGCGGAGATGCTCTTCTGCTGTGTCGATGATGCTCCCCTCCCCTCGCTGGATCTGCGCCATGGCACGTGCAACACAGGAGATCCGTCCTCCGTCGAGCAGGTCGGGGGCGACGGCAACATAGCCGAGGTCGGCGAACCGGTCGGCGATGCCACGGATGTCATCGTTGAGACCGAACAGTTCATGGAGGACCAGGATTCCCGGGGCCGGAAGGCTCGAGGGAAGCGACTCGTATATCGCAACTCCGTCGACCGCGAGATCGCGTCCGTCCATCGGTCTCCCCTTCTCGTGGCATGCCCGGCTCGCCGTCAGACTACGCCCTCTCCCGGTCAGCTGCCCGGACCGATGGTGGGGAGTTCATCGGGCATCAGCGGGTTGGGTCGATTCCTGTGGTATCGATCGAGGGCATCGGCGTCGCACACCGAACAGAGGTGCACAGTTCGCGTGCCGACGACCGACAGTTGCGTTCCTCTGCTCTTCTCGACGATCGCAAGCGGCACGCTTTGGAGATCATCGCCGTCACACTTCGGGCATCGTGGTGACAGGTCGCGGCCCCATGAAGCGCCACAGGCTCCGCAGGTGACCACGATCCGATCTCCATCCTGAATGCCGGCAAGGTCGTCGGTTTCGCCACATTCAGGACACGACAGGTTCATGGCAGGCTGTTGAGCGCATTGTCGACGGCCCGACCGACAGTGAACGGCAGACCGCCGGTGACGATGGCCGCACCTGCGATCGTGGTCCCGGAAGACATCTCAATCAGAACCGTCACCACCGTGGCGCCGTCAACGTCGCGTGTGTTGACGGTTACGGCATGCGGTGGTGGGAATCCACGGAGGACGGCAACGGCGGACGCCACAGCCCGCGCGAGTCCGTCTGCCCCCGACTCAACAGCAGCTCCCGCCTCGCGACCGGCGTCGTCGAGAGCTCGAACCTCTACGCCGTCGGCGGTCTCCTCGATAGCCAGCTTCGTGAAGTACCCGGAAGGTCTACTCACGTCGATGTCTACGGCGAGATGGGAAGGGGACGGCTCGGCCAGTGCTGCCGGCAGCGTGTCCTCAAGAGTTCGCCCGAGACCGGTCCGCCGCCGACTTCTGTCTTCGCTGGGTAGAGCGCCCCCGAGGGCGATCCGCTCGACCGCCATCTGGATCTCGGCATCCGGGCGGGTTCCGTCGGTCCAGACGCGAATGAATGGAGGTGCGTCTACTCGCGAAGTCACCTCTGCCGAAGCTACCCCTGGCAGCGAACACACCTCGCGGTGCATGTCTTCATCGGTCATGTCGATCCCCCTGATCGAACCCCTACCGGATTGTACCGCGAGAAGGGGTCGATGGGGAAGTCTCAGATCATCGGGCTGACCAGCGACTCGACCATGATGCAGGCATCCATGAGGTAGTTGAATCCGTGCTCATCGAGATAGGTCACCACGTCGTCGCTCTCGGCACCGGGCTGGATCCACACGGTCGTGATCCCCAGTTCGTTCGCTTGCTTGAGGATTCGCAAGGTCCTCG
>Ga0209633_10006271_pt1 | contig 10209 bp, 10 predicted proteins | sample Cruoilmetagenom1_FD_187290 | JGI IMG/M metagenome (GOLD analysis project Ga0209633, IMG submission 187290) | Oil polluted marine microbial communities from Coal Oil Point, Santa Barbara, California, USA - Sample 1 (SPAdes) (version 2) | ecosystem: Environmental > Aquatic > Marine > Oil seeps ... | reverse complement strand
CAGCAGTATAAAATTCTAAAGGTTTTGGCATTTAATTTAATAATTTTGTATTCCTCCTTGAAGACTTAACACCTTAAGATGAGGATATTTTTCTTTAATTTTTAATGTTGCAGTATAACTGGTTATTCCTTTTTGACAAACAATGATATAATTATTATTCGGAATAAGATCTATGTGTTCGAGATTTAATTGCGATAATGATATTTGTTCTTGAATTAAAAAAGGACAATTAACTGTGGCATCCTCAATAACGGAAATAATATATAAGCCCTTTGCTTTTTGATGGTTTTCCTGTCCGGACAAATATTCTGAGCCTTCATCTAACAACCCTCTTAATTCGTTTGCCGTAATGAGCAAGGATGTGTCTTGTACTTCACAAGCAGCATCAAAATAGGGCTCTTGTTCAAAAAGTTGCTGAACCATTGCTTTTGTAAAGACATTTTTCAGCTTCATTTTGTATTGAGAATTCTCTAAACTATTATAGATCAATAACTGATCTATTAATGGTTTTCCAATATGACAAACCAATTTTAATACTTCATTGGCTTGCATCAATCCAATTATACCAACTATAGTATTGAGTGTTCCTATTTCAGAACAATTGGGAATAGCCTCTTGAGAAATTTCAGGAAATGCATCGCGTAAGTTGGCACTGAAATCACCATTTTTTTGAGCTATATTAAAACTTGCAATATAACCGTCAAATTTATAAAGTGATCCATAAATCAAAGCTTTGTTTTTTAATACACAAGCATCATTTAGTAGATATTTTATCGGAAGACTATCCGTACAATCTAGTACAAAATCGGAATCATTGATTGCATCAAAAACAGTTTTTTTTGAAATTGCAGTAGTACAATAACTTACCTTAACAAAAGGTGTAATTTCTTTAATATGATCTGCTAAGACTTCTGCTTTGGGTTTACCAATATCATTCGTTTTATAAAAAACCTGCCTGTGTAAATTTGAATCATCAACTACGTCATGATCTACTAAATGAATCGTGCCAATACCACTTGCAGCTAAGTAGACAGCGGCTACACTTCCCAGACCTCCGCATCCTACAATAATGATCTTAGCCTGCAATAATTTTTGTTGACCGTCTTCGCCAATTTCTGCTAGCGTAGTTTGACGTATATAACGTTGTTGTTTTGTAATTTTCATGAGATCATTTATTCACTAATCTTATTTGAAAAGTTCATGATTCATTTGCAATTCGCAAAATTTCACAGACCCGCCTGCCGGCAAGGCAGAGATTCACAAAGATACACAGCGTGATTTAATCTATTTATAAATTATCAATTCTTTTCCTTTTTCATTTAAGGCGATAAATCCATTTTTAAAAGAATAATATTCGCTTAGGTTTTTTAGATATTGAAAATATTGTATATCTCCAAAGCCATAAACAGTTTCTTTTCGTTGCCAAAACAACAATTCTCTAACAATCATTTTTTTGTTAGAAACTCCCAAACTGATAATTTTCAATATTTTATTTTCAATTTGGTTTAAACCATTTTGACTTGGAAATCGTTCTAAATGTTGATCTATAGCCAATTGAAAATAAGCAAACTTTTGATTTTTATTAAAATTAAATGTGTTATATTTTTTAGGATCATTTTCAACAAATAAATGCCAGCATTGTTCTGCAAAAAGAAAACTATTTCGAGATAATTTTATCTTGTTTTGATAAAGTGATTGATAGGCTTTGGGTGAATAATCTGCTAAGGATTGTAATTTTTCTTTCCCTTTTTCCTTTCCTGTACAAACCAAATAATAATTCACTTTTTTTATATAATATTTCAGTAAATAGGCAGCTAAAGCCATCAGATTCACCTGACAAAATAAATCAAATTCAAACCATAAAACAATTTCATCATATTGAGAAATATCCTCAATTTTGACCAGTTCTTTTATGGTGTTATCATAGTATTCCAATTTAGAAACACCCAATTCCTTTTCAAAGAATTCATATCTTTTTACCCAAAAAGCATCACTCCCCACATCATTTATTACAGGGCCCTCACAAAGCATTTCTCTGCAAACGATAACATCACCTTCAATGTCACTTTGTTTTAAAATTTCTGATGTGCTATCACCATTGAGAATATGTAGTGATTTAACCATTTATCTTTTTTAAAGCATCTTGAAATTCCTCCGGCGTATTTATATTTGCGATGAGTTGATCATCTACTTCAATAATTTCAACATCTGAATTGATCAATACTTTTCTTGGACAGGAGTACCCTTGAGCCAAATAACTTAATAAAACAGGGTAAGCTTTGGGCTCATAAATTGTAATTAATGGTTCTACAAATGGTTTTGATTTTCCTTTAATGGCTGTGGCTATTTTTTTGGGGTTTCTTTTTTGTAATAATAATTTTATCACCTCCGCATTTACAAAAGGTAAGTCAGTTGCCAAGACCAACCATGCTTTATTTGGATTGTACTGAAAAGCAGAACAAATAGCACCAAAAGGGCCTAAACCAACAAACGTATCTCCAATAATTTTATCGCCTTCAATTTTTTGATCTTGAGCAACAGAAACATAGGTTTGCATTAAATGCTCTTCTAATAAATTTACTGCAAAATTGCGCTGCGGTGTACCATAATAATTCAATTCTGTTTTATCTTTACCCATTCTGGTACTTTTGCCACCAGCCAAGACCAATCCTTGAACCGGAGCAATTTTTTCTTGTATGAGATTGTTGATGTGTTTTGAAATAGCATCAATATCATCTATATGATAACATTTTAAATTTTTAATGGAAGGGTATTTTTTTACTAAAAAATCGAAAAATTCAGTATCCTTATTTAATTTTATAACAAATTGAATGCGATTCAATTCATCTAGTCTTTTTAAAACAGAGGCTTCTTTTTGATCATCTAAAATTAAGATTTGTTTTTCACCTTGATAATGATTGCCATTTATAAAAACTAAATCGTATTGAGATAAGCGAATGCGCTCATTGAATTTATTAATTTCTGATGCCGCATTTACGGTAACACTTCCTGAATGATGAAAAGTGAAACTGTCAACAATTGGACTGGAAATTTCATCAGAATGTGAAGCATCAAAATATGCAATTTTCGCTCTTTTTTGGAGATTTTTACTCATTTTTTGAATAAAATCGCTAATTATTGAGCATTTTGTGCCTAATATGGCAATTTCATTAAATGCAAATTTTTCATTTTCTCTTGCCGATAACTTACTGTGTTTTTGATGTTTTGTTTGCATGTTTTTTTTATAAATTCCTGTCATTGCCAAGACCTTAAATAATCTTTAAACTTTTCTTAAAAACAATAGAATGTCTGTGGCAAATATATTCTTGATTTAATTAGGTTCTGAATGACAAAATTATGGATTTTTATAATCTGACTTGCCACCGGTCTTTTCTAACAACATTATATCCTTAATCACCATTTTTTGTGAAATGGCTTTGCACATATCATACACGGTAAGACCAGCCACAGATACTCCTGTTAAAGCTTCCATCTCTACACCCGTTTTGCCTTCCATTGCTACAGAACATAAAATTTCAATATGCTCATTATCTAAAATATTAATGATGATATCCACACCATTTATTGCCAAAGGATGACACATTGGAATTAAATCAGCTGTTTTTTTAACGGCTTGAATTCCTGCAATAATTGCGGTTTGAAAAACCGGGCCTTTTTTAGTGATTAACTCATCACCTTTAAAATGAGTAATGATTTCAGAACCTAAGTACATTAATGCTCTTGCGGTAGCCTTACGTTTGGTGATTTTCTTATCACCCACATTTACCATTTTTGGCTGATTTTGTTTGTTAATATGTGAGAAATTGTCCACGCTATTATTTTTAAATTATGATGTCATATTTAGAGAATTTGTTTGTAACACGAAACAAATTGCTCGAACAGGCTTTATTTTCTATAGGTAATTAAAGGAAAAACCTCTCCTTTTTTAAACTCATTTTTATGATCAGGCAATTCTAAAAAACCATCGGCTTCTGCTAAATTAGCTAAATCTCCTGAACCGTTACCCGTAACCGGAGTTGCATATAGCATACCATTATAGTTTTCTAACTTGACTTGTAAAAAATAAGTAAGTTCAGGTTTGAAAAAATAATCTTCAGACAAAACAGCCTTTTGCCGATTTTCATATTCAATATCTTGTGATTTTTTAAACCAAGGATAAAAATATTTAACACAGCCTACAAATGTAGAAACAGGATTACCAGGAAAAGCAAATACAACTGTATTATTTGCACTCTTTTCACCCTGCTCACTCATACCAAAAGGAACAAGATGTCCAAACCAGAAAGGTTTTCCCGGACGTTGTTTTACCCTATGTAAAAGCTTTTTTACCCCCAATTCATCTAAAACTTCCGGTAAATAATCATATTTACCTTTACTGACTGCTCCGCTAAAAAGCAAGACATCATAAATGGTTAAAAATTGTTCAATTTTTTGCTTTAATAATGTCTTATCGTCTGTTATGTGAGCGGTATCTGCGTCTATTTTTAAATCTTGTAACAAAGACACAAGGTTATAAGAATTACTCCTTCGTATTTGATGAGTTAAAGGTGTTTCTGAAACTTCAACCAACTCATCTCCCGTAGACACTATCATTACTTTAGGTTGTTTTGCCACTTTAACCAAAGATTTTCCAATAGTAGCAAAAACACCTATTTCAGCAGGAGAAATAACAGTATTTTTTTTTAGCAATCGCTCATTATTAGTTCGGTCTGCTCCTTGTAAATGTACATTTTGTAACTGCTTAATATCATCCAATTCAACAGTAGCTTTTCCATTTTTTATACTGATAAGCTCATAGGGAATTACAGCATCAACATTTTTTGGTAGCACAGCACCTGTCATTACTTCAATACAATTCACTGGGTCTTTTAGTGCTAATTGTGCACTGCCCGCAGCTTGTATGTTTTCTATACCAAACACTCTGATCCCTTTTGTAAAAGTGTCATATGAAACCGCTATACCATCCATGCTCACACGGTTAAAAGGTGGAAAATCTCTATCGGCAAAAATATCTTCTTTTAAGATACGTCCTAAAGATTCTAAAAAAGGAATTTCTTCAGTGCCAAAATTTAAAGTCCGGTTTAATATAATTTCTAATGCTTGTTTTGATGTGATCATTTACTGAATTTTGATTCGATTTTTTGTTTTAATTGTTGTCAAATCGACCTAACCCCCAATTGTAGACATACTTTCAGAAACATTATTGTTATTTTTTCTGTTGGCCTCGGCTATAAATCCGTTTTCAGGCTTTTCTTTCACTATAGATAAAAACAATTGTTTAAGATCTTCATTACTTGCTCCTTGACGGATAAAGTCTCTAACATTAAATACTCCATCATCAAATAAACAATTTTTAAACAAACCAGTTGAAGTAATTCTTATTCTGTTGCAATCATTACAAATGGTTCTTGTAAATGCAGGAATAATACCAAATGAACCTTTATAATTTGGAATTTCAAAATTACGAGAAGTAGAAGATTTATCTGATTGTAGCGGTGTGATATTCTTATACTGAGATTGAATTAATTCTAATATTTTAGTGTAGTTCCAAACCTCTTTAGTTGCTCTTTGTCCAACACCATTAAATGGCATTTCTTCTATGAAACGTACCGCTAAATTTTTATGCTTGGTAAATTCAATAAAATCGATAATTTCATGGGTATTTACCCCAGATTGCACTACAGCATTAAGTTTTAATTTAAGCTTGCTTTTTTCTAATGCTTCTAATGTTTTATATACCTCATCAAAAACATCTCTACGGGTAATTTTTGCGAAATTTTCAGAAGATAAACTATCAATGCTCAGATTAATAGTTCCGATTTTTAAGGCTTCTAACTTAGAAATATGCTTGGCAATCAATGCCCCATTTGTAGTGATATTAATTTCATCAAGTTTATCATTAAATGATAACATTTCTAAAAATCCCACAAAATCTTTGCGGACAAAAGGTTCACCTCCTGTTAGTCGTACCTTATTAACTCCCAACTCGCTCAACACACGTGTTATACGATACATTTCTTTATAAGTAAGCAATTCTTTTCTATCAACAATATCAATACCATGGGCTGGCATACAATACTGACAACGCAGATTACAACGGTCTGTTATCGCCAATCGTAAGTATGTTATTTGTCTACCAAACTTATCTGTTAATGTATCCATTCTTATTTTTTAATGGGGACGCAAGTTACGAAGATTTTAAATGGTTTTTTGTTAAACCTATACGGTTTTTAAAACCTCTTATCTCTTTGTTTAATTAATAATATATAAGGTTAGGCTCCAAGCCTTAGCAAGAAAAGTCCTTACTATCGTAATCTAAGTTATACAGTTACAAATATTATAGATTATGAGTCTCACTAATGTGGAAGGTGTTTTTTAGTGGCATGATATAGAAATGCACCAAAAAGTGCTCCTATAAGCACAATAACAATGGCGGCCGCTCCTCTTCCTAAGAGAATAAACATAGGTCCTGGACAAGCACCTCCTAATGCCCAACCGAATCCGAAAATGATACCTCCAAACATATTTCTTTTAAAACCTTTCTTTTTAGGATCTACATGAATTTTATGCCCAAAGTAAGTTTTAATAATGCCTTTTTTAAATAATATCATAAGTATTGAACCCAAAACTACAGCAGAACCAATAACGCCATACATATGAAATGATTGAAATTTAAACATTTCATAGATTCTATACCATGAAATTACTTCGGCTTTACTCAATATAATTCCGAAAAAAACACCAACAATTAAGAATTTTATATTTTTCATTTTTTCAGATTTAAAATATTAAGGGTAATAGCAACCAAGTCATAATTAAGCCGCCAATAAAAAATCCAATTACAGATATTAATGATGGTATTTCTAAATTACTTAAACCAACTATACCATGTCCAGATGTGCATCCACCCGCATAACGTGATCCAAACCCTACCAATATACCAGCTACTATTAAAATAAGAAACCCTTTAAGAGAAAACATGGTATCTCTACTAAAAATTTCATCCGGCAAATATTGAGCTCCGGCATTTTGGAAACCTAAATCAGCTAAATCTTGAACGGTTTGTGGGCTAATAGCTACTACTTCACTAGGTGTAAGCCATTGATAAGTAATAAAACCACCGATAACAGTCCCTAGAATAAACATTAAGTTCCATGTGTTTTTGCTCCAATCAAATTTAAAGAAATCAATTATTTTTCCCGCACCACCTATAGCACAAATGGTTTCTAAATTTGAAGATACACCAAACTTTTTTCCTAAATAGAACAATAAAAACATAACGAATGTGATTAAAGGGCCAGCCACATACCAAGGCCAAGGTTGTAAAATAAAATCCATAATAAACGCTTTATTTTTTAAATGTAATAAAGAAACGCCTTAACAAAGTAACAAAAGTTACATTGCTAGTATTCTAATACTTCAATTCTATTTCTGTGCAGTTTAATTTTTTTGTCATTTTCAAATTGTTTGAGTAACCTGGAAACGACAACTCTAGACGTATTCATGTCATGAGCAATTTCTTGATGTGTAGTAAATAAAGTAGTATCACGCATAATTTTTACCTTATCTGTAAGATACTTATATAAACGTTGATCCATTTTCATAAAAGCTAAGGTATCAATTGCTTCTAACATTTCTGAAAGTCGAATATTATAGCTGTCAATTACAAAATTTCTCCAAGATTTATACTTTACCAACCATTCTTCTAATTTTTCAATGGGAATAAATATAATTTCAGAATCTACTTCAGCCACTCCTCTTACCTTACTTTTAGTAGTTTGTAAGCCACATCCAAATGTTATGGTACAAGTATCACCTCGTTCTAAAAAATACAGGGCTATTTCGTCACCTTTAGTGTTTTCATGACTTATTTTAATAGCACCAGATAATATTAAAGGAATTTTATCAAATTTATCACCAAGATCTAATAACAACTCATTCTCTCTAACCTTCTTATAAGTACCTACTTTTGTGATTTCTTCAATTAATTCTTCTTCAAAAACGACATTGTAATATTCTTTTAATTTTTCTCTAATCATTATTTAGAATAATTTTAAATTGGGGACAAGTTACTTAATTTTTGTAGTATTATTTAGATAATCAATTATTATTTTAGTAGCTCCTATATTATTTAGAATGTAGTGCTGTGCTAATTTTCCCTTCATTTCTAATTTTTGATTATCTGTAAATAATGACCTTAATTCTGAAGTTAATTCTGAAGCATTATTAACGACCAAACACGCCTCTAATTCAATCAGTTCTTTAGCTTCGTTAAATTTATTATAATTTGGACCAATAATAATAGGCACTCCAAAAGTAGCCGGTTCTAAAATATTATGAATACCTGTACCAAAACCGCCTCCAACATATGCAATATCTGCGTATTTATATATTTGAGTTAATAAGCCTATAGCGTCTATTATCAGCACTTGAAATTGACTAATTTCCCGATCGGATATCTCAGAAAATAAAACAACTTCTTTAGCAATACTTTGTTTTAATTTTTCTATTTTTTTTTGATGGATATTGTGTGGAGCTATAATAAACTTTTGATTTTCTGTTGTATTATTATTGATATAGCCTACTAATAATTCTTCATCTTTTGGCCATGTGCTACCCGCAATTAGAGTCGTTTTATTATCCTTAAATTGTACAATAAAATCCAGATCAGTTTTTTGCTGTGTTACCTGATAAACCCTATCAAAACGAGTATCTCCACTTAGAGTAACATTATTAAAATTGATTTTTTTTAATAATTTTTCAGAACGCTCATTTTGCACAAAGAAATGATCAAAGGTTTGTAATGATTTTCTCATCCAGGCTCCATACCATTGAAAAAATGATTGATCTTCTCTAAAAATAGCTGAAACTAAAATTGATTTTATCTTTTGTTGTTTTAGTGCTCTTAAAAAATTTGGCCAAAATTCATACTTCACAAATATGGCTATGGAAGGTCTTACTATTTTTAAGAATTTCTGTGCATTCCTTTTTGAGTCTAAAGGCAAATAAGTAACTAAATCTGCTCCTGGATAATCTTTTCTTATTTCATAACCAGACGGAGAAAAAAAAGTAACCAATATTTTGGCATTGGTATATTCTTTTTTGCATTTTTCTATAATAGGTCTTCCTTGTTCAAATTCACCTAAAGAAGCACAATGAAACCAAATTACTTTATCAGTAACTTTAAAATGATTGTTCAATTGAATGAATATATCTTTTCTGCCAGCTAAAAAAAGCGCGATTTTTTTATTAAAAATTGCAATAATTTTTAATAAAAAACCTGCAATAGTTATAGCTATGTTATAAAAAAAATACATCTGAATGCTAAAATATAAATTTAGAAGCACTAGAGTTAAATATTTCGTATTTTTGTTCGTTAATTGAAATAAATTATATTCTATGCAGCCAATTCAAATGGTTGATCTTAAAGGTCAATATCAAAAAATTAAAAACCAAATAGATGTGTCTATACAAAATGTAATAGACTCCACCGCTTTTATTAATGGTCCAGAAGTCAAAGCTTTTCAAAAAGAGTTAGAAAAATATTTAGATGTAAAACATGTAATCCCCTGTGCCAATGGAACAGATGCTTTACAAATTGCAATGATGGCATTAGGCTTAGAGCCAGGTGATGAAGTAATTACGGCCGACTTTACCTTTGCTGCAACCGTTGAGGTTATTGCCTTATTAAAACTAACACCAATACTTGTAGATGTTGAAAAAGACACTTTTAATATAGATATTAAAGCACTTAAAAAGGCTATTACACCCAAAACGAAGGCCATTATTCCTGTGCATTTATTTGGCCAATGTGCCAATATGGAAGCGGTCTTAGAAATTGCAAAACAGCATAATTTATATGTTATTGAAGATACTGCACAAGCCATTGGTGCCGACTATAAATTTGCTAATGGTAGTACAAAAAAGGCAGGTACTATTGGAGATATAGGAACAACATCCTTTTTCCCTTCTAAAAATTTAGGTTGTTATGGTGATGGTGGAGCTATTTTCACCAATAATGATGATTTGGCTCATAAACTACGAGGAATAGTAAACCATGGAATGTACAAACGTTATTATCATGACGAAGTTGGTGTAAACTCAAGATTAGATAGTATTCAAGCTGCAGTTTTACGTGTAAAATTACCTCTTTTGGATACTTATTGCAATGCCAGACGAAAAGTTGCT
>Ga0209633_10006270_pt1 | contig 10211 bp, 7 predicted proteins | sample Cruoilmetagenom1_FD_187290 | JGI IMG/M metagenome (GOLD analysis project Ga0209633, IMG submission 187290) | Oil polluted marine microbial communities from Coal Oil Point, Santa Barbara, California, USA - Sample 1 (SPAdes) (version 2) | ecosystem: Environmental > Aquatic > Marine > Oil seeps ... | reverse complement strand
AATCCTTCACGCCCTGGAAGCAACGCAAACGACGCCAAGGCGCAGAGAATACTTCAAAATAAAGCGTTTTTGTTTTCTCCGCGTACTTTGCGCCTCCGCGACCTCTGCGTTTGTTCCACAACGCCAGCGGGCGGGCGGTATCCGAATCGTCGATTGGATTTGAAGTCATGCCTTTCCCTGTAGTAGATTATCTCGGCCGGACCATTGCGGCGGAACTGAACTGAAAACCACGATACATTGCAAGGACAAGGAGTAAGAAAAATGAAAATTATCAAACGTTTCTTAATGATTACCACATGGGTTATTGGCGCAACGCTGGGCAACGCCATGGCCGGAGAGAAAAGCGATGCCATTGAACTGACACGGTCAGTTGTTCAAGTGGAAAGAAAGGCGGTTGTCGCAAAGGCCATGGAGCTGACGGAGCAGGAGAGCCAGGCGTTCTGGCCTGTGTATAACGAATATTGGAATGACCTGAATAAAATCAACGACAGGAAGGTCAAGCTCATCATGGATTATGCAAAGAATTACGGCAACATTTCCGATACCATGGCCAAAGACATGCTCAAAGAGTTTTTTGACATTCAGAGCGCAACGCTCAAGTTTAAGAAAAAATATGTAAAGAAATTCGAAAACGTGTTGTCTCCCAAAAAAGTCTTTCGGTATTTTCAGACAGAAAACAAGTTGGATGCCTTGATTAACATACAGTTGGCCAGTGAAATCCCCTTGATGAGGTAATGGCGAAGCTCAATTAAGTGATGGTGTCGGGCTGCGCGCTTTTGCGCGCGGTTTGATGCCTGGGCCTGCCGGGTGCCGTGGCGCTTGAATAGGCTTGTGACACGTCCCGGCAGGGTACTTTGGGGGGTAACGCAAAGGGGTCGACACAACCCCGCAGGGTGCTCGATTAACGTGGTTTGCATGCGCAGAGGCTGGCCGAAGATATCCGCGCACAGCCGCGTGGTCGCGGTTCTGGCGGTAGGCCTCGGTCTTTTCATGCTGCCTGTTGCCCGGGGCGCACAGCCCGATTACATCATGGAAGAGCAAACGGCCCCGGCCACGGTCGAGGGCACGAAGCAACCCATTGGCGGGGGCTTTGTCGAGGAAGAACCGGTGCCGTCAAACTTTCCCGGGCTCAAGCAGAAGCTCGAGCCGCTTTCGCCTTTCTGGCGTGACACCTCATTGGCGATCAAGCCGCGGACGTATTATTTCGACAGGCACCGGGAGGACGCCAGCGACAGTACCGCCTGGGCCCTGGGCGGCTCATTGGATTATTTGTCCGGCTGGTGGCGCGAGCGCCTGCGCGTCGGGGCGGTGCTCTATACCTCGCAGAAACTCTACGGGCCGAGCGACAAGGATGGCACGCTGCTGCTGGAACCCGGGCAGGAGGGGTTTACCGTCCTGGGACAGGCCTATTTGGAAGGCCGCTTGAATGATGAATTGTGGCTACGGCTGGGCCGTCAGGCGTTTAACTTGCCGTATGTCAACAGGTTTGATAACCGCATGGTGCCCAATACCTTTGAGGCCTACACCCTGGGGGGGGATGAGGCCGCGAACCTGGCGTTCATTGTTTCCCATATGCGGAAAATGAAAACCCGCAACTCATCGGAGTTTGTCTACATGTCCGAGGCCGCCGGCTTCGACGGCACCGATGAGGGGTTGACAATGGCCGGTGCCCGCTATTCCTTCGGCGTCGACGCGAATATCGGCGCGATCAATCAATACGCCTGGGATTTCATGAATACGTTTTACGCGGAGGCCACTGCCTCGTGGAAATTGACAGACCAGACCTCCTTGCGCGCAGCGGCGCAGTACACGGACCAGAGGAGTGTGGGCGAGGAACTGGACGGTGACTTCAGCACCCATGTGGTCGGTGGAAAGCTCGCCACAAGCCATCGGGGCGCTATTCTAAGTTTTGCCTTCAGCTCGACCTCGCAGAACAGGCGCATCCGCAACCCGTTCGGCGGCTATCCGGGCTATCTGGCGCTGATGGTCAAGAATTTCTATCGCGCCGGTGAGGATGCCTGGCTGCTCGGCGTGTCCTATGACTTCGGCGGTATGGGTATCAATGGGCTCAGCGCCTTCGCCAATTACGCGCGCGGCAATACGCCCAATTCGGGAACGGCCGCGTCACCCGACCAGAGCGAACTGGACCTCACGGTGGACTACCGCTTTCAGCATCCGGCCTTAAAGGGTCTCTGGTTGCGGCTGCGCCGGGCCTTTGTCGATCAACGAGGCCGCGACGGCGAGGATGTCGATGACACCCGCATTATTTTGAACTATGAGTTCGGACTGTTGTGATCAGTTAGCAGGTCGGGAATGGTCGGATATCGAGCCGATATATTAGCGGATGCTTAAACATGGGTGTCAATGCCTTCACGGGTCTTAAGACGGCGTGACGCCAATTCACGGGGCAGGAAGATCACCGCACCGGTACACTAACCCAGGGATCCTGCTAATGGAACCGCCCCCATCGAGTCCTTGAACCAGACACAAAACCTCAATTCTGTTACCTTTAACGGAGATACCGACATGCCCTGTTGTATCCGGGAGGTAATCCAAGCGTTGGCGTAAACATTCAAACGCTATCGAAATACTCCAAAAAAGGCTCAAACACCTAATATTAGAATGGGTATTGCAGCGTATCGCAACAACGTATCGCAACAATAAGAAGGGCAGGCAATGTTGACCAGCAACGACAAAGCCGCCGTCCTTCCGATTTTAAACTCCATCGGCGCCTACGTTTATCTGGTCGATGTGCTGGATGATGGTACGTTTCGCATTTTCGCCATCAACTGGTCGGATGATGAAGACCTGGGGCTGCAAGATTTCGACACCATTGTCGGAAAGCGCCCGGAGGAGGTCCTGGACGCCAAACGCGCCGCCAGGCTGAACGAGCACTACCGGCGGTGCGTGCAGACCCGGTTGAACATCGAGTTTGAGGGTTCTTTCGAATCATCGGCCGGTCCGCGCTGGACCAACCATCGCATCATGGGGACCGTAGTCGACATTACCGCACGCAAGCAGGTCGAGGGGGCCTTGCGCGAGAGTCAGGCCCGCTATCACGCCCTGTATGATGACAACCCCGCCAAGCTCGTTACCCTGGCGCCGGACGGCGAGATCCTGTCGGTGAACAAATTCGGCGCTCAGAATTCGGGCTACGCCTCAGCGGATCTGGTTGGCAGATCAATCCTCGAGTACCTACACCCGGAAGATGTTGCTGCAGCGAAACAGTTCCTTGCTGATATCATGAATTACCCGGGTCGCGTGCACCGGGCCGAGTTCCGCAATATCAAAAAAGATGGCAGCGTCATCTGGTTGAATCACACCGCGTGTGTGACCGAAGACGCCGTTGGTCAGCCGGTAATCCTGGTCGTTGCCGAGGAGACCACCGAGACCCATGAGCTCGCCGAGCAACTGGCCTACCAGGCGAGCCACGATTCATTGACCGGCCTGGTCAACCGGCGTGCCTTCGAGCAGCGCCTTCTGGGTCTGTTGGAGAGCGCTGTCGCGGAAAAGGTGGAACACGCCCTGTGTTATCTGGATCTCGATCAGTTCAAGATCATTAACGACACCTGTGGCCACATTGCCGGCGACGAGCTCTTGCGCCAGTTGGGCGGCCGCCTGCAGGCGGAGATCCGGCCGCAGGACACCCTGGCGCGCCTGGGCGGGGACGAGTTCGGGGTGCTGATGGAGGCCTGTACCTTGGAGCAGGCCGAAGCGGTGAGCCAGCAGCTGTGTCGCACGATCGAGGACTTTCATTTTCTGTGGCAGGGGCAGCACTTTACCATCGGGGTCAGTATCGGGGTGGTGCCGATCACGCAGTCCAGCGGCAACCTCACCACCGTGCTCAGCGCGGCTGATCGCGCCTGTTACGCCGCCAAGGAGAAAGGGCGCAACCGGGTTCACGTCTACCGGGAAGACGACCGCGAGCTGGCCATCCGGCACACTGAAATGGAATGGGTCAACCGCCTGTGCAATGCGCTGGCCGAGGACAGACTGTATCTTTTTCGTCAGCCGATTGCCCCCCTGGGTATTGAAGACCAGGCCGGCGAGCACTATGAGCTGTTATTACGCCTGGAAGACGAGCATGGGGAGCTTGTGTCTTACGAGGTGTGCCTGCAAGCGGCCGAGCGCTACAATCTGGCCACCCGCCTCGATCAATGGGTCGTCAAAAACGCCTTTGCCTGGTTATCCGGTTCGTCCGAGCGGCTGGAAAAGTTGTCGCTTTGCGCCATTAACCTCTCTGGGTGCACCCTCAGCGATGAGACCTTCCTCGATTTCGTCGTGGACCAGTTCAAGCATACCGGGATACCGCCGGAAAAGATTTGCTTCGAGATCACGGAAACCGCGGCCATCACCAATCTGACCCGTGCGATCGGCTTCATCCAGGCCCTGAAGGCCTTGGGGTGCCAGTTCGCGCTGGATGACTTCGGTTCCGGGATGTCCTCGCTCAGCTACTTGAAACAGCTGCCCGTGGATTACCTCAAGATCGACGGCGCCTTTGTGCAGGACATCGCCCATGACCCCGTCGATCTGGCGGTGGTCAAGTCGATCAACGATATCGGCCATGTCATGGGCAAGAAGACCATTGCCGAGTTCGTGGAGAATGACCTCATACTCGACAAGCTGCGCGAGATCGGGGTCGATTTCTTCCAGGGCTATCGCATCGGTCGACCGGAACCGATTGCCGGTAAAAAGTAACATTCAAATGTTAGTGTCGGATTTCTCGCGTCACCATGGCTGAACGGTGATCAATGCACACCAAGAGGGACATTGCCTGGGATAGTCTTGCGGCTGCCGCACTCATTGCGGGACTCATTCTTATTGCGCTGACAGTTGGGCTTCCGCTCGATCTCCGCTTCCTGAAGACAACGATCGAGGCGCGGTTGAGTGCAGTCCTCGGCCGCCCAGCCTCGGTTGAAGGTCATATCCGCTTTCTTTTATCGACGAAACCCGTTTTTTCCATTACGGATATCGTCATCCATAGTGCAGGTCCCGAATCAGAGGCCCACGCCGTGCGTGTAAAGTCTCTCCGGGTCCAGTCTGACATCGCCTCCGGCCGGCCCTGGCCGGTGGACGTTACCGTTGCCACGGTGCTGGATGTCCTGCGCGTCTCGGGCACAATCGATGATCCCCTTCATGCCCGGGGTCTTGATCTCCATTTTAATCTCACCAGCAGGTATCACGAGCCAAAGACCGTGGCTACTGGATCCCCTGCACCAGAAATTTACGACCATCATATCGAGGGACGAGTCAGTGATGCGGGCGGGCACTACCGGCTCGACCCGATTACCGGGAGCATAGCCGGCAACGATTTTACCGGGTCATTAACAATCGCTAAAAAAGCGGGCAGGCCACGATTCGAAGGCACGCTCGCGATGGCAAGCCTCGATCTGCGGCCGTCCAGTCACAAAGCGCGCAGACGCGAGAAAGCAGCCGGTGTGCGTTCTTCACGGGCGCCGCTGGGACAGTCATTACTGTCCACGATCGAGTTGGAGCTCGCGGTCAGACTGGGATCTGTCTCGTTGGCGCCGGCGGAGATAAAGGATTTGTCGTTTATTGCGACGTTGCAACACGGACAGCTGGGAATATCACCCCTTCAGTTCGCGATCCGTGACATGTCATTTATCGGCGGCGTCTCTGTCGATGTCAGAGATGTGGTCCCTGAGGTACGCTTAGCGCTCGACATGGGTAATGTGAATTTTGCCGGACTTTTCAAAAAGCTGGCGATACCTGAGAACATCACGGCCGAGGCGCAGCGCCTGCACCTTGAAATGTCCAGTCGTGGTGACAGCCTGCGCGCTCTATTGGATCACTCGACGATCTCACTGGTACTGGAAGGGGGGCAGTTGCGACTGGGAGACCGGCGGCGCGGCAAGGTCGTGCCCATCCGCATTGGCCACGCCGAAGCCCGCGCACCGTCGGATGGACCTGTCACAATAGACGCTGACGCGATCATTAATCATACACCGGTCAAGCTGAGCCTGGTCAGCGCCAGGCCGGAGCAGTATACGGTGCCCACTGAGCGTTTGCCGGCAAAGCTGCATATCAGTGCCCCCGGCACAACGCTAGACGTTGCAGGCGCGATAAGTCTGCCTCTCGATCGCGAGCGTTTGCGGTTTGACGTATCGTTAAAGGGCGAGCAACTCGCCAGCCTGGCACCCTTGCTGCAACGCACGCTGCCACCGCTCGGTCCCTATGCCATTGACGGTCAACTTTGCGCGTCGGGCGATCATTTTACGATGGACAAGGTCAATGCGCGTATCGGGAACAGCACCGTGCGTGGCAATCTGAGCCTTCAAACCAAGGGGGTTCGGCCAAGGCTCAATGTCGATCTACGGGCGGATTATTTGCGGCTAGATGATTTTGTAGCGGCTGAGGCAGACAGCAGCCTGTTGACGCAGCGCGCGCGTAGCGTTGTCGAAAAACGCGAAAGCGGGACGGCAGCGGCGTCTAGCAATGCGCCGCAAAGGGCCGATCCTTTTTTCACCCCCGCCGTGCTGAGGAAGTTTGATGCCGATGTGGCGGTAAACGTCGACGAACTGGACACCGGGGCGGATCAGATCAAGAACATCTCCATAAAAGCAGGACTCGACAACGGCCGTATCGAAATCGCCAAATTAGATGTGACATTCCCCGGTGGGAGAATCGCCACCACGGCCGCCGTTGAATTAAGCGACGAGGACCTGACAGCAGAGATCACGGCCCAGGTTGATCGCTTCGACTACGGGATCGTGGCCCGGCGAATCGACCCGAAATCCGAGACCGCAGGCTGGCTCAACCTCGACGTCGCATTAAAAAGCCGCGCCAGATCGTTCGACAAGCTTTTAGGTGCGGCCAATGGCCATTTTCGCTTTGCGGTCTGGCCCGAGAATCTCAGCACAAGGCTTTTTGATCTTTGGGCCGTGGGGCTCCTTCGCGGCGTTCTTTCGAATCTCAATCTTGCCTCGGACGCCAGGCTCAACTGTATTGTGGGTTATTTCAATTCGACCAATGGACTTATGTCCAGCGAGATCATCCTGCTCGACACCTCCCGTATCACGGTCGAGGGGGAGGGCAATCTGGACTTTCGCGCACGGGAAATTGATTTGGTACTGACGCCGCGTTCCAAGACCCCCGATCTTTTGAGCAATCCAGTCCCGATGAAAGTCACAGGCAAGTTTGATGATTACAAGATTCGTCCGGCAAAGGGGGGGGTTATTGGGTCGGTGGTGCGTATATTTACCAATGTCATTAAAATACCCTACCAACGCATTGTACACGGAGATCTGCCCACTGGCAGCGACATCATGTGTGCACCGGCGGTCGATCATTAATTCCCCCGCCGCTGGCATTCAACCTGCTCGAATGCCAGAGACTGTATCAGGTGCCTTAAATAATACGCCGGGTATCCGAATGCATAGGACTGGGGTAAAATTTCATCAATTCACGATCCCGCTGTGTGGGTGCTTAAACCGGGTTTGGAGACGGATATGATGACAATAATACAACGGCTGTTGATGGTAATGGGTATCACCGCACTGAGTGCATGCGCGACGATCGAAGTCGGTTCGGATTTTGATCCGTCAGTGGATTTTTCCGGATTCCGCACCTACGCCTGGATCCCGGGCCCGCAGCAGCGCACCGGGGATCCGCGGATCGACAACCCGTTGCTCGATAAGCGCATACGCCGGGCCGTGGATGCCCAGCTGATGGCCAAGGGGTATACACAGCGGACCTCGGGAACGCCCGATCTTTGGGTCGCCTATCATGCGGCGGTGGAACGCAAGATGGATGTCAGGACCATGAATACGTACTATGGGTACGGCCGGGGCTCGGGTTGGGGCTACGGCTACGGGCCAGGTCCTGCCTATAGGGGGCCTGAGACCCATGTCTACCAGTATGACGAGGGCTCATTGATTCTGGATCTCGTCGATCCGGCGACGCGGCAGCTGATCTGGCGGGGGTCGGCCCAGGCCGAGGTAAACCGCTCGACCACGGCGGAGAAAAGGGATCAAAAAGTCAACGAGGCGGTGCGGCGAATACTGGAACAGTTTCCGCCCAAGCCCAAGTAGATCGGCTGTCTCGACCGTGGCCGCAACAACACGTGCGGACCAACGGCAGGGCTACAGCGTTCGGTAGGCCAGTTTAGAGCAGGCAGTGCGTGGGAATGAGGGTGTGCAGCGATGAAAGAAATATCGTTTATTATTTTGTCAATGTTGATGCTCTCCCTGGTGTCGTCGCCGGCGGCCGGCACCAATCTATGGCCCTTCATGAAAAACGAAGGGCCGATGATGTTATTTACGGACGAAGATCTTGAACTGTTTGACCGTGCGCTCAGCGATGCCCTGAACACGCAGGAGGACGGTGCTGCGCACTCCTGGAAGAACCCGGCAACCGAGAGTCATGGCGTGGTGACCCCGTTACGCACCTTTGACGACAGCGGCACGACCTGCCGCAGAACGAAGATCGTGAATCATGCCGGCGGTAAGAGTGCCACGTTTGTCTTCAACTTCTGTAAGCAGGCGGACAATACCTGGCAGATAGTCGTTAAATAATAATGTTGCGTTAGGGGCAGTCATGACAGGGTTTTATTAGACCCTATCTCAAAATACCTCCCGCCCCTGGCGTTGTGTAACAAACGCAGAGGTCGCGCAGGCGCAAAGTACAAAGTACGCTAAGAAAGCAAAAACGCTCTATTTTGAAGTCTTCTTTGCGTCCTCCGCGCCTTGGCGTTCTTTGCGTTGCTTCCAGGGCGTGAAGGGTTGCTGAGCGTTTGATCTTGAGACAGGGGCTAGTTTGCTATGGGCGCCTTGCAGTCCCGTCTACTTGCACGTTCCGGTGCATTTAATGATTCTTTCGGCGCAGGTGATCTGGCTGAAATCCGCCTTGATGCTGAGGTCTTCGTCCCCGCCGGCATGGCGCAGGCGTGCGCCGTTGCAGTGTTTTTGGCGCGTGACGAAACGCGGTTCGGTCAGCCATGTGACATTGCTGCAACCCGGGCTGCCGGTACCGAAGCGCATTCCCAGTTGGTAGGTGGCACAGCGCAGTGCACCGTGGTTGACCCAACCCTCTGTATACCAGTTCCCGTCGGCACGCAGCCATGCCGTGATACCGCCAAAATCAAAATCGACTCTGGCGCTTCCGGCCTTTGGCGTCCATTGCGCCGATTTTCTGGCCTCGGCCATCTTGCGACCCGCATCCCGGCCGGGAGACCCGGCCAATGGTACCTCATCGAGCGGCGCCGCGAGGCTCGCGTTATTTAATAACGTGGCACTTAGCAAGGCGAGCAGCGCTAGAGGACCTATACTTTTTTTTCGCATGAAACTTTCCCTAGGGTTAAGAAATACCTGCGTTGCGTAAAGCACTTCCCATGAATCATCCATGGTCAGGGCGATTATAAACTCCGGACATTGCGGTTAACAACCTGGTCTATATAATGGTTATATTAGTTTTGGTGATGTGTAAATAAATCCTGAAACGGACTTAAGTTATTCAGGTTTCTTAAGATCAATTCTCGCATTGGGACGATGCGTAGCGAGTATTCAGGGTTCGGCATTTGGCTTCATTCCATTAAGGCCACGCTCTTGACTTGCGCGTATACCTCAAGGCCCGGCCGCAAGCCGAGTGCGGCTGCCGATTTGCGTGTGACCCGGGCGAGCAACGGCGTGCCGCCGGCGCTGACACGCACCATAAACTGGCTCGGGTTGTCTTCAGACAGTTCTTCGACCGTGACGGGAAAGATATTAAGAATGCTGGTGTGTTCCTGATGACGCAATGTCAGGCTGACATCGCGGGCATGGATACGCACTCGAATGGGATGGCCCGGTGGCCAGGGTTGGCGCGCGACAAAAAAACGGCCGCCGGCGAAATCCAGATGCGTGAGCCGGAACTGCTCGTCATGGCCCGCCACCGCGGCCTGTATGACGGTCATGGCGCCATCCCCGTGAGCGAGCGGTAAGTCCAGGCGGCTGATGGTTTCAAATAGTGCCCCTGCCGCACGGACCTTGCCGTGTTCCAACAACACCATGTGATCCGCCAGCCGCGCGACCTCCTCAGGCACATGGCTGACATACAGCATCGGGATCGACAGCTCTTCATGCATGCGCTCCAGATACGGCAGTATCTCCGCCTTGCTGCCCCGGTCAAGCGCTGCCAGCGGTTCGTCCATGAGCAGCAAGCGCGGGCTGGTAAGCAGCGCACGGGCGATGGCGACGCGCTGACGTTCACCACCG